>Ga0153917_1000171_pt1 | contig 59894 bp, 51 predicted proteins | sample TSFL001MetaG_FD_104695 | JGI IMG/M metagenome (GOLD analysis project Ga0153917, IMG submission 104695) | Attine ant fungus gardens microbial communities from Florida, USA - TSFL001 MetaG | ecosystem: Host-associated > Fungi > Mycelium > Unclassified | place: USA: Florida, Paynes Creek Historic...
CAGGACGCCGCCATGCGCAGCCGCCTGAAGATCCCGATGTTCTTCGCCTACGACACCATCCATGGCGAGCGCACCATCTTCCCGATCGGCCTGGGCCTGGCCGCGACCTGGGACATGGACGCCGTCGCCAAGGTCGGCCGCACTTCGGCCATCGAAGCGGCCGCCGACTCCCTGGACATGACCTTCGGGCCGATGGTCGACATCGCCCGCGACCCGCGCTGGGGCCGCACCAGCGAAGGCTTCGGTGAAGACACCTACCTCACTTCGAAGATCGGCCAGGTGATGGTCAAAGGGTTCCAGGGCGACAGCCCTGCCGAGCCCGACAGCATCATGGCCATCGTCAAGCACTTCGCCCTGTATGGCGCGGTGGAAGGCGGGCGCGACTACAACACGGTCGATATGAGCCTGCCGAAGATGTACAACGACTACCTGCCGCCCTACCGCGCCAGCCTCGAGGCCGGCGCAGGCGGTGTGATGGTGGCGCTGAACTCGATCAATGGCGTGCCGGCCACCTCCAATACCTGGCTGATGAACGATCTGCTGCGCAAGGAGTGGGGCTTCAAGGGCGTGACCATCAGCGACCACGGCGCCATCCAGGAACTGATCCGCCACGGCGTGGCCCAGGATGGCCGCGAGGCCGCCAAGCTCGCGATCAAGGCCGGTATCGACATGAGCATGAACGACACGCTCTATGGCGAAGAACTGCCAGGCCTGCTCAAGTCCGGCGAAGTGACACAGGCCGAGCTGGACCAGGCCGTGCGCGAAGTGCTCGGCGCCAAGTACGACATGGGCCTGTTCAAGGATCCGTACGTGCGCATCGGCAAGGCCGAGAACGACGTCAAGGACTACTACGCCGACAGCCGCCTGCACCGCGCCGCCGCGCGTGACGTGGCACGGCGCAGCCTGGTCCTGCTGGAAAACCGCGACCAGACCCTGCCCCTGAAGAAAACCGGCACCATCGCCCTGGTCGGCCCGCTGGCCGACGCGCCGATCGACATGATGGGCAGCTGGGCCGCCGACGGTAAACCAGAGCACTCGGTGACCGTGCGCGAAGGCCTGCGCCGCGCCCTGGAGGGCAAGGCCAAACTGGTTTACGCCAAAGGCTCGAACGTTACCGGCGACAAGGCCATCTTCGACTACCTGAACTTCCTCAACTTCGCCGCCCCCGAGATCGTCGACGACCCACGCCCGGCCGCCGTGCTGATCGACGAAGCGGTCAAGGCCGCCAGGCAATCGGATGTGGTGGTGGCCGTGGTCGGCGAATCCCGTGGCATGTCCCACGAGTCGTCCAGCCGTACCACTCTGGAGATCCCGGCGGTGCAGCGCGACCTGATCAAGGCGCTCAAGGCCACCGGCAAACCGCTGGTGCTGGTACTGATGAACGGCCGCCCACTGTCGCTGGCTTGGGAACGCGAACAGGCCGACGCGCTGCTCGAAACCTGGTTCAGCGGCACCGAAGGCGGCAATGCCATCGCCGACGTGCTGTTCGGCGACTACAACCCGTCCGGCAAGCTGGCCATCACCTTCCCGCGCTCGGTCGGGCAGATCCCGATGTACTACAACCATATGCGCATCGGCCGCCCATACACCCCAGGCAAGCCAGGCAACTACACCTCGCAGTACTTCGAGGAGCCCAACGGCCCGCTCTACCCGTTCGGCTACGGCCTGAGCTACAGCAGCTTCGAGCTTTCGGGTCTGTCGCTGGGCAGCCAGCAGCTCAAGCGCGGGGGAACGCTGGAGGCCAAGGTGACGGTCAGGAACACCGGCAAACGCGACGGCGAGACCGTGGTGCAGCTGTATGTGCAGGACGTCAGCGCCTCCATGAGCCGTCCGGTCAAGGAGCTGAAGAACTTCCAGAAACTGATGCTCAAGGCCGGCGAGTCGCGCACCTTGACCTTCCGCATCGGCGAGGATGACCTGAAGTTCTACAATGGCCAGTTGCAGCGGGTTGCGGAGCCTGGACAGTTCAATGTCCAGGTGGGCCTGGACTCCGAGGCGGTGCAGCAGCAGAGCTTCGAGTTGCTGTAGGAAACATCCAGCCCGTTGGGCTGCGCTGCCGCACAGAGAATATGCGGCAAGCGCAGCCCCTGCGGGAGCGGGTCTACCCGCGGATACGCAGGTGAATCCATCCCCGCATTCGCGGGTAAACCCACTCCCACAGGCATCCGAAACATCAGATAGTCAGGTACTGCCCCGGAAGGGGCCGGCCCGAACTTCTCGCACACTCACCCGCACAGGCCAAGGATCAGCCTCATGCTCTTTTCCATCCGTACCTTGCGCCTGGCGCTGATCGTCCTGGCGATCATCGGCGGCACCGCGCTCAGCGCCGGCTGGGCGATGCACCAGGCCAAGCGCCAGTCGATGGAAACCGACGCGCGCCGGGCCAGCCAGCAGTTGACGTTGTACGCCAATGCCCTGCACACCCTGATCGAGCGCTACCGCGCCCTGCCCGCCGTCCTGGCGCTGGACCCGGAGCTGATCGCCGCCCTGCGTGGACCTGTCACCGAACAGGTGCAGGAGGCCCTGAACCACAAGCTCGAACGCATCAACGGCGCCGCCAATTCCTCCACCCTGGAGCTGCTCGACCGCACAGGCCTGGCCATCGCCGCCAGCAACTGGCGCCTGCCGACCACCTACGTCGGCTCCAACTACGGTTTTCGCCCCTATTTCAAGCAAACCCGCAGCCAGGGCAGTGGCCGCTTCTACGCGGTCGGTGTCACCAGTGGCGTGCCGGGTTATTTCCTGGCCAACGCGGTGAACGACGAGCATGGACGCTTCCTCGGCGCCATGGTGGTCAAGCTGGAGTTCCCCGAGCTCGAGCGTGAGTGGCGCCAGGGCAGCGACATCCTGCTGGTCAGCGATGCCCGTGGCATCACCTTCATCGCCAACCAGGAAGGCTGGCGCTACCGCGAACTGCGCCCGATCCCGCCTGCCGACCGCGCCGAACTTGCCGAGACCCGCCAGTACGACAAACAGCCCCTGGTGCCCTTGCAGCATCAGGTGCTGACCAACTTCGGCCCCGACAGCCACCTGAGCCGTGTGCAAGCCCCGCAGGGCAGCGCCGACTACCTTTGGGAGAGCCTGCCAGTGGACACCGAAGGCTGGACCTTGCACTTGCTGCGCAAGCCCCAGGTCAGCGCGGAGGGACGCAACGCCGCCCTCACCGCCGCCGCGATCTGGCTGAGCCTGGTGTTCGCCGTACTGTTCGTCAGCCAGCGCCTGCGCCTGGCCCGCCTGCGCCAACGCAGCCGCGACGAACTCAAGCGCCTGGTGGAAGAGCGCACCCGCGAACTGCGCACCGCCCAGGAAGGCCTGGTGCAGTCGGCCAAGCTGGCGGCGCTGGGGCAGATGTCGGCGGCGCTGGCCCATGAAATCAACCAACCCTTGACCACCCAGCGCATGCAGCTCGAAACCCTGCGCCTGCTGCTCGACCATGGTCGCTACGACGACGCCCGCCTGGCCCTGGAGCCGCTGGAGCAGATGCTCACGCGCATGGCGGCGCTGACCGGCCACCTCAAGACCTTCGCCCGCAACAGCCCAGGCGGGCTGCGCGAGCGCCTGGACCTGGCCACCGTGGTCGACCAGGCCCTGCACCTGCTCGACGCCCGCCTCCGTGGCGAAGGCGTGGAAGTGGCGCTGTACCTGGCGCGCCCGGCATGGGTGCGTGGCGATGCGATCCGCCTGGAACAGGTGTTGATCAACCTGTTGCACAATGCCCTCGACGCCATGGTCGACAAGCGCTACAAACGCCTGGAGATCCGTATAGAGACCGATGACGGCCACTGGCGCTTGAGCGTGCTCGACTCCGGAGGCGGTATTGCGCAAGCGGACCTGGACAAGGTCTTCGACCCGTTCTTCACCACCAAACCCGTGGGCGAAGGGCTCGGCCTGGGCCTGGCGATCTCCTATGGGATCATCCACGAAGCCGGCGGCCAGTTGCAGGCCGAGAACCTGCCCGGCGGCGCGCGCTTGAGCTTTACCCTGCCTCGCGACCTGGAGCCTTTATGTTGAATTCGGTGATCGTCGTCGACGATGAAGCCAGCATCCGTACCGCGGTGCAGCAGTGGCTGAGCCTTTCGGGCTTCAGCGTGCAACTGTTCGCCCGCGCCGAAGAGTGCCTGGCCCAGTTGCCCGAGCATTTCCCCGGCGTGATCGTCAGCGATGTGCGCATGCCCGGCATCGACGGCTTGCAACTGCTCGAACGGCTCCAGGCGCAGGATCCCGACCTGCCGGTGATCCTGCTCACCGGCCACGGCGACGTGCCCATGGCCGTCGAGGCCATGCGCAGCGGCGCCTATGACTTCCTGGAGAAACCCTTCACGCCGCAAACCCTGCTGGGCAGCCTGCGCCGCGCCCTGGAGAAACGCCAGTTGGTACTGGAGAACCGTCGCCTGCACCAGCAGGCCGATCTCAAGGCCCGCCTGGAAAGCACCCTGCTGGGCATGTCCCAGGGCCTGCAGACCCTTCGCCGTCAGGTTCTGGACCTCGCCAACCTGCCCGTCAACGTCCTGATCCGTGGCGAGACCGGCAGCGGCAAGGAACGTGTGGCCCGCTGCTTGCATGACTTCGGGCCACGCGCCGACAAGCCCTTCGTCGCCCTCAACTGCGCGGCGATCCCCGAGTCGCTGTTCGAGGCCGAACTGTTCGGCCATGAAAGCGGTGCCTTCACCGGCGCCCAGGGCAAACGCATCGGCAAGCTGGAGTACGCCAATGGCGGCACGGTGTTCCTCGACGAAATCGAAAGCATGCCTCTGGCCCAGCAGGCCAAGCTGTTGCGGGTCATCCAGGAGCAGAAACTGGAACGCCTGGGCGCCAACCAGAGCATCAGCGTCGACTTGCGGATCATCGCGGCCACCAAGCCCGACCTGCTCGAGCAAGCCCGTGCCGGGCGTTTTCGCGAAGACCTGGCCTATCGCCTGAACGTTGCCGAGCTGCGCCTGGCCCCCTTGCGCGAACGGCGCGAGGACATCCCGCTGTTGTTCGAACACTTTGCCCGTGCCGCCGCCGAGCGCCTGGGTCGAACGGCCCCGCCCGTGAGCGGTGGGCAGTTGGCGCAACTGCTGGCCCATGACTGGCCAGGCAACGTGCGTGAACTGGCCAATGCCGCCGAACGCCACACCCTGGGGCTGGGCGCAGCGAATGAGCAGGCGCTGGCCGACGAGCAATCCCTCGCCGGGCAGATGGAAGCGTTCGAGGCCCAGTGTTTGCGTGCGGCGTTACGCCAGTACCAGGGTGAGATCAAGGCGGTGATGGAGGCCTTGCAACTGCCACGGCGCACGCTCAACGAGAAGATGCAGCGCCATGGGTTGGTGCGGGAAGATTTTCTCGGTCGGGAATGAGCGGATTCTTGCCGACTTTCTTTTATGAATAAGCGGAAATCCGCTTATTGGCGCGATGTTGGATGGGGCTGCTGCGCAACCCATCGCAACACGAGGCCGCTCCCGCAGATAACCCTGTAACGCTGTGACCTCGCGGCGTGCAGGATCATTGTGTGTGCGGCCTTGTGTCGCGATGGGACGCGCTGCGCCCCCATTTGAATCGCTTCGCACCCATTTGGCACACCTCCTGCAAAACCCTTCTCAAGCGCTTGAAGCGCGCTCCACAAAAACAACGAGAAGGTATCCCTGATGGATAACGCCAGCACCCTGCCCACCGGGGCGGTCATTGCGCCCGCCGCGGAAAAATCCACCGCCAGCCGCCTCAAGTCGATCTTCAGTGGCTCCATCGGCAACATGGTCGAATGGTACGACTGGTACGTCTACGCCGCATTCTCGCTGTACTTCGCCAAGGCCTTCTTCCCCGCCGGCGACACCACCGCACAACTGCTCAACACCGCCGCGATCTTCGCCGTGGGCTTTCTCATGCGCCCGATCGGCGGCTGGCTGATGGGCCTGTATGCCGACCGCAAGGGCCGCAAGGCCGCCTTGATGGCCTCGGTCCTCTTGATGTGCGCAGGCTCCCTGGTCATCGCCCTGACCCCAGGCTACGAAACCATCGGCGTCGCCGCCCCGATCCTGCTGGTACTGGCGCGCCTGATGCAGGGCCTGTCGGTGGGCGGTGAATACGGCACCTCGGCCACCTACCTCAGCGAAATGGCCAGCAAGGACCGCCGGGGCTTCTTCTCCAGCTTCCAGTACGTGACCCTGATCTCCGGCCAGCTCATCGCCCTGGCGGTGCTGATCATCCTGCAACAGACGCTCACCACCGAACAGCTGTATGCCTGGGGCTGGCGCGTACCCTTCGTGATCGGCGCGCTGTGCGCGGTGGTCGCCTTGTACCTGCGTCGCGGCATGGAAGAGACCAGCTCCTTCACCAAGAAGGAAAAGTCCAAGGAAAGCCTGATGCGCACCCTGATGCGCCATCCCAAGGAACTGCTCACCGTGGTCGGCCTGACCATGGGCGGCACCCTGGCCTTCTACACCTACACCACCTACATGCAGAAGTACCTGGTCAACACTGTGGGCATGAGCATCAGCGACTCGACCACCATCTCGGCTGCCACGCTGTTCCTGTTCATGTGCCTGCAACCGGTCATCGGTGGGCTTTCCGACAAGATCGGCCGTCGCCCGATCCTGATCGCCTTCGGCGTGCTCGGCACCCTGTTCACCGTACCGATCCTCAGCACCCTGCACACCGTGCAGAGCTGGTGGGGCGCCTTCTTCCTGATCATGGCGGCGCTGATCATCGTCAGTGGCTACACCTCGATCAACGCCGTGGTCAAAGCCGAGCTGTTCCCCACCGAGATCCGCGCCCTGGGCGTCGGCCTGCCCTACGCCCTGACCGTCTCGGTGTTCGGTGGCACCGCCGAATACGTGGCCCTTTGGTTCAAGAGCAACGGCATGGAAACCGGCTTCTATTGGTACGTCACCGGCTGCATCGCCTGCTCGCTGCTGGTGTATGCAACCATGAAGGACACCGCCAAGCATTCGCGGATCACCACTGACTGATCCTGCGCATGCGGTAACTGAAAAGGGGCGCTCCGGCTGACGGAGCGCCCCTTTTTCATTGCCCGCACGTGAAGTGGGCTGGACCGAGACCCAGCCCCTTGCACGTCAAGAAGCTTCCAGCGCCGGGCGCGGCTCCCGGTTGTAGAGCGACGCCGCCAGGATCAGCACCAGCAAGACCCCGCCCAGCACCGCCGAGGACCCCACCGTGCCGAAGTCCAGCCCACCCTTCTCGTGCGGTTTGGTCAGGAAGTCGCCCAGGGTCGCGCCGAATGGGCGAGTGAGGACGAAGGCGACCCAGAACAGCACCACACCAGGGATACGGGTCCAGTAGCGGGCCAGCACCACCAGACCGATCGCACTGCCGATCAACAGTGCCCCGCCTGCGAAGCCCAGGCCCGAATCATCCGCCAGGAAGTCGCCCAACGCAGTGCCGAGGGTGTTGGAGAACAGGATCGCCACCCAGTAGAACAGCTCGCCACCACGGTTCTTGATGCGGGTGACGTCCAGCGGGTTTCCGCTCAGGCGCCAGAGGGCGAACGTCAGCAGCAGGACACCGATCAGGATCGCAGAACCTGCGGCATAGCCAAGGCCCAGGGTGCGATCCATGAAATCGGACATCGTGGTGCCCGCGGTGCTGGTGGAAAGAATCACCAACCAGTAGAGCATTGGGTTGTAGCGGCGGGAGTAGAGCTGAGTGACCAGTGTCACCAGGAACACGCTGATCAACAGCAGCGAGCTCATGGCGTAACCGATGTTCAGGGTCATCGACAGCAGGTCGCCCGCCGTCTCGCCCAAGGTGGTAGCGCAGATCTTCATGACCCAGAAGGCCAGAGTGATTTGCGGAAGTTTATTCATTGTTTGCCGCTCCAAGGTTAAGTGGGCGCGATGCTGGAGGAGCGTCTCTGAAAAATCGGTTGGTGAAGAATGAAAAAAGCGTTCATTCATCGAAGGTTTCATTTAACCCGGGATTAATTCCCACCCCGCATCCTTGAACGGTGGAATAAGCCCACCGCTTCCCGAGTAAAACGCCATGAAGTACACGCCCTGGGTTCATGGTGAGGCGAGCGCCCAAACACATCGAATAAACTGATTTTTAAGCGCGATTATTTGCGCTTTTTAATCAATTTAATCGGCGTAGCATTGACCCCATAGAAACAAACAACCCACGATTCTCACTGGAGCAACCACCATGAAAAGCAAACTGATCCTGACCCTGGCGCTGTCGGCACTGGCTACCGGTGCGTTCGCCGAAGATGGTTTCGACCGTACCAGCGCCCATGACTTCACCGCCGTCCAGACTCAATCGGCGTCCTATGCAGAAGATGGTTACGACCGCACTGGCGCTCAGCGCTTCGCCGAAGATGGCTACGACCGCACTGGCGCTCAGCGCTTCGCCGAAGATGGCTTCGACCGCACCAACGCCCACCGCATCAGCTGATCCCTGGTGCGAGCACCCAGCCCGGCTTCGGCCGGGCTTGATCGTTTTCAGCCAGGCAAAGGCTTGGCACACTAGGCGCCTCGTCCACACAGAGGAAGGGCCCAAGGGCCTTGCGCAGATGTACTACTACGAACCCGCCAAAGGCCATGGCCTGCCCCACGACCCGTTCAACGCCATTGTCGGCCCCCGTCCCATCGGCTGGATCTCCTCCCAGGACCTGGACGGCCATCTCAATCTTGCGCCCTACAGTTTCTTCAACGCCTTCAACTACATTCCGCCGATCATCGGTTTCTGCAGTGTCGGGCGCAAAGACAGCCTGAACAACATCGAACAGACCGGCGAATTCGTCTGGAACCTGGCCACACGCCCGCTGGCCGAGCAGATGAACCAAAGCTGCGCGGCAGTGGGGGCGCAGGTGGATGAATTCGTATTGAGCGGCCTGACACCGACCGCATCGCGCATCGTCGGCGTACCCCGCGTGGGTGAAAGCCCGGTGGCCTTTGAATGCAAGGTGAGCCAGATCGTGCAACTCAAGCGCGCCGACCAGGCGCCAGTGCCCAGTTGGCTGATCCTGGGCGAAGTCGTGGCCGTACACATCGCCGAGCATCTGCTCAAGGAGGGGATCTACGACACCGCCGCCGCCGAGCCTATCCTGCGTGGCGGCGGCCCGGCGGACTACTTCGAACTGGGCAACCTGTTCAAGATGGCCCGCCCTCAGGCCTGATCAGAAGATCAGCTCGCCTTCTTCGCTCACACCCTGCAGGCGCCCGAGTTCGGCACTGGCGGCCTCGTCGGCCGCCATGGCGCTCTTGAACACCTGGCCGTCGAGCACCTTGTGGAAACGCGGCGCACCGCCCATGCCCAGGGCCTTCACGGCGATCGCCGCGTTGTAGCCGCCTTCCACCGGGACCATCGCCGAAACGGCTTCGAAATGGGTGAACTCTCTACGTGCCATGGTGCAAATCCGTGTCTGAAAAATCGAAGGGCGACATTCTACCCATCAATCGTGGCGCCCCCAATCACAGGCAAGCCCGCAAGGATCACCGCTGGCCCGCGAATGTGCCTGAACAGCCACTTGAGGATTTTCAGGCAAACGTATGCAGGTCCAGGCTGCTCACGACCTGGGCCTGCACCAACTCGCCAAACACATCGAGGGTCGGTGAAGCGAAGTAGCCGCTCATGGCCTGTTGGTCTTGCCAACTGCCGCTGAGCAACCACAGGTCATCGTCGGCCTGGGAACGTTGTACGGTGAAGCTCAGGCAACCCGGCGCACGCAGCGAGGGTTCGAGCAGGTCGCGCAGGCGCGCGCCCAGTTCCGCCGAACGACCGCTGCTGGCACGGATGAAAGCCAGGTGAGTGACCGGTTGTGGCTGGGTCATGAACGACCTCCTTGAAGCATGCGGACGGAAAAACCAGGTTGCCAAGGTTAGTGGCCGGTCCGCATCCGACGTTAGGTCATTACTGCCGGTGGATTGCCTGATCCTGCAGCACGACAGGATCAGGCAATCCACCGGCAGCTTTCGACTAGCGCCTGTCATTGCCCAAACCTATGCTGCGTCGGTCAGTAGAGGAATAGCCGCCATGTCCCTTGCAACACCCTTGGACCCCACCCTCGAAGCCCAGCGCCAGGAACTCGCCGACCTGATCCGTCGTCATGTGGGTGAACCTCATGGGGCGCCCTCGGCCATCGATGACCTGTACCTGGTCAGTTACCGCGAGAGCGTGCGCTCGATGCCTGCCTTGGCACAACCGGCGTTGTGCATTCTGGCCCAGGGCAGCAAGACGCTGTTTCTCGGCGATGAGCGCTACGCCTACGACCCGTTGCACTACATGGTGGTGTCGGTAACGCTGCCGATCAGCGGTGCGCTGCTCGAAGCCAGCCCCGAGAACCCGAGCCTGGGCCTGCGCATGGACATAGACCCGGCGCAGATCAGCCAGTTGATCGCCGAAAGCGGCCCGATGCTGGTGCCCAACCTGCCCTCCGGTCGGGGCCTGTATGTGGAAAAGACCGACCCGCAGCTGCTCGACGCCTTGCTGCGGCTGGTCCGGCTGCTCGATTCACCGCGCGATATTCCGGTGCTGGGGCCACTGATTCGCCGTGAGATCCTCTATCGACTGCTGCGCGGTCCCCAGGGCCACCGCCTGTATGAAATCGCCCTTTCCAACAGCCAGACCCATCGCGTCTGCCAAGCCATCAGCTGGCTCAACCGGCATTACCAGCAGCCGTTGCGCATCGAGGACCTGGCACGGGAGGTGAACCTCAGCATCTCGACCCTGCACCACCGGTTCAAGGCCGTGACGTCGATGAGCCCCTTGCAGTACCAGAAGCAACTGCGCCTGCAGGAAGCACGGAGACTGATGCTCAACGATGGGCTGGAGGCGGCGGTGGCGGGCTATCGGGTGGGCTATGAAAGCCCGTCGCAGTTCAGCCGTGAGTACAGCCGTCTGTACGGCGCGCCGCCGATCCGGGATGTGGCGCGGCTGCGGGCCAACGTCAACTGAGGAGCGCCGATACCAGGGAACACAACCCCTGGAGCGGCCTTGCATCGAGAAAGGGCCGCGCAGCGGCCCCAGGCTCTGAAAGGCCCCCCGCCCCCCGTGAAGACATGGGAACGGGTTTACCCGCAAACGCGATGCAGCGAACCGCACAGAACCTTCAGCCAACCACCGCAGCCTGCCACTGTGCCTGGTCGACCTGGATCAAGGTTGGCCCCTTGCGCCCTACCGCCTCTTTCAACGCAGCCTGCAACTGCGCCACGTCGCCCACATCCCGCGCCACCGCGCCCAGCGCCTGCGCCACACCGATGAAGTCCGGCGTATGGATATCCACACCCACCGGTTCGATGGCCCTGTTGACCATGTACTTCTTGATTTCCTCGTAACCCTGGTTGTTCCACAGCAGCACGATCAGCGGCACCTGCGCCTCCACCGCGCTGGCAAGCTCCGGCAAGGTGAACTGCAAACCGCCATCGCCGATCAGGCAAACGGCAGGTGAGCGATCCCCGGCTTCCTGCGCACTGCCGAGCCAGGCCCCCATCGCGGCGGGCAGGGCGTAACCCAGGGTGCCGTAGCCGGTCGAGGCGTTGAACCAGCGCCGTGGCTGGAGCATGTCCAGGGTCAGGTTGCCGGTGTACACCGGCTGGGTCGAGTCGCCCACCAGAATGGCGGTGGGCAATGCCTCCAGAATGCCCGTGAGCAGGCGTGTCTGGCTCAGGGTCGGCTGGTCCCAGGTAGTGGCCACATCCTGACGCAGGCGCGCGGCACGGGTACTGCCCCAGGTAGCCTCCCGTACCGGCCGGGGCAACGCTTGCAAGGCCGCGAGCAGCGCCTCGGCAGCCTGTTCGGCGTCAGCGACCAGCGCCAGCTCCGGCAGGTAGTTGCGCACGGTCTGGTCTGGATCGATGTCGATGCGCAGCAGGCTGCCAGGGATCTCGAAGCCGCCCTTGAACGTCACGTCATAGTCGGTTTCGGCCAGTTCCGTGCCAATGGCCAGCACCACATCGGCCTCGGCGACCAGCGCACGGGTGGCCACCAGCGTCTGGGTCGAGCCGATCTGCAAAGGATGCGTGGCCGGCAGCAGGCCCTTGGCATTGATGGTCAGGGCCACCGGAGCTTGCAGGTGCTCCGCCAGGCCTGCCAGTGGCGAACCTGCCGACAGCGCACCGCCACCGGCCAGGATCAGCGGGCGACGGGCCTTGGCCAAGCGTTCGGCCATGAGCGCCACCGTCTGCGGCGCGGCGCCAGCCCGGGCGGTACGCACCGGCCGGGCCGGCAACAGATGGTCAGCGGGCTCCACCAACACGTCCAGCGGGATCTCGATGTGCACGGGCCGTGGGCGGGCCCCCTCGAATACCGCGAAGGCGCGGGCCAGCACCTGTGGCAGGTCATCGGCGCTCATCAGGGTATGGGAGAACGCCGCCACGCCAGCGACCAGAGCGCCCTGGTTGGGCAGCTCGTGCAGCTTGCCACGGCCACCGCCGAGCTGGCCCCGGGACTGCACGCTGGAAATCACCAGCATGGGGATCGAGTCGGCGTAGGCCTGGCCCATGGCCGTGGTGATGTTGGTCATGCCAGGACCGGTGATGATGAAGCACACTCCTGGCTTGCCGCGGGTACGGGCATAGCCGTCGGCCATGAATCCGGCACCCTGCTCGTGACGGGGCGTGATGTGCCGGATCGAGGACCCCGCAAGGCCCCGATAGAGCTCGACGGTATGCACGCCCGGAATCCCGAAGACATGGTCCACGCCATAGCCTTCGAGGAGTTTGACCAATACTTCGCCGCAGGTTGCCATCGGATATACCCTGGTTCTTGTTGAAAATCAGGTGTTCATGGAACCAAGTCGCGGCTATCGCCACAATGCAAAAAAACACATACTAGCCATGTCCCAGGATCATGGCTAAAGACGATGAAACGCCTCCCGCCCCTGCCCGCCTTGCACACCTTTCTGATCACCGCCCAGCACTGCAATTTCACCCGGGCGGCGCAGCAGCTGCACATCACCCAGGGGGCGGTCAGCCGCCAAATCGCCGGCCTCGAGGAGCACCTGGGCTACGCCTTGTTCCAGCGTCAGGCCCGCGGCCTGAGCCTGACCCGCGAAGGCCAGGACTGGCTGCCCCGGGTGCAGCAGGTCTTCGCCCTGATCGAGCAGGGCGTGCGCGAGGTCGGCAGCCACAGCGTCACGCTGCAGCTCAAGGCCCCCACCTGCGTCATGCGCTGGCTGTTGCCACGCCTGATGGAATGGCAGGCGCTGCGCCCGGACGTGCCGGTGGAACTGACCACCACGGTGCAGCATGGCGTGGATTTCCGCCGCGAAGGCTTCGACGCCGCGGTGGTCTATGGCGCGGTGCCGAATGCAGGGTTGCAGGTGCGCAAGCTGTTCGATGAGCAACTGACCCCCGTGTGTGCACCGTCGCTTCTGGAGGGGCCATTGCCCTTGGCACGTCTGGAAGACCTGGCCCGGCACATGCTGCTGCACCCATCGCGAGACGAGCATGACTGGCGGTTGTGGTTGCAGGCGGCGGGGGCGGATGCGGAACTCAGCGGGCCACGTCAGCACTTCGAGACGCTGGACATGGCGATGGCCATGGCGTCACAGGGCACGGGAGTCGCGATCGGCGACTGGGCATTGGTCGGTGACGATCTGCGCTGCGGCAGGCTGTGCATGCCGTTCGGGCTGAAGGTGCTCACTGGCAAAGGCTATTACCTGGTCAGCCCTGCCCGCAGCATGCCGCCGGGGCTGGTCGAGTTGCTGGACTGGCTTCAGGAGCGGGCCAGGCAGTAACCGATTCGCAAGGCCGGAGAAACGTGGGGTGCTGCGCAGCCCATCGCGACGCAAGGCCGCACCTGCATGGCTACCGCTGAATCATGGGATTGCGCGGTACCTGCAAGGAGCGGCCTTGCGCCGCGAAAGGGCTCAATAGCCCACAGTGAACCGCGCCCGCGAGTGCGCCGGTTTCTCCAGCTCGTCGAGCATCGCAATGGCATAGTCGGCGAAGGTGATCCAGCTCCGGCCATCGGCCCCGATCAGCAGGTCATCCTTGCCCAGCCGATAATGCCCGCCGCGCGCGCCTTCGACGAACTCCGCGGACGGCGAGAGGAAGGTCCAGTCCAGGTCCGGCGTCTGGCGCAAGGCATCGAGAAAACGCACGCCAGCACTGGCTTCGGCCTTGTAGGCCTCGGGGAAGTCCGGGCTGTCGATGACCCGCTGCCCGGACGGCAGCAGCAAGCTACCGGCTCCGCCCACCACCAACAGACGCGCCACACCTGCACGCTTGACCGGCTCGATGATCGCCTGTGGCTCGATCGTCGCGAAATGCGCCGCGCTCAGGACTGCGTCCGTACCGGCCACGGCGGCCTGCAGGGCGGCACTGTCCTTGGCGTCCAGCGCCCAGGTGGTGACACCCTCGCGCCCGTTCAGCTTCGACGGGTCACGGGCGATGGCCACGACCTGGAGGCCTCGACGCAGAGCCTCTTCCAGCAACTGGCTACCGGCACGGCCGGTGGCACCGATGATTGCGATCTTGCCCATGGGAAACACTCCATCAGTTGAAAGAACTACCACTGCATCTCGCCCTTGGCGACCTTGGCGCTGAGTTCCAAGGAGCTACCGTCGCCCAGGTCCGGATACCGCCGCTCCATCGCCTTGATCAGCGCATCGGCATTGGCGGCCTTGGCCGCTTCGGCGTCGAAGGCGCGGATGTAACCGGCCGTGAAGCGCACGGCGTCCAGGGAGCGGCTGCTCTGCCCCAGGTAGTGCCCCGGGATCACCGTCCGCGGCGCGAGACGCTCGATGCGTTCGAGGGTGGCGAGCCAGTCGGCATGGGATTGGGCGGTCTGGGTGTCGGCCATCCAGACATGGATGTGCTCGGCCACGACCACGCCACCGACCACGGCCTTGATCGACGGAATCCACACGAAGCTGCGGTCCGGCTGTGGCCCGTCGAGGCCGACGACTTCCAGCGCCTGCCCTTCCAGCTCCAGGCGATCTCCCGCCAGGACCTGCGGCACGATCAGCTTCGCGGGTTTGTCGGTGCCCATTTTCGGGCCCCAGTAGTCGAGCTTGGCGTCCATGGTCTTGCGAATGTGGTCCACGGTGGCGGCCGAGGCGACCACCCGGGCCTGGGGAAACGCACCGGTCAGGGTGTCCAGGCCAAAGTAGTAGTCCGGGTCGCCATGGCTGATGTAGATGGTGGTCAGCCGCTTGCCGCTGGCCTTCAGGCGCTGGACCAGTTGCTCGGCCTGGGCCTTGCCGAACTGGGCGTCGACCAGGATGGCGTCGTGTTCGCCACTGACGATCACCGAACTGACCGGAAAGATCGCCTCATGAGCTGGGTTGTACACATCGAGATGAAGAGGTTCGGCGGCCAGCACCTGGCCGGCCAGGGCGACGCTGGCCAGGACCAGGCTGCGCAGGGTGGTGATCAGTGACATCAGGCATTCCTGTGAGAGAGGACGAATGAACAACAGCTTAATTGCCCGATCCATGACAAAAAATGCGATGCTCGGACATAGTTTGTTTCTGAAATCGGGCAAATCATGGACCGTCTCAACGCCATGCGCGTCTTCGTCACCGTGGTCGACCTGGGCAGCCAGTCGGCGGCGGCAGACCACCTGCAACTCTCGCGGCCAGTGGTGTCGCGCTACCTGGCGGAGCTCGAGGACTGGGTCGGCGCACGCCTGATGCAGCGCACCACGCGCAAGCTCAGCCTCACTGCCGCCGGGCAGCAGACCTTGCCGCGCTGTCGTCAGTTACTGGAACTGGCCGGCGACCTGCAAACCGCCGTACGCCAGCCGGACGACGCCCCACGCGGGGAGCTGCGCATCAGCGTCAGCACCTCGTTTGGCCAGGCCCAGTTGGTGGAGGCGGTGGCCGACTACGTGCGACGCTATCCGGGGGTGAAGGTCGAACTGCAGATGCTCGATCGCACAGTCAACCTGGTGGACGAGCGCATCGACTTGGCGATCCGCACCAGCAATGACCTGGACCCGAACCTGATCGCCCGGCGCCTGACCGTGTGCCGCTCGGTCGTATGCGCCGCGCCTGCCTACCTGAAAGCGCATGGCGCCCCCCGGCAGGTCGAGGACCTGAGTCGGCACAACTGCCTGACCCACGCCTATTTCGGGCACAGCCTGTGGCAGTTCGAGGTGGAGGGAAAACACGTGGCCGTGCCCGTGCAAGGCAACATCAGCGCCAACGAGGCCATGACCTTGCAGAAGGCTGCGCTGGTCGGCGCCGGTATCGCCATGCTGCCGACCTACCAGGCCGCGTCGGCACTACGCAGCGGCGAACTGCTGCGCCTGCTGCCCGAGGCACACCCACGGGAGCTGAACCTGAATGCGGTGTACACCTCGCGCAAGCACATGCCGGCGACCTTGCGCAGCATGCTGGATTTTCTGGCGCAGCGGTTCAAGGACGAACCGCCGTGGGATGAAGGCCTCTGACAGCGCGCGCTGGCGGTGCTGCCCCATCGCGGGGCACGCCCGGCCTTGCAAAAGGTCCGTGTGACCGGCAATGACCTATGCTTGTAGGTATCACCTGTTGCCACAACAGGAGGTGAGCACCATGAGCATCAAATCCCGGCGTTGCGCCTTTGTCTTCGCCCTGGCCGCGGTGGCAGGCCTCTACGGCTCGGCCTGCTGGCGGGTCGAACTGCTGCGCAACCAACCCAACTCGGCCGCCGTCTGCCCCCAGGGGCAATGCGTGCCCCATACAGCGACCTTGAGCGCCGTCAAATAGACCGACGGCGCCCCGCCGGTCACTCCTCGACGCTCATGTATTCCTTGGCCCAGCGGATGTAATCCTCCGGCTGGGTATAGGTGTGCGAGAGTTCGGTCGCGCTGAGGTTCTCTGACTTGTTCTGCTGCCCGCGCTGCAGGCGCAGGCAGTCGTAGGTCGCCTTGATGGCCGCGAAATAGGCGGCATGGCCATCGACCACGATGCGCACGCCCAGGCTCGCCAGGCGCGCATCGTCACGCAGGTTCGGGTTGCCGTAGCTCACCAGCATCAGCGGTACGGTCAGGTGTTCGGCAATCTGCTCCAACTGGTCGAAATCCTTCACCCCCACCATGCAGACCCCGTCGGCACCGGCCTTCTGGTAGCTCTGGGTGCGGGAGATGATTTCCTCGGTCGACAGCACGCCGGCGTTGGTCCGGGCGATGATCGACAGTGCCGAGTCGACGCGCGCCTCGATGGCCGCGCGGATCTTGCCGACACCCTCCTCCACCGGGATCAGGTCGGTGGACTTGCGACCGAACTGGGCCGGCAGCAGGGTGTCCTCGATGGTCAGCGCGGCAACGCCGGCACGCTCCAGCTCGATCACCGTGCGCATGACATTGAGCGCGTTGCCGTAGCCATGGTCGGCGTCGGCAATCACCGGCAACTGTGCGACACGGCCGATGCGGGTGGCCTGCTCGACGAACTCGCTCAGGGTGATCAAGGCGAAGTCAGGCGCAGCCAGCACCTGCAGAGAGGCCACCGAGCCACCGAGGATACCGACCTCGAAGCCGAGGTCGGCGGCGATGCGGGCCGACATGGGGTCGAACACCGATGCGGTGTGATAGCACGAACCGGAAGCAAGCAGTTCGCGAAAGGCAAAACGCAGATCGTGGTGGGAAGCCTTGGGCATGATCACTCCGCAATAACATGAAATTTGAACGGGCTGACTACCGACCCCTGAATCGGGTCTACCTGACCTGTTCCAACCGTCGCCATCAGGGCGGTCATGCTCGACATGCAGGCAGAGGAATAGAAGGTGTGGGATACAGCGGCATGAAACCCGCAGACAAATGGCTGCACCATGCTGGTGCAAAGCCCGGATTTCAGCCGTTGCGGTCGGATCACGATATCACGCAGCCATGCGCTACTGCCTGAATGCGCCAATGCCGATCTTGCATAGGGGATGCACATAGTACATAGGGAGCTACCTAACTCGGCTACAATGCGCCCTTGTCCTGCGCCTGGCCCCGACGCGGCCAACACCTCCAGACAGCGACTTCGACAAGGTAATACCCGTGACTGCCGCCCTGCCCTCCACTGTCCTGCGCAGTGTCCTTACCGCCCTGATGCTGGCGATTTTCCTAGGTGCCCTGGACCAGACCATCGTCGCGGTCTCCATGCCGGCGATTTCCGCGCAGTTCAACGATGTCGGCCTGCTGGCCTGGGTCATCTCCGGCTACATGGTCGCCATGACCATCGCCGTCCCGATCTACGGCAAGCTCGGTGATCTGTACGGTCGGCGACGCATGATCCTCATCGGTACGGCCCTGTTCACCCTGGCCTCGGTGGCCTGCGCGTTGGCCCAGGACATGCAGCAACTGGTACTGGCGCGAGTGCTTCAGGGCATCGGTGCCGGAGGGATGGTCTCGGTGAGCCAGGCGATCATCGGCGACTTCGTCCCGCCTCGCGAACGCGGCCGCTACCAGGGTTACTTCAGCAGCATGTACGCCCTGGCCAGTGTCGCCGGACCGGTGCTCGGCGGATGGCTGACCGAGTACCTGTCATGGCGCTGGGTATTCTGGATCAACCTGCCCCTGGGCCTGTTCGCCCTGTGGGCGATCCGCCGCGCCCTGGCCGGCATGCCGGTGCAGCGTCGCGAGGCCCGGGTGGACTACCTGGGGGCGCTGTTGCTGATCCTGGGCCTGGGCAGTCTGCTGCTGGGCATCACCTTGGTCGGCCAAGGCCACGCCTGGCTGGCGCCACCGGTACTGGCGCTGCTGGGCTGCGCCCTGCTCGGGCTGATGTTGTTCATCACGCATGAGCGGCGTTGCCAGGAACCCCTGTTGCCGCTCAAGCTGTTCGGCAACCGCGCTGCGGTGCTGTGCTGGTGTGCGATCTTCTTCGCCAGCTTCCAATCGATCTCGCTGACCATGCTCATGCCCTTGCGCTACCAGAGCATCACCGGTGCCGGTGCCGACAGCGCCGCCCTGTACCTGATGCCGCTGGCGATGGGCCTGCCGCTGGGGGCCTTCACCGGCGGGCGACTGACCAGCCGCACCGGTCGCTACCGGCCGCAGATCCTCATCGGCTTCGTGCTGATGCCGCTGGCCATCCTCGGCATGGCCCTCACGCCACCACAATCGGCGTTGCTCGGAGCCGTGTTCATGCTGTTGACCGGCATTGCCTGCGGCTTGCAGTTTCCCACCTCGCTGGTGGGCACCCAGAGCGCGGTCGAGTTGAAGGACATCGGCGTGGCCACCAGCACCACCAACCTGTTTCGCGCCCTGGGGGGCGCCATGGGCGTGGCCTGCATGTCCAGCCTGCTGCTGTCGCTGCTGCACCAGGGCGGTTTCGAGGCGTTGGGCAACCCTTTGCTGGGGAGCCTGCAGGCCGGTGAGCCGGACCCGCTGGCCCAGGCGCGCCTGATGGACACCTTCCGCCATCTGCTGATGACCAGCGCCGCGCTGTCGTTGCTGGGGCTGGCTGCGGCAGTGGCCATGCCAGACCGGCAATTGAGGGGACGGTGAGCGGTTGGAAGAACTGGAGTCCCTGGAGGCTATTAACCCCCTCTTAATGTAAGAGGGAAACACTTCATCACAATCATTAACAAAGAGTCATTTGCGCAAGGAAGGGCTCAAGCGCAGCATATCCAACCCTGTGTCGACCCATTGCTCTATATCGCGCAGCAGGTCGAAGCTGTCCGGCAACAGCAGCCAGCGCCCGATCAGGCCATCGACATAGGCAAACAGCGCGACAGCGGCACGCTGCACGTCGAGATCACCAGGCAGTTGCCCGCGGCGCACGGCATTGGCCATGGCCAGGGAGAGACCTTCATGGCAGTCAAGCACGGCGCCCTGGCGCTGCTGGCGGATCTCGCACATGTCGTCGGTGAACTCACATTTGTGGTGCAGGATTTCATTGATACGCCGGGTTCTGGCATCGAGCACCAGCTCATTGAGCACCTGCAGCAGCAGGGTGCGGATGCAGCCAAGCGGGTCGAGTTCATCCTCGCTCTCGCTGGCACGGGCCAGATGGTCATGGGTTTCATGCAGGCTGTCCAGCAGCGCCTGGACCAGTTCGGCCTTGTTGTTGAAGTGCCAGTAGATCGCCCCACGGGTCACGCCCGCCAGTTCAGCGATGTCGGCCAGGGTGGTTCGCGCAACCCCGCGCTTGTAGAAGGCCTTTTCCGCCGCCTCGATGATCTGGGCGCGGGTTTCCTGGGCTTCCTCTTTGGTTCGACGGACCATGGCAGCTCAACCTCATCACGGCCCGCGTGCTCGACCGGCGCGCGGGATTCAGGCCGGGGTCGCCTCTTTCAGGGCCGTTCCCGGGGACTATTCGACGGATCCGCAGCAGCGGCATAAGACCGACTGCGGTATTTACAAACAAGCATGAATGTAAGTATATTCGTTAGTAAGCTATTTATCCACCGGATAGCACCTTTTCTGAAAACACTTCAATTATTCTTGAGCGTCTCCCTGCTCTAGCGACCCGAGGATCCTCATGCAATTCAAGCCAGCCGTCACCGCCCTGGTTTCCGCCGTCGCCCTGGCAACCCTGCTTAGTGGCTGTAAGAAAGAAGAAGCAGCGCCCGCGGCGCAGGCTCCTCTGGTCGGCGTCGTCACCCTCCAGCCACAAGCCTATACCCTGACTTCCGAACTGCCCGGGCGTACCACCGCCTTCCGCGTCGCCGAAGTCCGCCCACAGGTCAATGGCATCATCCTCAAGCGCCTGTTCAAGGAAGGCAGTGAGGTCAAGGAAGGTCAGCAGCTGTATCAGATCGACCCGGCCGTCTACGAAGCCAACCTGGCCAACGCCCAGGCCAACCTGCAGGCTACCCGTTCGCTGGCCGAGCGCTACAAGCAGCTGATCGACGAGCAGGCTGTCTCCAAGCAGGAATACGACGACGCCAATGCCAAACGATTGCAGGCCGAGGCATCGCTCAAGAGCGCCCAGATCGACCTGCGCTATACCAAGGTCCTGGCCCCGATCAGCGGCCGTGTCGGTCGCTCCTCGGTCACCGAAGGTGCCCTGGTGAGCAATGGCCAGGCCAACGCGATGGCCACCATCCAGCAACTCGACCCGATCTATGTCGATGTCACCCAGTCCACCGCCGAGCTGCTCAAGCTGCGCCGTGACCTGGAAAGCGGCCAGTTGCAGAAGGCCGGCGACAACGCCGCATCCGTCCAGCTGGTGCTCGAGGATGGCAGCCTGTTCAAACAGCAAGGCCGCCTGGAGTTCTCCGAAGTCGCGGTCGACGAAACCACCGGTTCCGTGACCCTGCGCGCCATCTTCCCCAACCCTGAGCACACGTTGCTGCCTGGCATGTTCGTCCACGCCCGCCTGAAGGCCGGGGTCAACGCCAATGCCATCCTGGCACCGCAGCAGGGTGTGACCCGTGACCTCAAGGGCACCCCGACCGCGCTGGTAGTCAACCAGGAAAACAAGGTCGAGCTGCGCCAGCTCAAGGCCAGCCGGACCCTGGGCAGCGACTGGCTGATCGAGGAAGGCCTGAACCCAGGCGACCGTCTGATCACCGAAGGGCTGCAGTTCGTGCGCCCAGGTGTCGAGGTCAAGGTCAACGAAGCCACCAACGTCAAGAAGCCAGGCAGCCCAGACCAGGCCAGCACGGCGAAAGCAGACGCCAAAGCGGAGTAAACCATGTCGAAGTTCTTTATCGATCGCCCGATCTTCGCCTGGGTGATCGCCTTGGTCATCATGCTGGTCGGCGCCCTTTCGATCCTGAAGTTGCCGATCAACCAGTACCCGAGCATCGCGCCACCGGCCATCGCCATCGCCGTCACCTACCCGGGCGCCTCGGCGCAGACGGTGCAGGACACCGTGGTGCAGGTCATCGAACAGCAGCTCAACGGTATCGACAACCTGCGTTATGTGTCCTCGGAGAGCAACTCCGACGGCAGCATGACCATCACCGCCACCTTCGAGCAGGGTACCAACCCTGACACCGCGCAGGTCCAGGTACAGAACAAGCTGAACCTGGCCACCCCGCTGCTGCCGCAGGAAGTGCAGCAGCAAGGCATCCGCGTCACCAAGGCAGTGAAGAACTTCCTGCTGGTGATCGGCCTGGTGTCCGAAGACGGCAGCATGACCAAGGACGACCTGTCCAACTACATCGTCTCCAACATGCAGGACCCCATCTCGCGGACCGCCGGTGTGGGTGACTTCCAGGTGTTCGGTGCCCAGTACGCCATGCGCATCTGGCTCGATCCGGCCAAGCTGAACAAGTTCCAGCTGACCCCGGTCGACGTGCGCACCGCCGTCAGCGCGCAGAACGTGCAGGTGTCCTCCGGCCAGCTCGGCGGCCTGCCGGCCATGCCGGGCACCCAGCTCAACGCCACCATCATCGGCAAGACCCGCCTGCAGACCGCCGAGCAGTTCGAGAAGATCCTGCTCAAGGTCAACAGCGACGGCTCCCAGGTGCGCCTGGGCGATGTCGCCAAGGTCGGCCTGGGCGGTGAGAACTACGCCATCAGCGCCCAGTACAACGGTTTCCCGGCCTCGGGCCTGGCGATCAAGCTCGCCACCGGTGCCAACGCCCTGGATACCGCCAAGGCGCTGCGCAAGACCATCAGCGACCTGGAGCCGTTCTTCCCGCCGGGCGTGAAGGCCGTGTTCCCGTACGACACCACCCCGGTGGTCACCGAGTCCATCAGCGGTGTTATCCACACGCTGATCGAGGCGGTGGTGCTGGTGTTCCTGGTGATGTACCTGTTCCTGCAGAACTTCCGCGCCACCATCATCACCACCATGACCGTGCCGGTGGTGTTGCTGGGTACCTTCGGCATCCTGGCGGCGGCGGGCTTCAGCATCAACACCCTGACCATGTTCGCCATGGTCCTGGCCATCGGCTTGCTGGTGGACGACGCCATCGTCGTGGTGGAAAACGTCGAACGGGTCATGTCCGAGGAGGGCTTGCCGCCCAAAGAGGCGACCAAGCGCTCCATGGAACAGATCCAGGGCGCCCTGGTGGGTATCGCCCTGGTGCTGTCGGCGGTACTGCTGCCGATGGCGTTCTTCGGCGGCTCCACCGGTGTGATCTACCGTCAGTTCTCCATCACCATCGTCTCGGCCATGGGCCTGTCGGTGCTGGTCGCCCTGATCTTCACCCCGGCCCTGTGCGCCACCATGCTCAAGCCGCTGAAGAAGGGCGAGCACCATGTGGCCAAGCGCGGCTTCTTCGGCTGGTTCAACCGTAACTTCGACCGCAGCGTACAAGGCTACGAGCGTAGCGTCGGCGGCATCCTGCGCAACAAGTTCCCGTTCCTGCTGGCCTACGCCCTGATCGTGGTCGGCATGGTCTGGCTGTTCATGCGCATCCCCACCGCGTTCCTGCCCGAAGAGGACCAGGGCGTACTGTTCGCCCAGGTACAGACCCCGGCCGGCTCCAGTGCCGAACGCACCCAGGTGGTGGTCGACCAGATGCGCGAATACCTGCTCAAGGACGAAGCTGACACCGTCTCCTCGGTCTTCACCGTGAACGGCTTCAACTTCGCCGGCCGCGGCCAGAGCTCGGGCATGGCGTTCATCATGCTCAAGCCGTGGGAAGAACGCTCGGCGCAAAACAGCGTGTTCAACCTCGCCGCCCGCGCCCAGAAACACTTCTTCAGTTTCCGTGACGCCATGGTGTTCGCCTTTGCGCCGCCTGCGGTACTCGAACTGGGTAACGCCACCGGCTTCGACGTGTTCCTGCAGGACCGCGCCGGTGTCGGCCACGAAAAACTGATGGAAGCGCGCAACCAGTTCCTGGCCAAGGCCGCCCAGAGCAAGGTGCTCAGCGCGGTGCGTCCGAACGGCCTGAACGACGAGCCGCAGTACCAGCTGACCATCGACGACGAACGCGCCAGCGCCTTGGGCGTGACCATCGCCGACATCAACGCCACCCTGTCGATCGCGCTGGGCGGTAGCTACGTCAACGACTTCATCGACCGCGGCCGGGTCAAGAAGGTGTACATCCAGGGCGAGCCAAGCGCCCGGATGAGCCCGGAAGACCTGCAGAAGTGGTACGTGCGCAACGGTGCGGGCGAGATGGTGCCGTTCTCCTCCTTCGCCAAGGGTGAATGGAGCTACGGCTCGCCGAAGCTCTCGCGCTACAACGGCGTTGAGGCGATCGAGATCCTCGGTGCCCCGGCGCCGGGCTACAGCACCGGTGAGGCCATGGCCGAAGTCGAGCGCATCGCGGGCGAACTGCCGGCGGGCATCGGCTACTCCTGGACCGGCATGTCCTACGAGGAGAAACTCTCCGGTTCGCAAATGCCGGCGCTGTTCGCCCTCTCGGTACTGTTCGTGTTCCTGTGCCTGGCGGCCCTGTACGAAAGCTGGTCGATCCCGATCGCCGTGGTGCTGGTGGTACCGCTGGGTATCATCGGTGCGCTGATCGCCACCAGCATGCGCGGGCTGTCCAACGACGTGTACTTCCTGGTCGGCCTGCTGACCACCATCGGCCTGGCCGCGAAGAACGCGATCCTGATCGTCGAGTTCGCCAAGGAACTGCACGAGCAGGGCCGCAGCCTGTACGACGCGGCCATCGAGGCCTGCCGCATGCGTCTGCGCCCGATCATCATGACCTCGCTGGCGTTCATCCTCGGCGTGGTACCGTTGACCATCGCCAGCGGCGCAGGCTCGGGCAGCCAGCACGCCATCGGCACCGGGGTGATCGGCGGTATGATCAGTGCGACCGTATTGGCCATCTTCTGGGTACCGCTGTTCTTCGTAGCAGTGTCGTCGCTGTTCGGCAGCAAGAAGCCGGAATCCGACGCCACCCCTGAAACTACTCGTTATGAGGCTGGGCAATGACCAAGTCTTTGTTATCCCTGGCGGCAACCGCTTTCATCCTCGGCGGCTGCTCGCTGATCCCTGACTACCAGACCCCGGAATCGCCGGTGGCTGCGCAGTGGCCGCAAGGCCCTGCGTACTCGCCGACCCAGTCGGCCGACGTGGCCGCCGCCGAGCAGGGCTGGCGCCAGTTCTTCCATGATCCTGCGCTGCAACAGCTGATCCAGACCTCGCTGGTCAACAACCGCGACCTGCGCGTCGCGGCCCTGAACATCGACGCCTACCGGGCCCAGTACCGCATCCAGCGGGCCGACCTGTTCCCGGCGGTATCGGCCAATGGCAGCGGCAGCCGCCAGCGGGTGCCGGCGAACATGTCGCAGACCGGCGAAGCTGGCATCACCAGCCAGTACTCGGCCACCCTGGGCGTCAGCGCCTATGAGCTGGACCTGTTCGGCCGCGTGCGCAGCCTGACCGAGCAGGCCCTGGAGACCTACCTCTCCAGCGAGCAGGCACGTCGCTCCACGCAGATCAGCCTGGTCGCCAGCGTGGCCAATGCCTACTACACCTGGCAGGCCGACCAGGCCCAGCTCAAGCTGACCGAAGAAACCCTCAAGACCTACGTCGAAAGCTACAACCTCACCCGCCGCAGCAACGAGGTGGGCGTGGCCTCGGCGCTCGACGTGAGCCAGGCCCGCACCGCCGTGGAAGGCGCGCGGGTCAAGCTGGCGCAGTACCAGCGCCTGGTCGCCCAGGACCTGAACAGCCTGACCGTGCTGCTGGGCACAGGCGTGCCGGCCGACCTGGCGACACCGCTGCAACTGGACGCCGACCAGTTGGCCGAGGTTCCGGCCGGCCTGCCGTCGGACCTGCTGCAACGCCGTCCGGACATCCAGGAAGCCGAGCACCTGCTCAAGGCCGCCAACGCCAACATCGGCGCGGCCCGTGCGGCGTTCTTCCCAAGCATCAGCCTGACCGCCAACGCCGGTACCTTGAGCCCGGACATGGGCGGGCTGTTCAAGGGCGGTTCGGGCACCTGGCTGTTCCAGCCGCAGATCAACCTGCCGATCTTCAATGCCGGCAGCCTGAAGGCGAGCCTGGACTACTCGAAGATCCAGAAGGACATCAACATCGCCAAGTACGAAAAGACCATCCAGACCGCCTTCCAGGAAGTCTCCGATGGCCTCGCCGCACGCCAGACCTTCGAAGAGCAGTTGCAAGCCCAGCGCGACCTGGTGTCCGCCAACCAGGACTACTACCGCCTGGCCGAGCGCCGCTACCGCATCGGGATCGACAGCAACCTGACCTTCCTCGATGCCCAGCGCAACCTGTTCAGCTCGCAGCAGTCGCTGATCAACGACCGGCTCTCGCAGCTGGTCAGCGAGGTCAACCTGTACAAGGCCCTCGGCGGCGGCTGGTACGAGCAGACCGGGCAAGCCAACCAGCAGGCTTCGGTGGATACACCGAAAGGCTGATCGACTCGGTAACGGCACCAAGCCCACCTTCACGGTGGGCTTTTTTGTATGGCAGGCCAAGGCCTCTTCGCGGGTCCCCCCCACAGGCGCACAATCGGCCCTGTGGGGTTACCCGCGAAGAGGTCCGCCCCGACAACCAGGATTAACCAAACCGAACATTTTGTTCGATTACCGCCCCGTTCCGCTTGCCACGAATTGCCGCACCCCTGCCCTGCCCCGCACCATCCTCCACGCAACGTTGCACACGCTCTGACCAGACGCCCAGTTCCTGCGGCCCGTACCGCAGCGCAGCGGCTCGCCCGATAAAAACAAGAGATCCAGAACCGATGAGCACTTTGCACCCCGCACGCCCGCTGCTGCCCGGCCTGTTGGCCTTGTCCTGCGCCCTGCCCTCCCTGGCCGCCGAAAGTGGCTTCGTGGAAGACGCCAAGGCCACCCTCAACCTGCGCAACTTCTACATCAACCGCAATTTCGTCGACCCGGCCAACCGCCAGGACAAAGCCGAGGAATGGACACAGAGCTTCATCCTCGATGCCCGCTCCGGTTTCACCCAGGGCCCGCTCGGTTTTGGCGTGGACGTGCTCGGCCTGTACTCGATCAGGCTCGACGGCGGCAAAGGTACGACTGGCACCCACCTGCTGCCGGTGCATGATGACGGTCGACCGGCCGATGATTTCGGTCGCCTGGGTGTGGCCCTGAAGGCCAGACTGTCGCAGACCGAGCTGAAGGTCGGCGAATGGATGCCGGTGCTGCCGGTCCTGCGTTCAGACGATGGCCGGTCATTGCCGCAGACCTTCCGCGGCGGCCAACTCACCTCCCAAGAAATAACCGGGCTGACGCTGTATGCCGGCCAGTTCCGTGGCAACAGCCCACGCAACGACGCCAGCATGGAGGACATGTCGCTCAATGGCCACGCCGCATTCACCTCCGATCGCTTCAACTTCGCAGGCGGCGAATACAGCTTCAACGACAAGCACACAATGATTGGCCTGTGGAACGCCCAGCTCAAGGACATCTACCATCAGCAATACCTCAACCTGGCACACACCCAACCCCTGGGCGACTGGACCCTCGGCGCCAACCTGGGCTACTTCGTCGGTGGCGAAGATGGCGCCGAGCGTGCCGGCAAGCTGGACAACCGCACCGCCTCGGCCCTGCTCTGGGCGCGCTACCATGGCCACACGCTCTATGCAGGCCTGCAGAAAGTCAGCGGCGACGATGCCTGGATGCGGGTCAACGGCACCAGCGGCGGTACCCTGGCCAACGACAGCTACAACTCCAGTTTCGACAATGCCAAGGAACGCTCCTGGCAAGTGCGTCACGATTTCAACTTCGTCGCCCTCGGCGTACCCGGCCTGACCCTGATGAACCGCTACATCAAGGGCGACAACGTGCAGGCCGGCGGGGTCACCGACGGCAAGGAGTGGGCTCGGGAAACCGAGCTTGCCTATGTGGTGCAGGCCGGCACCTTCAAGGACCTGTCGCTGAAATGGCGCAACTCCACCATGCGCCGCGACTTCAGCACCAACTCATTCGATGAAAACCGGCTGATCATCAGCTATCCGCTGAACCTGCTGTAGCCAGCCCGGCCTCTTCGCGGGTAAACCCGCAACGATCACCGCCCACTTTTGTGGGAGCGGGTTTACCCGCGAAGAGGCCAAGGGCCATCAAATACCCATATGGAATAATCAAATCAAATAACATTCTTTGACGCTATATGTAACAACCCGCTAAAACCGAGCCCTGATCCCGTACCAGAGCCCGAACATGGACCTTCGCCAACTGCGTTACTTCATCGCCCTCACTGAATACCGCAGTTTCGTCCGCGCCGCCGAAGCCATGGGCATCACCCAGCCAGCCTTCAGCCGCGCCATCCAGGGGCTGGAACAAACCCTGGGCTGCCCTCTTGTGGACCGCGCCAGCAAGGCCCTGCACCCCACCCCCGAGGGCCAGGTGGTGCTGCAACATGCCAGGCGCCTGGTACAGGGCGCGGCGCAACTGAGCAACGAGGTGCTGCAAATGACCAAGCTGGACGCCGGCGAACTGCACTTCGGCAGTGGACCGGCCCTGGCCGCGCGCCTGGTGCCCGATGCCCTGCAACACTTCGTCGAGGCTCACCCCGGGATCCGCACCTCTTTGCAGGTGGATAACGCAGAACGCCTGGGCCAGGCCCTGCGCCGCGAGCAAATCGAGTTCTTCGTCGACGACATCCGCCCCTTCGAGGCCGATCCGTATTTTCATACCGAGCCGCTGACGCCGCGCCCAGGGCTGTTCTTCTGCCGCCCCGGGCATCCCTTGCTGGCCAAGGACAGCCTGTCGACCAACGACCTGTTCGCCTACCCGCTCGCCAGCGCTCTGCTCGTCCCTGGCGTGCGCAAGCGGCTGGCGAACCTCAGTGGTCGCAGCGACTTCACCCCGCACCTGCAGACAGAACACCTGGCCGTGCTGCTCAGCGTGGTACTGGCCAGCGACGCCATCGGCAGCGCCAGCGAGGAGGCGGTGGCCGAGGATCTGGCCAACGGACGCCTGGTACGCCTGCACTGGCGCAACCTGCCGCCAGGGCTGGAAGTGCTGAGCGTGCGTTGCGGGGTGGTCAGCCGCAGCGGCTATCGCCTGTCGCCAGCGGCGCGGGCGATGATCGAAACGTTGGTGCGGCTCGACGCGCCCTTGCGACCGTCAGCCCGAGGCCTGGGATAGCGCCATTCGTTCCCGTGATGACAGGCCATCACCCGCGCCGGGTACCGGCTCTGATGACCGGGCGCTATGCTCGGCATGAAACCTGTTCGCGGCGGTTGCACGCCGCGAATGGGCCGGTACAGGCATCGAAAACCAGGCCCCCCAGGAGGAGTCACAGTGAAAACCCTCGTCGACCACCTGAGCCAATACGCCAGCTACCACCGCGACCCGCGCAACATTGCCACTCACTTCGTCGGCATTCCGCTGATCGTGCTGGCGGTGACCATCCTGCTGTCACGCCCTGGCGGAACTCTGCTCGGGCTGTGGTTCTCTCCCGCGCTGCTGGTCGCCGCCGCCTCGGTATGGTTCTACCTGCGCCTGGACCTGCGCTTCGGACTGGCCATGGGGATATTGCTGGGCCTGTGCCTGTGGGCAGGCCAGGCCCTGGCGGTGCAGGCCACCGGACTGTGGCTGGGCGCAGGGCTGGGCGCCTTCGTGGTGGGCTGGATCATCCAGTTCATCGGCCACTACTACGAAGGCCGCAAGCCGGCGTTCGTCGACGACATCAGCGGACTGATCATCGGGCCATTGTTCGTGGTGGCGGAGCTGGCCTTCATGCTGGGACAGTGCCCGGCGCTCAAGCGCGCCGTGGAGGCCAAGGCCGGGCCGGTGGCGCTGCGGCAGAAGAACGCCGCGGTCTGAATTCACGAGCCATTGCAGGCTTCGCCAGCGCCCGCAGGTACCGCGCGCACTCCCCACAGGGTTGCGCTGACCTTGGGACTGGCGCGATCCCTGTGGGCGGGTTTACCCGCGAATGGGCCACGGTTTCAAGTCCGTCGCGCCCTGGCGAAGCCTGCGATGGACCGCCGCGCGATCGTGCAGAGACTCACTGGCGCGACTCTACCCCCAGTTCGTCCCACACAGACTCGGCCAGGTGGAAGGTGGCATTGGCCGCCGGGATCCCGCAGTAGATCGCGCTCTGCATGATCACTTCCTTGATCTCGTCGCGCGTCACGCCATTGTTGGCGGCTGCGCGCAGATGCAGCTTGAGCTCGTCATTGCGGTTCATGCCGATCAGCATGGCGATGGTGATCAGGCTGCGGGTATGCCGGGGCAGGCCCGGGCGCGTCCAGATATCGCCCCAGGCATGCCGGGTGATCATCTCTTGGAACTCGCCATTGAAATCGTTGAGCTTCTCCAGGCTGCGGTCCACATGGGCATCGCCAAGCACGGCGCGGCGCACCTGCATGCCGGCGTCGTAGCGTTGTTTCTCATCCATCGGCGGCATCCTCAGCAAGCCAGCAGAAAGTCGAGCACCCGGCGGCTGAACGGCGCGCCGACCTCGACATTGGACAGGTGCGCAGCCGGAAACTCGACATACGCCGCCCCCGGGATCTGCGCCTGCATGAAGCGGCCATGCTCCACAGTGGTCACCGCATCCTCGGTGCCCGCAACGATCAGGGTCGCCACCGGCACCTGCCCCAATTGCTCACGAAAATCGGCATCACGCACCGCGGCGCAGTTGGCCGCATAGCCCTCGGGAGAGGTCTGCGCCAGCATCTGGCAGATACGTTGGGCCTGGGCAGGTTGCGCCTGGGCAAAACCTGGGGTGAACCAACGGGCGATGGAGGCATCGCGCAGGTCGACCATGGCTTGCCGGCCCCCCTTGAGCACGGTGTCGATACGGGTGTTCCATACCTCGTCGCCGGCGATCTTGGCGGCGGTGTTGCACAGGGTCAGGCTGAGCAGGCGGTTGCCGGCGTTCACGCCCAGCCATTGGCCGATCAGGCCCCCCATGGACAAGCCGACGAAATGGGCCCGCGGGATATCCAGGGCGTCGAGCAGTGCCAGCACATCGTGGCCCAGCTGTTCGATGCTGTAGGGGCCCTCGGTGACCAGCGAGCCGCCATGGCCACGGGTGTCATAGCGCAACACGCGAAAATGCTCACGCCACGCCGGAATCTGGACATCCCACATGTGCAGGTCGGTCCCCAGCGAGTTGGACAACACCAGCACCGGGGCGTGTTCTGGGCCGTCGATTTGATAGTTCAGTACGCCATCGGCCAGTTGCAGTTGCGCCACAGCGGTCTCCTTCAGGCAGTGAAACGTTGATGTTCAGCCACGGCTCGCGCCACCCAGACGCGGGCCTGGCCCAAGTAGTGGGCAGGGTCGAGCAGGCGGTCGAGTTCCTCGGTGCTCAGTTCGGCGTTGACCTGGGGCTCATCGCCCAGCACCGCACGCAGATGGCATCGTTCGGCCACGGCGCGCTGGCAGCAGTGCTCCAGCAGGTGGTGGGCGCGATCACGCCCCAGGCGCTGGGCCAGGACAATGCTCACCGCCTCGGCCAGCACCAGCCCCTGGGTCAGGTCCAGATTGTGGCGCATGCGCTCGGCATCCACCTCCATGCCTTCGGCGATCACCTGGGCCTGGCGCAGGGCGCCGGAGACCAGGCAGCAGATCTCCGGCAGGGTTTCCCATTCGGCATGCCACAGGCCCAGGCTGCGCTCGTGCTCCTGGGGCATGGAGCTGAACAGGGTGGACACCAGGCCCGGCACTCGCGTGGCGGCACCGATCAGCACTGCCGCGCCTACCGGGTTGCGTTTGTGCGGCATGGTCGAGGAGCCCCCTTTGCCCGGGGCGGAGGGCTCGAACATCTCCCCCGCCTCGGTCTGCATCAGCAGGCTGACATCGCGCCCGAACTTGCCCAGGCTGCCGGCCACCAGCCCCAGCACCGAGGCGAACTCCACCAGCCGGTCCCGCTGGGTGTGCCACGGCTGCTCGGGCAGGCTCAAGCCCAGTTCCCCGGCCAGACCCTCAGCGACCGGCAAGGCCTTGCTGCCCAAGGCCGCGAGGCTGCCGGAGGCACCGCCGAACTGCAGGCACAACAGCCGCGGGCGCAGCTCCCCAAGGCGCTGGCGATGACGAGTCAACGCCCCCAGCACCCCGGCCAGCTTCATGCCCAGGGTCACCGGCGTTGCGTGTTGCAACCAGGTGCGGCCCACCAGGGGCGTATCGGCATGCTGCAAGGCCTGGCGGGCCAAGGTGTCGGACAGTTTGGCAAGGTCGGCCTCGATCAGGGCCAGGGCATCGCGTAATTGCAGCACCAGACCGGTATCCATGGCGTCCTGGCTGGTCGCGCCCAGATGCACATAACGCTCGGCCTCAGGCACGCCGCTGGCGATCACCTTGCCCAAGGCCTTCACCAACGGGATCGCCGAGTTGCCCGCCGTGGCGATGGCTTCGGCCAGGGCACGGATGTCATAGCGCTCGGCCTGGCAGGCGGCTTCGATGGCCGCCACGGCACTGTGCGGCACCAGCCCGACGGCAGCCTCGGCGCGGGCCAGGGCTGCCTCGAAGTCGAGCATGCCCTGCAGGCGGCCACGGTCGCAGAAGACCTCGCGCATGGCGGGCGCCGTGAAATAGGCGTCGAAGAGCTGGTTGGTCATGCAACGTCCTTAATGATCATGGTGCAGATACGCTGCCTGTTTCGGCAGTCGCAGACTGAACAGAAAAGCCACCGCCATCATGGCGGTCACGTACCAGTAGAAGGTGTTCTCCATCCCTAAGGTTTTCAAGCCCAGGGCCACGTACTCGGCCGAACCGCCGAACACCGCGTTGGCCACGGCATAGGCCAGGCCCACGCCCAGGGCCCGCACCTGCGGCGGGAACATCTCGGCCTTCACCAGGCCACTGATGGAGGTATAGAAACTGACGATGCACAGGGCCAGGGTCACCAGCACGAAGGCCAGGAACGGGCTGGTCACCGACTTGAGCGCCATCAGCAGCGGCACGGTGAACAAGGTGCCCAGCGCACCGAACAACATCATCGAGCTGCGCCGACCGATGCGGTCGGACAGCATCCCGAACAGCGGCTGCAGGATCATGAACAGGAACAACGCTCCGGTCATCACGAAACTGGCGCTCTTGGCGTTCATCCCTGCGGTGTTGACCAGGAACTTCTGCATGTAGGTGGTGAAGGTGTAGAAGATCAGCGAACCGCCGGCGGTATAACCCAGCACCGTGATGAACGCCGCGCCGTGGTTGCGCAACAGCCCGCCGATGGTGCCGGCGTCCTTGTCCTGGCGGGTTTCGGCGCTGCTGGTCTCTTTCAGTGAGCGGCGCAGCATCAACGAGATCAGCGCGGCGATGGCCCCCACCACGAAGGGAATGCGCCAACCGTAGGCGCGCAACTCGTCCTCGGTCAGCAATTGCTGCAGGATCACCACCACCAGCACCGCCAGCAACTGGCCGCCGATCAGTGTGACGTACTGGAACGAGGCGAAGAAACCACGCTGCCCGCGCAGCGCCACTTCACTCATGTAGGTCGCGGTGGTGCCGTACTCACCGCCCACCGACAGGCCCTGGATGAGACGGGCCAGCAACAGCAGGGCCGGCGCCCAGGTGCCGATGCTCGCGTAGGTCGGCAGGCAGGCGATGACCAGCGAGCCGCCGCACATCATCAGCACCGAGATCATCAGGGAATTCTTGCGCCCGTGGCGGTCGGCCAGGCGGCCGAAGATCCAGCCACCGATCGGGCGCATCAGGAAGCCTGCGGCGAACACTCCGGCGGTGTTGAGCAACTGCACGGTGGGATCGTCCGAAGGGAAGAACGCCGGGGCGAAGTAGATCGCGCAGAAGGCATAGACGTAGAAGTCGAACCATTCCACCAGGTTGCCCGAAGAGGCACCGACGATGGCGAATATACGCTTGCTGCGCTCTTCGCCTGTGTAATAGCTAGAGGTCATGACGTGCTCACTCCTGGAAGGTCACTGCTAAGTCTAGACACACCTAGTAACAGTCTCGTTCCGCTATGCCTGCCGTGCTGACCCCAATCGCGGGGCAAGCCCGCTCCCACAGGCTCGGCGCAGGCCTTGAGAGCACCGCTGCACCTGTGGGAGCGGGCTTGCCCGCGATTGGGCCGAACCTGCCAGTCACCACCCGATCAAACGCGCTCGATCGCCAGGGCCAACCCCTGCCCCACGCCCACGCACATGGTCGCCAGGCCTTTGCGTGCACCGCTCTTCTCCAGCTGGTGCAACGCCGTCAGCACCAGGCGAGCACCGCTCATGCCCAGCGGATGACCCAAGGCGATGGCGCCGCCGTTGGGGTTGACCTGAGGCGCATCATCCGCGACGCCCAACTCGCGCAACACCGCCAGGCCCTGGCTGGCAAACGCTTCGTTCAGCTCGATGACATCGAAATCCGCCACTGCGATGCCCAGCCGCTCGGTCAGTTTGCGCACCGCCGGCACCGGGCCGATCCCCATCACCCGCGGCGCTACACCGGCGCTGGCCATGCCCAGCACCCGCGCACGCGGGGTGAGTCCGTGCTGCTTGACCGCATCGGCCGAGGCCAGGATCAGCGCCGCCGCGCCGTCGTTGACGCCCGAGGCGTTGCCGGCAGTGACGGTCTTGTCCGGGCCATTGACCGGCTTGAGCCTGGCCAGTGCCTCCAGGGTGGTCTCGGGCCGCAGGTGCTCGTCCTGCTCGACCAGGGTCTCGCCCTTTTTGTGAACGATACGCACCGGCACGATCTCTTCGGCAAAGAAGCCGGCCGCCTGGGCTGCCGCGGCCTTCTGCTGGCTGCGCAGGGCGAAGGCGTCCTGGTCGGCACGGGAGACCTGGTAATCGTCGGCCACGTTGTCGGCCGTCTCGGGCATGGCATCCACGCCGTACTGGGCTTTCATCAGCGGGTTGACGAAGCGCCAGCCGATGGTGGTGTCTTCGAGCTTCATGTTGCGCGAATAAGCGCTTTCGGCCTTGCCCATGACGAACGGGGCACGGGACATGGACTCCACGCCACCGGCGATCGCCAGCTCCACCTCGCCACTGGCGATGGCGCGAAACGCCGTGCCGACGGCATCCATGCCCGAGGCGCACAGCCGATTGAGGGTCACACCCGGTACGCTTTCCGGCAGGCCGGCCAACAGCAATGCCATGCGCGCCACATTGCGGTTGTCCTCGCCGGCCTGGTTGGCGCAACCAAGGAACACTTCGTCGAGCTGTGCCCAGTCGACCTGAGGGTTGCGCTCGATGAGTGCCTTGAGCGGCACCGCCGCCAGGTCGTCGGCGCGCACGCCGGCCAGGGCGCCGCCGAAGCGGCCGATCGGGGTGCGGATGGCGTCACAGATGAATACGTCACGCATCAGGCTTCTCCCGCCGTCTGGCCGTGGGCGGCGGCGGTGCGAGCCTCCAGGTCACGCAACGCGCCCAGCTCGGTCTCGGTGGGAGCGTCGGTGGTCTGCACGCTGTCGGCGAAACGGACCGGCCAACCGGTGGCGGCGACGATCTGTTCGCGGGTCACCCCTGGGTGGATGGCGGTGACCACGAACTCGTGGGTGTCGGCTTCCGGCTCCATGATGCACAGGTCGGTGATGATGCCGACCGGACCGTCGCCGGGCAGGCCCAGGCGCTTGCGCGAATCGCCGCCTTCGCCGTGGCCGACCGAGGTGATGAAGTCCAGCTTTTCAACGAAGGCACGGGGCGACTGCTTGAGGATGATCAGCACCTGCTTGGCGGAGCCGGCGATCTCCGGCGCGCCGCCGGCACCCGGCAGGCGGGTCTTGGGTGCGCGGTAGTCACCGACCACGGTGGTGTTGATGTTGCCGAAGCGATCGACCTGGGCGGCGCCCAGGAAACCCACATCGATGCGCCCGCCCTGCAGCCAGTAGCGGAAGATCTCGGCGGTGGGCACCACGGTGTCGGCGGTTTCGGCCAGCTCGCCGTCACCGATCGACAGTGGCAACACGCTGGGCTTGGCACCGATCGGGCCGGATTCGTAGATCAGCACCACGTCCGGTGAAGAGGTCAGGCGCGCCAGGTTGGCAGCCTTGGACGGCAGGCCGATGCCGACGAAGCAGACAGCGCCGTTGCGCAGGCGACGGGCCGCGGCGACGGTCATCATTTCGGAAGTGGAATAGCTCATTGCGCAGCCTCCGCGGTGCTGGCCAGCTTGGCCTTGAATTCGTTGAAGTCGGCGGTGCCACGGATGTAGGTGTCGATCCAGGCAGTGAACGACTCACGGTTGCGGGCGATCGGGTCCCAGGCCTGGTAGAAGCGGTTGTCCCGCTCGTAGTAACCGTGGGCGTAGGACGGGTGGGCACCGCCAGGCACCAGGCATACCGCGCTGAGTGCCCAGCTCGGCAAGACACAGGCGTTCATCGGGGCCTGCAGGTCGTCGACGATCTCCTCGACAGTGACGATGCAGCGCTTGGCCGCCAGGGCCGCTTCCTTCTGTACACCCAGGATGCCCCAGAGCAGCACGTTGCCCTTGCGGTCGGCCTTCTGCGCATGGATCACGGTGACATCCGGGCGCACCGAAGGCACGGCGGCGAGCACTTCGCCGGTGAACGGGCAGGTCACGCTCTTGATCAGCGGGTTGACCTTCGGCAGGTCGGAGCCTGCGTAGGCGCGCAGCACCGCGAAGGGCAGGCCCGAGGCGCCAGCGACGTAGGCGTTGGCCAGGTCTGCATGGCTGTGCTCCTCGATCTCGATGGCGTGAGGCCACTGCTTTTCCACCGCATCACGCAGGCGGTGCAGCGAACCGACCCCAGGGTTACCGCCCCAGGAGAAGATCAGCTTGCGCGCGCAACCGGCACCGATCAACTGGTCGTAGATCAGGTCAGGGGTCATGCGTACCAGGGTCAGGTCCTGCTTGCCCTGACGGATGATCTCATGGCCTGCGGCGGTCGGGATCAGGTGGGTGAAACCTTCGAGGGCGACGGTGTCGCCATCCTGGATGAACTGCTTCACGGCATCGTGAAGCGAGAGGATTGCTGCCATTGGAGACTCCTGGTCAGGACGAGTCGGGTCAAGGAGCAGCGGGCCGATGCATCGCTGCGATGAGCTCAGATTAAGGAGGTTGGCGGGCGGCTTACAATCCGATAATCGCACTTCGGTGCGATTATCGAACGATTTGTTGTCCTGCTACTTATCTCTCTCTTGGGAGCGTTTCGCAGCCTCCCTGCACCCAGTCCGGTCAGGTCGCGTCCGCGTGGCTCACCCACCCCTTCACCACCACGCCCACGGCGGCCAGCGCCGCCGGCACCAACAACGCGGTCAGCACCTGCTCGAAGCTCCAGCCCAACCCCAGCAGCGTCGCTCCGCTCCAGGCCCCCAGGATCGCGCCGAAACGGCCGATACCCAGCATCCACGACACACCCGTGGCACGTCCCTGGGTGGGATAGAAACGCGCTGCCAGCGAAGGCATGGCCGATTGCGCGCCGTTGATGCACATGCCCGCCACCAGCACCAGGGTCGCCAGCAGCGTGATGTTGCCCAGGCTCTGCCCCACCGCGTAGGCAAACACACCGGCCAGCAGGTAGAACAGGCCAATGACCTTGTGCGGATTGAAGCGGTCCATGGCCCAGCCCACGGCCACCGCACTGAGCACGCCGCCGAACTGGAACAACGCGCCAATGAACGCGGCCTGCTCCATGCTCGCGCCGCTGTCACGCATCAGGGTCGGCAACCAGCTGGTCAGCAGGTAGACGATCACCAGCCCCATGAAATAGGTCAGCCACAGCAACACGGTACCCAGGCCATAGGTGCCGGAAAAGATCACCGCGAATACGTTGCGGGTGGCAACCGCCTGCTGTTCCGGCACGCTGAAACCCGACGCCTGGGCGACCACCGCCGGGGAGATCGGCGCCAAAGTCCTGCGCACCTTGTCGATACCGCGGTTGCGTACCACCAGAAAACGCGCGGACTCCGGCAGCCACACCAACAACACCACAGCCAGCAGCAGCGGCAGCACGCCACCGATCACCAGCAGGCTGTGCCAGCCGTAGGCCGGAATCAGCTTGGCGGAAATGAAACCACCACCGGCCATGCCGAGGTTGAAACCACAGAACATGCTGGTCACCAGCAACGACTTGAGCCGCTCGGGCGTGTACTCGGAGAGCAGCGTGGTGGCATTGGGCATGCCAGCGCCCAGTCCCAGGCCGGTGAGAAAACGCAGCACCAGCAACTGATCGACATTGGTGGCATAGGCCGAAGCCAGGCTGAAGCCCCCGAATAGCAGCACCGCCCCCACCAATACACCCTTGCGTCCAAAACGGTCGGCCAAAGGCCCGGAGCCCAAGGCACCGAACACCATGCCAATCAACGCAGCGCTCATCACCGGGCCAAGGCTTGCGCGGTCGATGCCCCACTCCTGGGACAACGCCGGCGCGATGAAGCCCATGGCCGCGGTATCCAGGCCATCGAGAAAGACAATCAGGAAACACAGGATCACCACCCGCCATTGATAGCGGGACAGCGATTGGTCATTGATGAACGACTGGACGTCGAGGCAACTTCCGACAGCGGTTTGCGGCTTGTTCATTGTTCTTGTCCGAAAAAGAGACGCAGGCGGGCCACTGCACAAAGCGAATGCGCAGAAAGAGCATGGAAGGCGGGTGATTCGGCGGGATCAGCCGGATAGCGGCGACGCTGCAGGCGGATGCGGCCGCGACAGCGAAAGACAGGTGCTCATGGGGTGCGTCTCGACTGTTGTTATTGTCCGGCCGGCAAGCCGACCACTGCCAGAGACATTAATCAGCACGTCGGGCGTGCGCAATTCGTGGAAAACGACACTGTGCGTTTATCGAACAGGAAACGCCGTGGGGTGCTCGGGCATGCGGGAACTGCAGGGGCCGCATGGCGGCCCCTGGGCCTACCCAAACAACTGGTGGCAAAGATCCCGGCTGGCCGCCAACAGGATAGGCAGGAAGCGCTGCTCCAGTTCGCTGCGGGTGACACGCCCTACGTGGGTGCTGACATTGAGCGCCGCCAGGACCTGGCCCGAAGCGTCATAGATCGGCACGGCGATCGAACGCAGGCCCTGTTCCAGCTCCTGGTCCACCACGCACCAGCCCTGGGCGCGCACCTGCTGGATGCAGGCGAACAGCGAATCCGGGTCGTGCAGTGTACGGCTGGTGCGTGCCTTGAGGTCTGCGCGCTCCAGGTATTCCCAGAGACTGGCATCGTCCAGTGCCGCCAGCAGGATACGGCCCATGGAGGTGCAGTAGGCCGGCAACCGTCCCCCCACCGACAGGTCGACCGAAATCAGCCGCTCCACGGTGGCCGAACGGGCGATATAGAGAATGTCGTCACCTTCGAGGGTCGCCATGTTGGCCGCCTCGTGCAACTGGTCGCTGATGCGGTCCAGGTAAGGCTGCGCGGAGACAGCCAGAGGTGTCGACGATAGGTAGGCATGCCCCAGGGTGAGCACCTTGGGCAACAACGAATAGGTACGCCCGTCGGTGGTGGCATAACCCAGTTTGATCAGGGTATGCAGGCAACGGCGCACGGCCGCCCTGGGGATCTCCGTCCGATGGCTGATCTGGGCGATGGTCAGGTGACGCTTGCGCTCCTGGAACGCCTGGATCACCGCCAGCCCTCGGGCCAGGGAAGTCATGAAGTCCGGGTCGCCAGTAAAGGCCTGAATACGCTTGGCCGGCGAGGCCACGATGGGCGGTGCCAACGCTGGGGCTGCGGTGCGTCCGGACTCCGGGTTGGCGGAGGCCTGGTCCTGGGTTTCTTCGCTCATGGCTAACCTCGAAAAATCTGTCACTTGTGCGATTATCGAACCAACGGCCGATAATCGCAATTGACCGCTGACACTTTTGCTTATACCTTTCTCATGCCACATGTGGCTTCTTTGGAGAGACTGGTCAGGTACCCACCGTAGAAGTCCCCAGGCAACGGCCTCGTTACTCACGAGGCCGTTTTCATTTTCCTGCTGTTTGTTACGAACTTTCGTGACAACCGCACCTCAAACTTTCAGGGCCACTCTGAACATCGCCACTGTTCCAGACGTAACTTTGAATGGTTTGGCATTTGTCGCCAAAGAATGATGGCCATTGATTTGTCGATTGCTATAATCGAACTCGCTGGCCCGGCGTGTTCATTCGGAACGCGCCCGTCTACATCGAGACGCTGCCAGCAAGCCAGGTACAGGACGCAAGGTCTGATCCCATTTATCCAAGTGCCATGTACCTCATGGACCCTGTTGCTGCGACAGCATATTCGCCTTGGTGACGTAGCCGTATGCATAACTTTGCATGACGAAGACCGAGGCAAAATTTCAACCTATTCGGGTATGACTGTGACGAAAGAAGAACTGCGCGCGGAACTCGAGCGCCAGGCTGAACGTTACAAGGATGTATACGGTGGTGAAGTGACCACCTACGCGGCGCAACCGGAACCGGAGCGCAAACCCTGGCGCAAGCGCGCCACTGTCCAGGACCAGGTCTTCGCCCAGGAACTGGAAAAAATGGAAAAGGAACTGCGCAGCGAGGGCACCTGAGCCGGCAAGCCTTGCAAAGCGGCGCGCCACCGCCTGCGAGGTGTTGGTGCGCGTCGGCTTTTTTGCGGTAGCTCCATGGATGAAATGGAATTACACAAATTTCATACAAGCGTTTGAACGAAGAATCTTCAGCATGATCTCTGAATTTCTTTGTGAATTTACTGCTTTTGTCAGATTTTAACGACAAAAAACCCCGCCAACCCTACACCTTCGCGCCGTGACTTCAGCTCTTCAGAGCCCTCGCCGATCCGTCGCGGGGGCATCGATTGCCAAGGTTTTCTGGCATAATCGCGCCCCCTTATGACCGCCAGACAACCTTCATGATCGATTTATTCAGCGGACTGGATGCGTGGGTGCTGGTGAGCTTGCTGCTCGCTCTGACCTTCGTGCTCGCATTCGAGTTCATCAATGGCTTTCATGACACCGCCAACGCGGTAGCCACCGTCATCTATACCAAAGCCATGCCACCGCACCTGGCCGTATTCTTCTCCGGTGTATTCAACTTCCTCGGGGTTCTGCTCGGCGGCGTCGGGGTGGCCTATGCCATCGTCCACCTGCTGCCAGTCGAACTGCTGATCAATGTGAACACCGGACACGGCCTGGCCATGGTCTTCTCGTTGCTGGCCGCGGCCATCACCTGGAACCTGGGCACCTGGTACTTCGGCATTCCTGCCTCCAGCTCCCACACCCTGATCGGCTCGATCCTTGGCGTGGGCCTGGCCAACGCCCTGCTCAACGACATCCCGCTGGGCGATGGCGTCAACTGGCAGAAAGCGATCGACATCGCCATGTCGCTGGTGATCTCGCCCATGGCCGGCTTCGCCGTCGCAGCCCTGGTGCTGATCGGCCTCAAGTGGTGGCGCCCGCTGTCGAAGATGCACAAGACACCGGAACAGCGTCGCAAGCTGGACGACAAGAAGCACCCGCCCTTCTGGAACCGCCTGGTGCTGGTGATTTCCGCCATGGGCGTAAGCTTCGTGCACGGCTCCAACGATGGCCAGAAAGGCATCGGCCTGATCATGCTGGTCCTGATCGGCATCGTCCCTGCCAAGTTCGTCCTCGACCTGAACAGCACCACCTACCAGATCGAGCGCACCCGCGACGCCACCCTGCACATGAGCCAGTTCTACCAGCGCAACGCCGCTACCCTGGGCGAGTTCCTGGCATTGGGCAAGGCCAAGTCGACCGACCTGCCGGAGCAGTTCAGCTGTAATCCGCAGCAGACCGAACCGACCATCGCCGCCCTGCAATCCTCGCTGCGCGGCGTCACCGACTACCGCGACCTGAGTGCCGAGAAGCGTGTCGAAGTGCGCCGCTACCTGCTGTGCCTGGATGACACCGCGAAGAAGGTCGGCAAGCTGCCAGGCCTGGAAAGCCGTGAAAAGGCAGACCTGGAGAAGCTGCGCAAGGACCTGACCGCCACCACCGAGTACGCGCCGTTCTGGGTAATCGTGGCCGTTGCCCTGGCCCTGGGCCTGGGCACCATGGTCGGCTGGAAACGCGTGGTGCTGACCGTTGGCGAAAAGATCGGCAAGCAGGGCATGACCTACGCCCAGGGCATGTCGGCCCAGATCACCGCGGCATGCGCCATCGGTATGGCCAACGTGTTCAGCCTGCCGGTTTCGACCACCCACGTCTTGTCGTCGGGTGTGGCCGGTACCATGGTCGCCAACAAGAGCGGCCTGCAAGGTGGCACCGTGAAGACCATCCTGCTGGCCTGGGTCCTGACCCTGCCCGCCTCGATGGGCCTGGCCGCCGGCCTGTTCTGGCTGGCCTCCAAGGCAATCGGCTGACCGATACCGCTGTCATGAAAAAGGCGCCCAGGGCGCCTTTTTCATGTCTCGCTGTTGGCACAGGCCCGTAATGGCGCCCCCCTCATCGTCGCTTACCACCAAGCAGTGACCCCATCAATCCACGTACCAGCTGGCGCCCCAACTGGTTCGCCGCCTGGCGCACCGCCGACTTGATTGCCTGCCCCGCCGCACTCTGCAGGAACTCGCCGGCCTTGTCGGCAAAGCTTTCCTCGTCGGCCTTGGGCTGCGGAGCCGGCTCCACCGGCTCCCCCTTGCGGGCGGTCAGCATCTCGTAGGCCGACTCCCGGTCGATCGGTTTGTCATAACGCCCCGCCAGTGGCGAGGCCGCAATCAACGCCTTGCGCTCGGTCTCGGTCAATGGACCGATGCGTGACTGCGGCGGCGCGATCAATACCTGCTGGACCATTTCCGGCGTGCCCTTGTCCTGCAGGGTACCTACCAGCGCCTCGCCAATGCCCAGTTCGGTCAACACGGCGAGCGTGTCAAACGCAGGATTGGGGCGGAAACCGTCCGCCACGGCCCTGAGCGACTTCTGCTCCTTGGCGGTAAAAGCGCGCAAGCCGTGCTGGATGCGCAAACCCAATTGCGCCAACACCGCATCAGGCAGATCCCCTGGCGACTGGGTCACGAAATACACCCCGACACCTTTGGAACGAATCAGCCGCACCACCTGCTCAAGCCGGTCCTGCAAGGCCTTGGGGGTGTCATTGAACAGCAGGTGCGCCTCGTCGAAGAACAGCGCCAGCACAGGTTTGTCGGCATCGCCTCGCTCGGGCAACTGCTCGAACAGCTCGGCCAGCAACCACAGCAGGAACGTGGCGTAGACCTTCGGCGCCTCGTGCACCAGCCGGCTGGCGTCCAGCAGGTGGATACGCCCACGGCCATCGCTGTCCGGACGCAACAAGTCTTCCAGTTGCAGGGCCGGCTCGCCGAACAATGCCTCGGCTCCCTGCTGCTCCAGGGTTGCCAGGCGACGCAGCAAGGCTTGAGTGGAGCCGGTGGTCATCAGCGCGCTGTCGTCGCCCAGCAGTTGCGGATTCTCCCTCAGGTGCCCGAGCAGCGCCTTGAGGTCTTTGAGGTCCAGCAGCAACAAGCCCTCACGGTCCGCCACCTTGAAGGCTGCGTACAGTGCCGCCTGCTGGCTATCGGTCAGCTCCAGCAGGTTACCCAGCAGCAGAGGCCCCATTTCGCTGAGCGTGGTTCGCAAGGGATGACCGGACTGGCCGGCAACATCCCACAAGGTCACGGGATAAGCCTTAGGGTGATGACCCAGCCAGGGCATGCCGGCAATACGTTCCGCCACCTTGCCCTGGGGCGTACCGGCCGCCCCCAGGCCGCACAGGTCACCCTTTACATCGGCAGCGAACACCGCCACCCCGGCATCACTGAAGACCTCGGCCAGATGTTGCAGGGTCACGGTCTTGCCCGTCCCCGTGGCTCCGGCGACCAGTCCATGGCGGTTGGCCAGGCGCATGGCCTGGTTCACGGGTTGGCCATCAAGTCCTGCGCCTATAACTATTTGCGAAGAATCCGACATCTTCTTTCATCCTCTACTCAAGCTTTGCCACCCAATGGCCGATATGTCGTGGTGATATTCAATCTGAAAAACAGGAACATCCCGAAAAGGACCTCCGGCGATCGTTGCACTGTTTTCAAACAGCCTCGTGCGAAAGACCCGATAAAAACCTTAGCGGACCACGCCATGAACAAAAGCCTACGTTTCAGCCACAAGATTCTCTTGGCGGCGTCATTGATCGTGATACTCGCGTTCAGCCTGTTCACCCTCTACAACGATTACCTCCAGCGTAATGCGATTCACGCCAACCTGGAGAGCTATCTGGCTGAAATGGGCGAGTCCACCTCGACCAACGTCCGCAACCTGCTCGACGGCCGTATCAAGCTGGTGGAGAACCTGTCGCAGAACATCGCACAGAATCCGGCCAATGCCGAAACTTTCATGGGCCAGCAAGCCCTGCTTTCGAGCTTCCTCACTGTTTACCTGGGCAAGGTCGACGGCGGCTTCAGCGTTCGTCCTGACTCCAAGATGCCCGACGGCTACGACCCCCGCGTACGTCCTTGGTACAAGGACGGCATGAATGCCAGCGGCGCCATGCTGACCGAACCCTACATCGACCTGACCACCAACAAGATGGTCATCGGCATCCTCAGCAAAGTGTCAAGCAGTGTCGGCGTGGTCGGTGGCGACCTGGCGCTCGATGGCCTGGTGGACATCATCAATTCGCTGGATTTCGGCGGCATGGGCTACGCCTTCCTGGTCAATGACCAAGGCAAGATCCTGGTGCATCCGGACAAGGAACTGGTGATGAAGTCGCTGTCGGACCTGTTCCCGCAGCAAACGCCCAAGCTCTCCGGCGAACTGACCGAGGTCCAGTCCGGTGGCAAGGCCCGCTTGCTGACCTTCACCCCGATCAAGGGACTGCCGTCGGCCAACTGGTACATCGGCCTGTCGGTGGATAAAGACAAAGCCTTCACCATGCTCAGCAACTTCCGTACCTCGGCGGTGATCGCGACCATCGTGGCGGTGGTCATCATCATTGCCTTGCTGGGCCTGTTGATCCGGGTGCTGATGCAGCCACTGCACACCATGACCCGCGCCATGGAAGACATCGCCGAAGGTGAAGGCGACCTGACCAAGCGCCTGCAGATCCATCAACACGATGAGTTCGGCATCCTCGGCACGGCGTTCAACCGCTTCGTCGAGCGCATTCACGGCTCGATCCGTGAAGTGTCCTCGGCCACCGAGCAAGTCAACGAAGTGGCCCTGCGGGTGATCAGCGCCTCCAACTCGTCGATGGCCAACTCCGACGAGCAGGCCAACCGCACCAACAGCGTCGCCGCCGCCATCAACGAGCTTGGCGCCGCCGCCCAGGAGATCGCCGGCAATGCGGCCCAGGCTTCCCAGCACGCCAGCTCGGCGCGTCTGCTGGCCGAAGAGGGCCAACAGGTGGTGGAGCGCAACATCGAGGCGATGAACCGCCTGTCCGACCTGATCGTCACCTCCAGCGCCCACATCGAGACGCTCAACAACAAGACCGTCAACATCGGCCAGATCCTGGAGGTGATCACCAGCATTTCCCAGCAGACCAACCTGCTGGCGCTCAACGCCGCGATCGAAGCTGCCCGTGCCGGCGAGGCTGGCCGTGGCTTCGCCGTGGTCGCCGACGAAGTGCGCAACCTCGCTCACCGCACCCAGGAATCGGCGCAGCAAGTGCAGAGCATGATCGAGGAGTTGCAGGTCGGTGCCCGTGAGTCCGTCGAAACCATGGGCCAGAGCCAGCGCCATAGCCAGGACAGCGTGGAAATCGCCAACCAGGCCGGCGAGCGCCTGGACAGCGTGACCGTGCGCATCGGCGAGATCGACGGCATGAACCAGTCGGTGGCCACCGCCACCGAGGAGCAGACCGCCGTGGTCGACTCGATCAACATGGACATCAACGAAATCAACATGCTCAACCAGGAAGGCGTCGAGAACCTGCAGGCCACCCTGCGCGCCTGCTCCGACCTGGAACAGCAGGCCACCCGTCTCAAGCACCTGGTCGGCAGCTTCCGTATCTGACCTGACTCACCGAGTCGCCCTTTTCGCGGGCACGCCCGCCTCCACGGTGGTCTGGGTCATCTTTGCCACAGGCCCCTGTGGGAGCGGGCAAGCCCGCTCCCACAGCTGCGGCTCAAGGCACAGGCGCGATCGCCCACCAAAGCCCCTACCCGCCCACTCCGATCGAACAAAGCATCCTTCAACAAGGTCAACCTTTAGGCGCGTCATCGCCCGCTCGTCGCAGCGGCGTGACAGATCCGAAGACGATCCCGGAGGGATGCTGACCGTGCACATCGCCGACATCACCATGTTCTACGCCCCGGCCAGTGGCGGCGTACGCACCTATCTCGATGCCAAACACCGCCGGCTCGATGCCAGGCCAGGCGTACGCCACAGCCTCTTGATCCCCGGCGCCAGCGCCACCGATGCCGACGGCATCTACCAGGTGCCGGCACCTCCCCTGCCCTTCGGCAACGGCTACCGCTTCCCGGTGCGCCTAGCGCCGTGGTGCAACGTGCTGCGACGCCTGCAACCGGACCTGATCGAGGTCGGCGACCCTTACCTGACCGCCTGGGCCGCCCTTGAAGCGCGACGCAAGCTCGACGTGCCGGTGATCGGCTTCTACCACTCCGACCTGCCCCTGCTGGTGAGCAACCGCATGGGCAACTGGTTCACTCCCAATGTCGAAGCCTATGTCAGCAAGCTGTACGGCAACTTCGACCGGGTACTGGCGCCCAGCCAGGTGATGGCGGACAAACTGTGCCGGCTGGGCATCAAGGATGTGCATGTGCAGCGCCTGGGAGTCGACCTGGACACCTTCAGCCCAGACCACCGCGACCTTCGCCTGCGCGACGAGCTCGGCCTCCCGGACACCACCCGCCTGCTGGTCTTCGCCGGGCGTGGCTCACGGGAGAAGAACCTGCCAGTACTGCTCGACTGCATGACGCAGTTGGGCTCCCACTACCACTTGCTGCTGGTCGGCTCGGGCATGCCGGCCAACGTGCCGGAAAACGTCAGCGTCATCGACCACTTCTGCTCCCCTCAGGCCGTCGCCCGGTTGCTCGCCAGCGCCGACCTGCTGGTGCATGCCGGCGACCAGGAGACCTTCGGCCTGGTCATCCTCGAGGCCATGGCCAGCGCCCTGCCCGTGGTGGCGGTACGTGCCGGGGCCTTCAGCGAGATCATCGACGAGCAGTGCGGGCGCCTGTGCACGCCCAACGATGCCCGGGCCATGGCTGCCGCGGTGCGCGAGACCTTCGAGGCTGGCGTGCGCCGCCTGGGCGCCCGGGCCCGCCGTCATGTGGAGTCGCACTACGCGTGGGACCATGTGGTCGATGGCCTGCTGGAACACTACCAGGCCGTGCTCGGCCACCAGCCGCAGGTGCGCGCCCATGGCTGAGGCCGATGCCGCACCGCGCAGCCTGATGCTGGTGCTGCACGACGTCGCGCCCGAAACCTGGCCGGACTACCAGCCATTCGTCCAGGCCATCGACCGCCTGGGCAACGTCCCCATGACCTGGCTGGTAGTGCCGGACTTCCACCACCGCAATGCCCTGGGCCGTTCGCCGACCTTTTGTCGCCTGCTCGAACGGCGCCTGGCGCAGGGCGACGAGCTGGCCCTGCACGGCTACTTCCATACCGACGACGGGCCACCACCGCGCAGCGCCAGCGAATTCTTCATGCGTCGGGTCTACACCCATGAAGGCGAGTTCCATGGGCTCACCGAAGCCGACGCCTTGCTGCGCCTGGAGGCGGGTCTTGAGGTGTTCGACCGACATGGCTGGCCGGTGGCAGGCTTCGTCGCCCCCGGCTGGCTGATGAGCGAGGGCACCCGCCGGGCACTGCGCCGGTTGCCGTTGCGCTACACGAGCACGCCACACTATCTCTATCGCCTGCCGGAGTTCACCGCCATCAAGGCCCCGGGCCTGGTCTGGAGCGCCCGCAGCGCCTGGCGCCGGGGGCTTTCGCAGATGCTCTGCGACTGGCAGTGCCGCCACTGGCGCAACGCCGGCACCTTGCGCCTTGGCCTGCATCCGGTGGACATGCGTCACAGATCCTCGCGCGACTATTGGCTACGGACGCTGCAAACGCTGCTTGCGCAGGGCCGTCAACCGCTGACCAAGTCCGCCTGGCTGGCGCACCAGGCCCTGGCATGAACCGCCTGGGCTGGCTGGGCCTGACACTGCTGTCGGCGCTGCTGGTCCCCGCCTTGCTCGGTGGCAGCGAGCTGCTGGCGCGCCTGCAGTCCTTCGCGCCGAGCCTGACGGCTGTGCTGCTGGGCATGATCCTGCTGTGCTGGGTGGTCAACGCCTTGCGCCTGCGGCTGCTGCTCGGCCAGCAGGGGGCCCGGCTAGGCAAGATCCGAAGCCTGGGGGTGGTGATGGCCACTGAATTTGCCATCTGTACCACCCCTGGCGGCAGCGGCGGGCCACTCACCCTCATGGCGCTGCTGGCGCGCGAGCGCATCGGCCCTGCGCGCAGCGGCGCAGTGTTCGCCATGGATCAGCTGAACGACCTGGTGTTCTTCTTCTGCGCCATGCTGGCAATTACCGGCTATGCCCTGTTCCACAGCCTGGGGCACACCCAAGGAAGCCTGCTGCTTGGCAGCACCCTGCTGCCGTGCTCGGCATTGGCGGGGATCGTCGCCTTGCTGCGCTACAGGCACGCGGCGATGCGCCTGGGCGGTCGGTTGCTGGAGCGCTTTGGCATGTCACTGCGTCACCGGCGGCGTTGGGCGCGCAGGCTGTTGCGCTTCATCCATGCCCTGACGGACACCTGGCGCCTGCCCAAGCGCATCCTCGCCCTGGTCTTCACGTTGACGTGCGTTCACTGGATCCTGCGCTACAGCGTGCTTTACCTGGTCCTGCGGGGCTTGGGCGTGGAGCTGTCGTGGATACCGAGCTTCCTGGTGCAGATCCTTTCACTCAGCGCCGGGCAGCTCAGCCTGTTGCCAGGTGGCGCCGGAGCCGCCGAGCTGACCTCGGCGAGCCTGCTGGCACCGTTGGTGGGCAGCTCTACGGCGGCGGCAGCGATTCTGATCTGGCGCGCGGTTACCTATTATTTCTATCTGATCGCCGGTGGCCCGGTGTTCGTCTGCCTGCTGGCACGTCCGTTGCTGGAGCGCCGGCATCGTCAGGCGGGTTGAGCTGACGCCAGAGCTCGGCGGCACCGGGAAAGTGGGTGCCAGCCTCATCGCTCAGGGCCCGGGGATCGAAGCGGGCGAGGCATCCCTCGCCCAGGACGGGCGGAGCCTGGGCACCGGCCTTGTCGCGTGGATCGGTCACCGGACCGCCGCTTAGTCGAACACCACGGTCTTGTTGCCGTGCACTAGCACGCGGTCTTCCAGGTGATAGCGCAGGCCACGGGCCAGGACCATCTTCTCCACGTCACGGCCGAAACGCACCATGTCCTCGATGCTGTCGGCGTGGGTGACGCGCACCACGTCCTGCTCGATGATCGGGCCGGCATCCAGCTCTTCGGTGACGTAGTGGCAGGTCGCGCCGATCAGCTTCACACCACGCAACGCCGCCTGGTGGTACGGCTTGGCGCCGACGAACGATGGCAGGAAACTGTGGTGGATGTTGATGACTTTCTCGGCATACTCCTGGCACAGCTGCGGCGGCAGGATCTGCATGTAGCGGGCCAGCACCACCACATCGGCGCCATGCTCCCGGACCAGGCGCGAGACCTCGGCAAATGCCGGCTGCTTGTCCTTCGGATCGACCGGGACATGGAAGAACGGGATGCCATGCCATTCGACCATGCTACGCAGGTCGTCGTGGTTGGAGATCACGCAGGGGATCTCGCAGTCGAGCTCATCGGTGTGCCAGCGGTGCAGCAGGTCGGCCAGGCAGTGGGATTCACGACTGGCCATCAGCACGACGCGCTTCTTCTGGGCCGAGTCGGTGATCCGCCAGGTCATGGAAAACTCTTCGGCGATCGGCGCGAACGCCTCGCGGAACGCATCGATGCCAAAAGGCAGGGATTCGGCACGGATCTCATGGCGCATGAAGAACCAGCCACTCTGCTCATCAGAGTGATGGCTGGCTTCGTTGATCCAGCCGTTGTACAGGGCCAGGAAATTACTGACTTTTGCCACGATGCCGACACGGTCGGGGCAGGCAATCACCAGTCGATAGGTGCGCATGAAGGAGACTCCGGAAACTTCGCAAAGGCGCACATTCTAGCGGCCCGTCAGGAAAAACGCAGTAATGATTGCCAGAGCGACAGTCCACGCGCCCGACTCGCGGGTCAAAACGTGGCATTTGAGCCATCAGCGTAGGAAATGATGAATTTGTTAGGCCATATGTAAAATTTTCTTAACCAAACGTCTGCATTGTCCGACGGCAATTAACAGTTTATTGCCCTATTAATTGTTTACTTGAGAGTATCGCCTGTCTATTATTGCCCCGAACTGTTTTTCCCGAACATTTGCACTAAGGAACACTCCATGTCCCTGATCAACGAATACCGCGCTACCGAAGAAGCCATCAAGGAACTTCAGGCCCGCCTGGCCAACCTGTCGCAAGATGACAAGCTGAAGAAGGAACTGGAGTTCGAAGGCAAACTGCGCGCACTGATGGGCGAGTACTCCAAGTCCCTGCGTGACGTGATTGCCCTGCTGGACCCAGAGTCCAAACTGAGCAAGGCACCGCGCGGTGCAGTCAAGACCACCGGTACCAAGCGTGCCCGCAAGGTCAAGCAATACAAGAACCCGCACAACGGTGAAGTGATCGAAACCAAAGGCGGCAACCACAAGACCCTGAAAGAATGGAAAGCCAAATGGGGTGGCGATGTGGTTGAAGGCTGGGCGACCCTGCTGGACTGATTGGCACCTAAGTTGCCCTCCCGCACGCTCATGAAAAACGCCGGCACATTGCCGGCGTTTTTCATTGAGTCCGCACCTTAGGCTCTGTACGAAAAACCTTGATACTCGATGATGCTGCGTTGAACACAGCCTCGGAATGCTCATTTACAACCCGTAAAGTCGAGCGCGGCTCCGACCGTTCCTCGGCTGTTTTTGCCTTGCCTGACCTTCGTCTCAAGACTGTTCATACAGCCCCTAGTTTTTCGCGAAGGCCAGACAGACCCTGTTCCAACGCCACAGGGTCGGGTGCGGACACATTCCGTATGGTGCCTAGGGTCTGTATGAAATGTGTTCGCGCGAAGGCCAGACAAGGCGAAACGGGGCGAGGAAGCGGAGTGCACTGGAGTACATGAGCATTCCGAGCCCCGTTTCAACGCAGTCTGGGCGAGTGCGGATACATTTCGTACAGAGCCTAGAGTTGATACTGCGTCCTCAGCTGACGTACATGCGCCTGCCATGCTTCCAGCACCCCACGCCCGGCATCGTCCGTCGCCGCCAGGATGCCCTGGCAGGCCTGTTCGAAATCGCCCAGCGTATTGGGCGCCCCCATACGTGGATCGCTCAAGCGCTGCTGGCAGAACGAATACCAGCGTTGCCGCTCTTCGGCATTCAAGGTATCGGCGAAGTTTCGTGCCCTGTAACGGAACAACAGCTCCGGCATCCGTGGGTCATCGAACATCCAGTGTCCTTGTCCTAATTGAGCAGGTTCGAGGGTACGCACTTGTTCACACAAGCGGCGATCCCGATCACCCAGGAAGCCGTCATACAACTGTTGCTCGGGATCCTCGCTGGGCGCGAACTCGTCCCCGCTGTATATGTGTGCCAGCTTGTCCTGCCAAACATGCTGCTGGCTGGCCAGTTGTTCACCCCGGTTTTGCAACAGCGACATATCCAGACCTAGCCGCTGCTGATCCACAGGGCGCAATACTGACAACGGCGCCACCACAGGGCATCGATTGATCTGCACCAACTTCAGTGGGACGGGTAATTGTCCGTCAGACAACTCATCACGCCGGGTATACAAACGTTTTCGTAATGTTTCTGCGCTCTCTTGCAATAGCGGCAGGATATCCAGGTGCAGGTCGCACACAATCAATGCATTGCGATTACGTGGATGCCAGGCCAGCGGCAGTACCACACCGAGGTAGTTACGCTCTGCGGAGAAACGACCGGATACATGTACCAGTGGCTGCAAAAGGCGAATCTGCTCCATCACCTTGTGCTTGCTGCGCAACTGGAACAACCAGTCATACAACTTGGGCTGGTTCTGGCGAATCAGGCGGGCCAGGGCGATGGTCGCCCGTACGTCGGAAAGCGCCTCGTGGGCCTGCCCGTGGTCGATGCCGTTGGCCTGGCTGAGCAGTTCCAGACGCAGGCTGGTGCGCCCGTCCTGCTGGGGCCAGACGATACCCTCCGGACGCAAGGCGTAGGCTGTGCGCACGATGTCGATCAGGTCCCAGCGGCTGTTGCCGCCTTGCCATTCACGGGCATAGGGATCGAAGAAGTTGCGGTAGAGGCTGTAGCGGGTGACCTCGTCGTCGAAACGCAGGGTGTTGTAGCCCGCACCGCAAGTGCCCGGGCGTGCCAGCTGCTCGTGTATCCGGGTCATGAACTCGGCTTCGCACAGGCCGTTGCTGGCCAGTTGTGCGGGCGTGATACCGGTCACCAGGCAGGCGGCCGGGTGCGGCAGGATATCGTCGGAGGGGCGGCAATAGAGGCTGATGGGTGCCTCGACTTCGTTGAGGTCGAAGTCCGTGCGCACGCCTGCGACCTGCAGGGGACGGTCGCAGCGTGGGTTGATGCCGGTGGTTTCGTAGTCGTGCCAGAAGATGCTGGAGCTCACGGGGTCTTCCTGTAACAAGGTCGACCAGAGTCTAGCGACCCGGCAGGCCCATCCGCACCTTCGATTTCAATGCGGCGCGTTGCCAGGGCTCAGGCCGAAGCGTTGATGGGGCGGAAGCTGAAGTAGTTGCGCAGGGCCCGGACGAAGTCATCGTACTCGCGCGGCGGCTGCAACAACATGAAGCCAGCATCGTAGTGGCCCGGGGTCTGGTCCTCCCGGCACCACAGGCAACTGGCGGTCAGGTTGATGCACTGCACTGCGCCGCCGGTGAGCGGCAGGCGCAATTGCAGCTCGAAGTCCGGGCCCACCAGCACTGGCAGATGGCTGATCAACATCATGCCGTCTTCCGAGGCGTTGCCCAGGTAGCCGATCTGCTGGTCGGTAAAGCGGTTGTAGACCTTGAGGACACAAGGCAACTGGTGGCGTTCTATATGGCGTTCGATAAACATGGCGTGGTGCGGTCCGTACCTGATGCCAGGAAGACAAGGTACTGGCGGTGAACGTTACATCTTGTCAACAGATTAGCTCAGCGCGCCTGACAGTTTCCATGAAATCAAGAACACCTTGGTGTTAACGCCAAGGTGTTCCGGCCGCCGGGGTCGCCACCGCGGCTTCGCCACCCCGCAGATGGCCGAGCTGCTCGAGTGTCTGCAAGCGCGCCTTGGCGCGGTAGGCGTACTCGTTCTGCGGGTAACGGTTGATCAGGTACTGATAGGTCTGGGCTGCGTCCATGTAGAGTTTCTGACGCTCCAGGCACTGGCCACGCAGCATCGAGACTTCCGGATGGATGAACGGACGGGCCCGGCTGGTCCGGTCGACCTCGGACAGCTCCAGCATCACCCGCTGGCAGTCGCCACGGTCATAGGCGCGGTAGGCGTTGTTCAGATGATGGTCCATCGACCAGCGGGTGCAACCGACGACACTGGCCGCGACGGCTAAAACGATCAGGGCTCGCATGGGGGATCTCCTTTGATGGACAGTGTATCGGCCTGGCGCGGCAAATCTTCACACGCATCTGCAAGCATACCCCGACCGTTCAAACGCCACCCTGACAAGCGGTGAGGTAGTGCAACGGAACAATGACTACAGCGATATTCAGGAGTAGCCTTTCGCTGCGCTTCACTATAGGAGTCTGTGCATGACCATCCGCCGTACCAAAATCGTCGCCACCCTTGGCCCCGCCAGCAACTCGCCGCAAGTGATCGAACAACTGATCCTCGCCGGCCTGGACGTGGCACGCCTGAACTTCTCCCACGGCACCCCGGACGAGCACAAGGCCCGCGCCCGCCTGATCCGCGACATCGCCGCCAAGAACGGCCGCCACGTCGCACTGCTGGGCGACCTGCAGGGTCCGAAGATCCGCATCGCCAAATTCAGCAACAAGCGCATCGAATTGAAGGTCGGTGACAAGTTCACCTTCTCCACCGCCCATCCGCTGACCGAAGGCAACCAGGACATCGTCGGCATCGACTACCCCGACCTGGTCAAGGACTGCGGCGTCGGTGACGAGCTGCTGCTCGACGACGGCCGCGTGGTCATGCGCGTCGAGACCGCCACCGCCGATGCCCTGCATTGCGTGGTGATCATCGGCGGCCCGCTGTCCGACCACAAAGGCATCAACCGCAAGGGTGGCGGCCTGACCGCACCGGCCCTGACCGAGAAAGACAAGGCCGACATCAAGCTGGCCGCGGAAATGGACCTGGACTACCTGGCCGTCTCCTTCCCGCGTGATGCCAGCGACATGGAATACGCCCGCAAGCTGCGCGACGAAGCCGGTGGCACCGCGTGGCTGGTGGCCAAGATCGAACGTGCCGAGGCCGTGGCCGACGACGAGACCCTGGACAACCTGATCGCAGCCTCCGACGCGGTGATGGTCGCCCGTGGTGACCTGGGCGTGGAAATCGGCGACGCCGAGCTGATCGCCATCCAGAAGAAGATCATCCAGCACGCCCGCCGCAACAACAAAGCGGTGATCGTCGCGACCCAGATGATGGAGTCGATGATCCAGAATCCGATGCCGACCCGCGCCGAAGTGTCCGACGTGGCCAACGCCGTGCTGGACAACACCGACGCCGTGATGCTTTCCGCCGAGAGCGCCGCCGGTGCCTACCCGATCGAAGCGGTCCAGGCCATGGCGCGTGTCTGCCTGGGTTCCGAAAAACACCCGACCAGCCAGAAGTCCAGCCACCGCCTGCACACCACCTTCGAGCGTTGCGACGAGAGCATCGCCCTGGCCGCGATGTACACCGCGAACCACTTCCCGGGCGTCAAGGCGATCATCTCGCTCACCGAGAGCGGCTACACCCCGCTGATCATGTCGCGCCTGCGTTCGCACGTGCCGATCTACGCGATGTCGCCGCACCGCGCCACCCAGGCCCGCGCCTCGCTGTTCCGCGGCGTCTACCCGATCGCCTTCGATCCGGCCTCGCTGCCGGCCGACAAGGTCAGCCAAGCGGCCGTCGACGAGCTGCTCAAGCGCGGCCTGGTGCAACAAGGTGACTGGGTGATCCTGACCAAGGGCGACAGCTACCACACCATCGGTGGCACCAACGGCATGAAAATCCTGCACGTGGGCGACCCGCTGATCTGAGGTCGTTGACCTGGGGCCGATTGGCGGCCCCTTCGCGGCCCAAGGCCGCTCCTGCAGGGTCGCTGCATCCCCTGTAGAAGCGGCCTTGTACCGCGAAAGGAGGGCAACGCCCTCCCCGTCCACTCAAGCATGTTCGGTGAACACATCGGCGAACACCTGGTTCCTCGGCACCCCGGCAATGAACAGCCGCCGCGCGAACTGCTCCACCCTGCCCGGCGAACCGCACGCCAGTGCCACCGTCTGTCGCGACGACGGACGCAACCCTGCCAACGCCTCCTCCAACCGCTCGGCCACCACCCACTGCACCTGCAGCTGTGGATAACCACTTGCCAGTTCATTCAACGGCCCGGCCAGGTAATGCCCTTGGCCATCCCGCGCCACGTGCATCACCCTGATCGGTGCCTGGTGCCCCTGACGCAGCGCCTCGCGCAGGATGCCCCACAACGGCCCGAGCCCCGTCCCCGCCGCCAGCAACCACAACGGTCGCTCCTGCCAACCCGCATCGTAGTGCAAGGCTCCGCCCCTGAGTTCGCCCAGGCGCAGCTCGTCGCCGATGGCCAGGCGCCTGGCCTTGTCGCAGAAGGCACCTGGCAAGCGGCAGTCCAGGTGGAACTCCAGAAACGCATCCTCTCCCGGCAGGCTCGCCAGCGAATAAGGCCGCGCCACGCCCTCCAGCCATAGCACCAGATGCTGCCCCGCCTGATAGCGCAGCGGCCGTTCGGGTTGAAGGCGCAAGCGCAATACGTCACCGCACCAGTCCAGCTCGCAGACGCGCGCAGGCAGTCCATCGGTCAGGGGATCGAACACTGCCACTCGCAGGTCACCGCTCACCCGGCACTGACAGGCTAGGCGCCAGCCTTGCTCGCGCCGTGAAGCGTCCAGGGCCTCGGGCATGGCATCTTCGGGTTGCCCCTCCAGGCAATGCACCAGGCAGGCGTGGCAACTGCCGGCGCGGCAGCTGTAGGGTACGGCGAATCCGGCCCCGTTGAGGGCGTCGAGCAGGTTGCTGGCGGTCGGCACCGTCCAGCGGCGTTCGCCGACGCAGAGTTCGGGCATGGTCGGGATGTCTCCGTGTTGTCATCTGGGGCGCCTTGCGCCCGGTTCGCGACCAAGGCCGCACCCACCAAGGACCGCGCGCGGCAGCCCCGATGGATTCTACGGCCTACCAGGCCATCGGACAGCAAAAAGGATGCCCGCGCCCTGCCGACCTTGGTCCAGACCACACGCAGGTGTGCCGGGCATCGATGCACGCTATACTGCCGCGCCCTTTTGCGTCGGCCATTGGCTGCCGGCGCGCCTTGCAAGGTGTTTCGACGCGCTGGTCGGCAGTGTCGGAACAGCCTTTATGAATGTTCCCGTCTTTAAGAGGAGCGCGCTGCATGACCGTGATCAAGCAAGACGACCTGATTCAGAGCGTTGCCGACGCCCTGCAATTCATCTCGTACTACCACCCCGTCGATTTCATCCAGGCCATGCACGAGGCCTACCTGCGCGAAGAATCGCCCGCTGCGCGCGACTCCATCGCCCAGATCCTGATCAACTCGCGCATGTGCGCCACCGGCCATCGCCCGATCTGCCAGGACACCGGTATCGTCACCGTGTTCGTGCGCGTGGGCATGGACGTGCGCTGGGACGGCGCCAGCATGAGCGTCGACGACATGATCAACGAAGGTGTGCGCCGCGCCTACAACCTGCCTGAAAACGTCCTGCGCGCCTCGATCCTGGCGGACCCCGCCGGTGCCCGCAAGAACACCAAGGACAACACCCCGGCCGTCATCCACTACTCCATCGTTCCCGGCGACAAGGTCGAGGTCGATGTCGCAGCCAAGGGCGGCGGCTCGGAGAACAAGTCGAAGATGGCCATGCTCAACCCGTCCGACTCGATCGTCGACTGGGTCCTGAAGACCGTCCCGACCATGGGTGCTGGCTGGTGCCCGCCCGGCATGCTCGGCATCGGCATCGGCGGTACCGCCGAGAAAGCCGCGGTCATGGCCAAGGAAGTGCTCATGGAGTCGATCGACATCCATGAACTGAAAGCCCGTGGCCCGCAGAACCGCATCGAAGAGATCCGCCTGGAGCTGTTCGAGAAGGTCAACCAACTGGGCATCGGCGCCCAGGGCCTGGGCGGCCTGACCACCGTGCTCGACGTCAAGATCATGGACTACCCGACCCACGCAGCCTCGCTGCCGGTCTGCATGATCCCCAACTGCGCCGCCACCCGTCACGCCCACTTCGTGCTGGACGGCTCCGGCCCGGCCGAACTGGAAGCGCCGTCGCTGGATGCCTACCCGGAAATCGTCTGGGAGGCAGGCCCAAGCGCCCGCCGCGTCAATCTCGACAGCATCACCCCGGAAGAAGTGGCCAGCTGGAAGCCGGGCGAGACCATCCTGCTCAACGGCAAGATGCTCACCGGCCGCGACGCCGCGCACAAGCGCATGGTCGAGATGCTCAACCGCGGCGAAGAGCTGCCGGTCGACCTCAAGGGCCGCTTCATCTATTACGTCGGCCCGGTCGATCCGGTCGGTGACGAAGTCGTAGGCCCGGCCGGCCCGACCACCGCCACCCGCATGGACAAGTTCACCCGCCAGATCCTCGAACAAACCGGCCTGCTGGGCATGATCGGCAAGTCCGAGCGTGGCCCGACCGCCATCGAGGCGATCAAGGACAACAAAGCGGTGTACCTGATGGCCGTCGGCGGTGCTGCCTATCTGGTGGCCCAGGCGATCCGCAAGTCCCAGGTCCTGGCCTTCGCCGAACTGGGCATGGAAGCGATCTACGAGTTCGAGGTCAAGGACATGCCGGTCACCGTCGCGGTGGACAGCAACGGTGAGTCGGTGCACATCACCGGCCCTGCGCTGTGGCAGAACAAGATCGCCCAGAGCCTCGCGGTCGAAGTGAAGTAAGCCTGATGTAACGGTGGCGCCTGCTTCGCGGGCGCCACCGCTTTCACAGGATTCTCTCGAACTGCTCCGGCCAGTCCCTTCGGGTAAATACCTGCCCTTCCTGCCTCACCCGCCTCACCGCCTGCAAATCCACCTCGCAGACCAGCCACTGGCTGACCGCAGGACTCAACTCATCGCTCAGCGCGACCACTCCATCCCCCGGCATCCCGTGGTCCGGCGGCACGAACAGCCCTGCCCGGCCGATGTTCTCATCCAGCGCCGGCGACCAGGGCGCCAACCCCACGGTCGGGCTCTGCAATACGGCTATCTGATTCTCCAGCGCCCGGGCCTGGGCGCCGATGCGTACCCGGTGGTAACCAGCCTCGGTATCGGTGCAACTGGGCGCCAGGATCAGGTCGGCACCGCCTTCCGCCAGGTGGCGGGCCAGCATGGGAAACTCGCTGTCATAGCAGATCAGGATACCCAACCGCCCGAGGGTGGTGTCGAACACCTTGAGCCCGTGGCCGGACGCGATGTCCCACTGCTCCCGCTCGAAGCGCGTCATGATCAGCTTGTCCTGATAACCCAACGCGCCATCCGGGCCGAACAGCCAGGCGCGGTTACGGTAGCGCCCGTCGGCGTCGAGCACCGGCAGGCTGCCCGGCTGGAGATGGATCCCCCAGCGACGGGCGATGCTCTCGCACAGCGCCAGCCAGGGTCCGATCAGTGGCTGGATGCCAGCGATCGACCCCTTCAGGTCACTTCGTTGTTCAGGCGGCAACTGACCGCTGAGGACCAACCCCGCGTATTCCGGCAACAACAGCAACTGCGCGCCTCTCTCGACGGCATCGGCACACAGCCCCTGGAAGTGGTCGGCATAAGCCTCCCAGGTCTCATGCAGCTCGATGGCGTACTGACAGGCGGCCAGGCGGATCATATGGGCAGTTCCTTGAGCCAGAACGACATGATCTTCGCCGATTCCTGCTCCTCGTCGAGGTCGCGCCAGGCATAAGTGGTACGCAGCGAAGGCTCGTGCAGAAAGCCTCGATTGCGCCAGAAACCATGCAAGGGCTTATAGTCCGACGGCCTCCTGGGATGGCCCGCCGGGCGCTCGACCGCACAGAAGGCGCAGTAGTCGAACTCGGCGAGCTTGTGGGCATAGGACTCACGCTCGATGAAAAAGCGCACGCCCAGGCCCTGGCCACGGTAGGCCGGCAGCAGCACCGACTCGCCGAAGTAGTAGACACTCGCCGGGTCTCGTCCCTGGGCCAGGAAAGGTTGCTGGAACTCGGGCGTCTCATCCACCAAGGGCAGGCCCGTGGAAGCACCCACCACCCTGCCCTGGTCGATGGCCAGCACCGCAAGGCTGCGCCCGGAGCGGGCGTAGGTGGACAGGTAGTCGGCCTCGTATTCCGACGTACCGTCATAAAGGTAGGGAAACTCGCGAAACACCGTAAGGCGCAGGCGGGCGAGGTCATCGATGTAAGGCGCAATGGCTGCGCCGTGCAACAGGCGGATTTCCATGCTTAGCGGTCGTTTTGTCGATGTGGATGACGCGCTCGGCTAAGCCGGGCTTGAGGGGAAACCCTATCATCCGGCCCAAGCCATTCCCTTTCCCGTACACGACAGGAACATTGCCATGACCGCTACCGAACTTGTGAATGCTTACTACGCAGCCTTCAACGCAGGCGACATGCCGACCTTCCTCGGCTTGCTCAGCGAAGATGTGATTCATGACATCAACCAGGGCGAACGGCAGATGGGCAAGGCGGCGTTTGCGGCATTCATGGACAAGATGAACCGCTGCTACCGGGAGCGTCTGGCGGACATCGTGGTGATGCAGAATGCCGAGGGGAACCGGGCGGCGGCGGAGTTCATCGTGCATGGGGAGTACCTGGCCGACGACGAGGGACTGCCGCCGGCCAATGGGCAGACCTATGTGCTGCCGGCTGGGGCGTTCTTCTACATTCACTGTGGGAAGATTGCTCGGGTGACCAATTACTACAACTTGAATGATTGGGTTGAGCAGGTGGTTTGAGTTTTTTGAGGAGCGTTTACCCGCGAATGGGCGGAACATACCCCACAAAAACCACTGAATGAAACAACGCCAGCCCAGGCGCCGCCTGTAACTTGCGCCCCATCAGCAGGCCGAGTGGAGGTGCCTGGAGGGGCAGGCGCGTAGCGCCCTTCGGCGTTAGCCGAAGACGCGAGATGTAGATTTGCGAAGCAAATCGTAGGCCGCGGAGCCCCGGAAGGCGCCGGAGTGAGGGGACCCCGGAGCGGAGCGTA
>Ga0153917_1000173_pt1 | contig 58394 bp, 55 predicted proteins | sample TSFL001MetaG_FD_104695 | JGI IMG/M metagenome (GOLD analysis project Ga0153917, IMG submission 104695) | Attine ant fungus gardens microbial communities from Florida, USA - TSFL001 MetaG | ecosystem: Host-associated > Fungi > Mycelium > Unclassified | place: USA: Florida, Paynes Creek Historic...
AGGAAACCGAAGAGGTCGCAAATAGCACAATATGAGCCCGCGGTTCATGCAATGAAGAAGAGGCAAGCCGGGAACCATAAGAAGAATATCCCGCGCGCGCCGTTCCGTTCGCAAGGTCATCGCGCCTTGCGGTACGGGGCAGTCACTGCCGGAGAAGAGGGGAAACGGATGGCAGGCCTGCGCGAAGCATCGCCAGACTTACTTTGCAGATTTTCAGCCTTTCGCGACGCCCGCTTCCGCGCGGCGGACATCATCCAAGGACGGATATCCGCGGGCGCTTCGCGCGCGTGGCCATCGCCATCATTTTCGACCGTCGCCGCCATTCCCACGGTGCGCGGCGCCAGAAGCACTGGGAGATAATTCATGGTCAGTCATGCAATCGAGGTCCGCAATCTCTACAAGATCTTCGGGCCGCGCGGCAGCGATTACGTCGACGCCGTGAAGAACGGCCTCGGCAAGGCCGAGCTGAACCAGAAATACGGCCATGTCCTCGGCCTTCGCGACATCAACATCTCCATGCCGGCGGGCGGCATCATGGTGGTCATGGGCCTTTCCGGCTCGGGCAAGTCGACGCTGATCCGCCACATCAACCGCCTGATCGACCCGACGGCCGGCGAAGTGCTCTATGACGGCGTCGACGTCTGTCGGATGAACGAGAGCGACCTGCGCCAGTTCCGCCGCCACAAGACGGCGATGGTCTTCCAGAAATTCGCACTGCTGCCGCACCGCACCGTTCTGGAAAACACGGTCTATGGCCTGGAGATCCAGGGCGTCGCCGCCGCCGAGCGGGAAAAGCGCGCGAAGGAATGGATCGCCCGCGTCGGCCTTGCCGGCTTCGAGAACCACTATCCGAACCAGCTTTCGGGCGGCATGCAGCAGCGCGTCGGCCTTGCCCGCGCGCTGACCAACGACGCCGACATCCTCCTGATGGACGAAGCCTATTCGGCGCTCGACCCGCTGATCCGCGTCGACATGCAGACCGTCCTTCTCGATCTCCAGAAGGAATTGAAGAAGACCGTCGTCTTCATCACCCACGACCTCGACGAGGCGCTCCGCCTCGGCGACAAGATCGCGATCCTGCGCGACGGCATGGTCGTGCAGCAGGGCACCGGGCAGGAAATCGTGCTGAACCCGGCGGACGAATACATCACCGCCTTCGTCAAGGAAGTGAACCGCGGCCGCGTGGTCAATGTCGAGACGATCATGGCGCCGCTTTCCGGCAATCCGGAAGGCATGCCGCTCGCCAAGGGCACCGTGCTCGAAACCGCCGCCCGCGCCATGACCGCCGCCAACCAGACGCTCGCCCATGTGGTGGACGAAGCCGGACGGCCGATCGGCGCGCTCAGCATCAGCACGATCATCGCCGCCATGGTGACGCAGACGAGCCACGAGACCAAAGCCGCCTGAAATCCGGGGAACGCCGAATACGATAAGGGCGCCGAACGGCGCCCTTTTTCGTTCCGGCGTTCAGCGGCCCGCCTCAGCCCTCGGCCAGGAATTCCCGCCACGCCGCAAGCCCCGCATCGATGTTGCGGCGCCCGACGCCGACGCGGAAACGGTCCATAGGAACGGGCAGGAGGTCGGAGACGAAGAGGCTGGAGGGCAGGAGCAGGACGCCCTTCTCCTCGACCAGCCGCCGGCAATGCTCCTCCACGCCGTCCTTGCCGAGATAGCGCGCGAAGGCGACGCAGCCGCCATCGGGCCGCGTCCACTCGTAGCGGTCCGGATGATCGGCGAAGAAGGCGTCGAGCTTTTCCATGTTCTCCGCGCAGAGGGCGCGAAGCCGGGCGAAGATCGTCTCGCGCGCCTTGATCGCGATGCCGGCCAGCACCTCCGAGGGACGCGCGTTGCAGATGGAGAGGTAGTGCTTCATCCTTTCCATGCGCGACAGCAGCGCGCGGTCACGGCTGGCGATCCAGCCGATGCGCAGGCCCGGCAGGCCGTAGGCCTTCGACATCACGTTGAGCGAAATGCCCTTGTCGAAGAGGTCCGCCGCCTGCGGCAGGCGCTTGGCCGCATCGATCTCCAGCCCGCGATAGACCTCGTCCGAAAAGAGATGGATGCCGCGCTCGGCGCAGAGATCGGCCAGCGCGCGGAAAATCTCCTGGTCGGCGATCGCGCCCGTCGGATTGTTCGGGAAGTTGACGGCGATGACCCTGGTTTCCGGGCGCAGGGCCGCGCACAACTCGTCGAGATCGAGCTGCCAGCGGTTCTCCGGCCGCAGCGCGACGCCCGTGACGTTACGGGTGATGGTGACCGGCATCGTCTCCATCGACTGGTAGTTCGGCACGGTGACGATGGCATGGTCGCCCGGCCCGAGCAGGGCCAGCATGGCGCAGTAGAGCCCCTCCTCCGCCCCGGCGAAGGTGAGGATATCGGCGCCCGAAAGCGTCTCGTAGGTCGAGGCGATGGTATCGCGCAGCGCCGGCGCGCCCCAGGTCTCCGTATAGCCGAGCGAGACCCGGTCCCAGGCATCGAGGTCTTCGGGACCGGCGAGCGCCAGCAGGTCCGACATGCTCATCGTCTCGGCGTCGCTCGCCGTCATGTGGTGGCGGGCCTTGAATTCCCAGCGCGAGAAATGGGTTTCGAGGCGGAAATCCGGCAGCGTGGTCACGAGATGTTGTCCTTCTTGTTCTGGCGCCGGGCGTCGGCGAGATAGTTGTAGATCGAGGCGCGCGAGGCGCCCATGAGGCCGGCGAGATGATCGACGGCGTTGCGGGTCTGGAACAGGCCGCGCCGGTCGAGCTCGGCGACGAGCGCCACCCGGTCGCCCTTGCGCATCGCCGTCAGGGCTAGGCCGCGGGTGCGCAGCCAGTCGTGCAGCGCGGTGTTGATCTCCTCCCGCCAGTCGCCGGCAAAGAGCGAGGGCGGCCGCGGCGCGATAGCGCCGGTGAAAGCCGCCAACAGCCTGGCGGCGGCTTCGAAATGCGAAACGTCCATGTTGATGCACAGAAGGCCGACGGCCTGGCCGAAATCGTCCTTCAGCACCGCCGTCACGGATTTGAGGCGCCGTCCGTCCTCGCCGGTCTTTTCATAGGGCCCGTAGACGCCGCCCTCCCCCGCCTGGTCGAGCTCGCCCCCGACGAGCGATTCGGAACCCGGCTTGCGGCCGGAAAAGGCATTCCAGATGCCCGCGATCAGCCCCGTTTCGAGGTCGTGCAGCACGACTTCGGCATGGGGATAGAAGAGCGTGGAGATGGCCGCGGCAGTCGCGGCATGGTGGCGCAGAAGCGCATCGGCATTTGCTGTATCGAACATGGCGACAAACAATCCAAAACTGGATGATTTGTCAATATTGGATTTTCAATCCAATTCCGCCATCCCCGCTTGCGGGCCGGTCGGGTGCGTCCTATTCCCAAGGGGCGAACGATTCCAGGGGGACACCATGAACGCCGATCTTGCAGCCTTTCCGGACCGGGAAACCGTCGCCGACAAGCTTGGCACGCTCGGCGAGGCAGACCAGGCCTATCTCGCCCTCCTGATGGAAAACCCGCAGCAAGACGAGAACCTGCTCGAAGGCCTGGACCTCTATCTCAACCGCGCCGCGACCGCTCGCTTCCTCAACTCGCTGAAGCTGGAAAAGCTCGGCGAATGGCTTGGCGAGGCGGCGCCCGCGCGCCTGCAGATACGGCTCATGGAAGCGGCCCGCTCCAGCCAGCACGCCGCCTACGGCGCCTTCCGCGCCGGCCTCACGCGCTCCGGCGGCCTCGACCGCGCCTATCCGAAAGCCTGATCGCCCGCGTTCGCGAGCGGCCCGAAGGATTTGCGGATCATGTCCGCCATGCCCTCGATGGCCGGCCCGCTGCGGCGCGGATTGCGCTTGAGGATGACGCGGGAGGAATCGATCGGCGGAAAGCCGTCCGCGATCGTCAGCTCCCGTGCGCCGGGCGGAATGTTGCTGCGCGAGAGCGGCGCGATGGTGAGCCCGCTCGTCACCGCCGAGCGCAGGCCGCCGCTCGTATCGCAGGTATAGGCGATGCGATAGGGGATGGTGTGCCGCTCGAGCGAGCGGAGCGCAAAATCCCGGCACCAGCTTGAGCGCCAGTAGACCGCCACCGGAACCGGCCGCTCCAGATGCCGGCCATGCGCGGCCGAGGCCACCCAGACAGTGGGATCGACCGCCAGCAATTCGCCGGAGATGCCGTCGCACCAGTCGAAGATGATGGCAAGGTCCAACTGGTCCGCTTCGAGCGCCGCCAATTGCTGCGCGGTATAGCCGCAAAGCACCGTCACCTCGATATTGGGATGGATTTCGGCGAAGGCGGCCAGCGCGTTCGGCAGGACCGTCTGGTTGTATTCCTCCGGAATGCCGACGCGCACCGGCCCGTCGAGCGGCGCTGTCCGCATGACGGCCGTCGTCTCGTCGACCAGCCCGACGATGCGCCGCGCATAGGGCAGCAGGCGCTTGCCCTCCGGCGTCAGCGAAACGCCGCGCGGTCCGCGCTCGAACAGCACGGCGCCGACGGAATCCTCCAGCTTGCGCACCTGCATGCTGACCGCCGACTGGGTCCGCGCCAGCCTTTCCGCCGCATGGGTGACATTGCCGGCCTGCGCGACGGCGACGAAGATGCGCAGGAGATCGCTTTCAAGGGGTGGATACATCACACGCCATCGCTTTTCCTGATATCTGCCATCATCGCTATTCGTTTGTGAAATGTCTACCGCCTTGCTTGACTGATGCGCAGAACGAAGGGCAACGGCCATGGGCATCCTGGAAAACGCGCTGGAAAGATTGAGAGAATGGCGTCAACGGCAGGCGGAGCGGGAGGCCTTGCGGCTGCTTGTCGCCCGCAGGGACCGGCGCTTGCTGCGCGATGCCGGACTGAACCTGATCGAGGCGGAAAACGACGTCCTGCGCTGCGAGCCCCTGCCCCAAACGAAGGAAAGGCGCTGGACCGCACCCCTCATCCGCCTGCTGCCGCCCTCTCCCCGCAAGCGGGACGAAGGGGATGCGGCAAGCGCATCCCCGGGCAAGTCAGGCAAGGAGCGGGAAAAGCCCGCCGCATAATCCTGTCCACCGCAGGCGACAGGGCTATCGAACGAGTTCGACGTTGCCGCTCTTCCCTTCTCCCCTCGGGGAGAGGGTGGCCCGAAGGGTCGGAAGAGGGCGCGGCACCGAAAGACTTATCTTCTTGCCTCCGGCATCCCCCTCATCCGCCTGCCGGCACCTTCTCCCCGCAAGCGGGGAGAAGGGAGATGGGGCAGCAATGCTTTCCTTTCATGTGCGACAGCCTTGCAACAAGATACAGCCCCCGCAGGGTATTGCTTGAGGAAAGCGGCGCCGCATATCACCTTCTCCCCGCTTGCGGGGAGAAGGTGGCCGGCAGGCCGGATGAGGGGTGGCCTGCCCTACTGCGCCGTCTCGCCCGAAAGCCCCCGCGCAAGCTGCACGAGCTTCAGGAACTCCGCCCGGTAGCCGAACGGATCGTTGCCTCTGGCCGCTTCCGTAAGGCCGAGGATCGAGCCATAGGCATAGTCCTGCAGGGCCGTGACGCCCTTGAGCTTCTGCCCGAAGGCCGCGACAGCAACGGAGAAGCGGACGTCGGCGGAGGCGGCGCTCACGTCGGCGACCGCATCGGCATCCGTCACCGGCATCGTGGCGAGCTCGCTGGTATCGCCATCCGGCTTCTTCCAGCGCATCTTGAGGAAGGCCAGCTCGCCGCTTTCCGTTGTCGGCGTCGCGGCCGCCTCGCCCTTGCCGTAGCGCAGCGGATCGTTCAGTACGGCGGGGCTGCCCTTCGGCGTTACCTCGTAGATCGCGGTGACGCGGTGGCCGGAGCCGATATCGCCGGCATCCACCTTGTCGTTGTTGAAATCCTCGCGATTGAGCACGCGGGTCTCGTAGCCGATCAGGCGGTATTCGGTGATGCGCGCCGGGTTGAATTCGATCTGGAACTTGACGTCCTTGGCGATGGGGAAGAGCGAGGACCCCGCCTCCTCCACCAGCGCCTTCTGCGCCTCGGCGAGCGTATCGATATAGGCGGCCGTGCCGTTGCCGTTCTGCGCCAGCACCTGCATCATGCCGTCATTGTAGTTGCCGCGGCCGAAGCCCAGCACGGAAAGGAAGATGCCGCTCTTGCGGCGCTCCTCGATGAGGTGCTTCAGGTCCTCGTCGCTCGCCGGCCCGACATTGAAGTCGCCGTCCGTCGCCAGCATGACGCGGTTGACGCCATCCTTCCTGAACGCCTTTTCGGCGAGCTTGTAGGCCGTTTCGATGCCCGCCGCGCCGGCCGTCGAGCCGCCGGGCTGGAGAGTGTCGATGGCATCGAGAATCTTCTGCCGCTCCTTTGCCGCCGTCGGCTCCAGCACGACGCCGGCATCGCCCGCATAGGTGACGATCGAGACCGTGTCGGTGTCCTTCAGCTTGCCGACCAGGAGGCGGAAGGCGCTTTTCAGGAGCGGCAGCTTGTCCGGCTCGTCCATCGAGCCTGAAACGTCTATGAGGAAGACAAGATTGGCCGAAGGCTGCTCCGCCGGCGCGGTGTCGAACCCCTTGATACCGATATGCAGGAGTTCGGTGCCCTTGTTCCAAGGCGTCGGCATGACGGTGACGGTGGCGTTGAACGGCTTTTCCGCCGTTTCCGGCCCCTTCCAGTCATAGGGGAAGTAGTTCACCATCTCCTCGACGCGTACCGCCTCGGGATCCGGCAGGCTGCCGCCGAGCAGCGACCGGCGCACATAGGAATAGGAAGCCGTGTCGACATCCGCCGAGAAGGTGGAGACCGGATCGGTCGCAACGCTCTTCACCGGATTGGGATCGGCGGAGGCGAAGCGCTCGCGATCCTCCACCGGCATCGGCATGGCAACGATGTCCGAGGACGGCACGGCCATGCGGCTCAGCGTCTGCAGGTTCGCCGCCCCGCCGACGGCAAGCGATTCCGGCATGGCGGCGACCGCCTCCTCCTCGCGGCTTTCGGCAAGCGGCGCGGGCTCGGCCGCAAGCGTGCCGGCGGCCGTATCGGCGGTGGCCTTCGCCTTGGCATCCGCCTCGGCGGCGACCCGGGCATCGGCCTTCGCCGCCTCCTCGACCGGCTTGCGGGCGCGCTGGTCCGCATCGGCGGGCTTGGCCGCGATCCCGGTCTCGGTTGTCAGCGGCACCGTGCCGTTGCGCACCAGCTCATAGGTGACGAGGCCGGCGACGGGTACGACGAGCAGCGTGGCAAGCGCCGAGCCGGCGAGAAGTCTGCGGTTCATGATGGGGCTCCATATCCGGTTGAAGATGGAGCTTCGACGCCCGCCATCCGCCGAACCTTGGGGAGCATCTGCATTTTTTTCCGCATCGTCGAAAGCCTGCATGGCGGCGGCGAGCGCTTCGGCGCGGGCGGCGGCGCTTGCGGCCGGAGGGCGGCGGCGGGAAAGTCTGTCGAGGTCGAGATCGGTCATCGTCTGTCCTTCCGTCACGCGGCCGTATCGCGCAGCAGCACCTTCAGGCGCTTGCGGGCCTCGTGCACATGCCAGGAAATCGTCGTTTCGGCGCAGCCGAGCACATCGGCCGCCGCCGCATGGCTCAGCCCCTCGCCGTAGATCAGCAGCACGGCGTCGCGCTGCTTGTCGGGAAGCCGGCGCACGGCCTGCCAGAGTTCCTCGCCGCCGTCGTCGCTGGAGCCGCCTTCCAGCACTGCCTGCTCGCGCAGATAGGCGGCGTCGCGCCACTCGCTCCGCCGCCGCTTGCGCATCTGGTCGCGCGCGGCGTTCAGCGTCACCGCATAGAGCCACGTGCCGAAGCGGCTCGCGCCCTTGAAGCCGCGGATGGCGCTTGCGAGGCGTATGCACACCTCCTGCGCCACGTCCTCGGCATCCTGCCGGTCGCCGCACCATCGCCAGGCGACGGCATGGATGAAATCATAGCGGCTCTCGACCAGCGCGGCGAATGCCTGCCGATCCCCCAAGGCCGCCTTTTCGACGAGTTCTGTTTCCACGGGTCCATCCCGATTGCGTGCACTATCCCTTCAGACGTGCGCCGGACCGCAATCCTTGGGTCGCGGCTGCAAATTTTTTCTCACCAGGGCAGATTCTTGACGACCGCGATGATCGTGCCCATGACGGCGCGGCGGTCGTGCCGCCGGATTTCCGGGGAATAGAGGCTGGAAATGCTGCCGTCGAGAAAGAGCGCGTTACGGCATTGCAGCCGGTCGCGGAAGAGCGTCGCGAAGTCGTGGAAGCGCACCCGGTCGTTCGAAATGGCGAAGACGACGCGCCCGTCCGGCAGGATGCCGACGCCGTTGCGGATCTGCAGGCTCGTGGCATCCGGCAGGAAGCGCGGATGGATCTTGCCGTCGATCACCAGCATGGGTCCCGATTGCGTCGCCTCCTGCGGCGAAAGCCCGGCCGTCGCATAGGCCTCCGTTTCCATCACGCCCGCCTTGCCGTCCTCGATGAAGAAGACGCCGTTCGGCTTCATGAAGAAATTGCCGAAGGCATCCTGCCTGTTGAGCGCACCCGTCTCCCGGCCGCTCTCGACCAGCAGGCCGACCGGCCCGTAGTCCGGATGGTACATGCCGCCGTTCATGGCAAAGCTCATATGCTGACCGTTGCGCAGGAGATAGGTGTTGAGCTGGTCGTAGGTCGCGCCGCGCACATCGAGCGTCTGCGTGCCGAAGAGCCGGATCGTCTCCTTCGCGGGATCGAAGGTGCAGACGGTGTAGCGGCCGGACAAATGCTCGATCGCGGCGCATTTCGGCGTTTCGGCCATGGCAACGCTCCACAGGGCAGGCGTGAGAAACAGGAAAAGGACAAACAGAAGCGCTCGCATGACCCTCTGGCTCCGCCGGCAATACGGCGAATTTAGCGGCGATTCCCGCCGAAAGGTCAAAGAGAGAGCGCCGCCATGTGAAAGCGGAGCTGGGCATCACCGTAGCGATAGTCCGCTCCGACGGGACAGGCCGCGCGGGCAAGACAGCCGAGCACCATGCAGCCGCCCTGCCCCTCCGGCCCGCGCAGATGCGACCGGCAGGCGGCGACGTCGAAGGCCTCGGGACGGACAGCGCCGACCGGACAGGCTGCAAGGCACGGCTTGTCCGGACAGTGTTCGCAGGGATGCGGGCGCGGCGGCAAGGCCTCGCCCTCGACCGGCACGGAAAAACCGAGCGCCCCGCGATAACCGTGCCAGAGGCCATAGACCGGGTGGATCAGGATGCCGAGCGGGGAGGCTTTCAGCCCCTCCGCGCGCATCGCCCATTGCTGGAAGGGCTGCCATGGCGGATCGGAGGGAAACCATGCCGTCGCCCCCGCCGACAGCGCGACGGCGCCGATGACCGCCTTCGACCAGGCATCGAGCGGATCGCTGCCGCCGCCGTCCGGCTGCGCGGCGCGCCAGCGGGAAAAGGCCGGCCAGATCGAGCCGCCGACATTGCCGACAAGCAGCACGCTTGCGGCGGGGCGCCCATTCGAAAGGACCGGCGCCGCCTCGCCATCGGAGAAATTCACGACACCGCGCAAAAAAAGACCGCGCGGCTCAAGAACCGCACGGATGCTGTCATTGTCGGGATGGCGGGTTCTCACCGGACCAGATCCCCTTCATGCGCCGGGCCGGTCATGAACGATCCCCGAGCACCGCCTCCCTGAGGCCGGCAGCGTGGGGGCTTGCCCTCAGGCGCCTCAGTTCGCGGCGCGCGCGATACGGTGGCCGGCATCCTTAGTCGCGTCCACGGTGTTCGCCGTGTCCCGACCAAGGCCGCGGATCGTATTCCCGCAGGCGCTGAGCACCAACAGCGCGGCAAACACGGCACCGAGACGGGCAAGATTCTTTGCGGTCATGGAAGATTCTCCTCGTGAATCACATCGAATGGAAATCTAGACCAGCCCGCGCCGGAGGGGAACGGGATCGGCAAGCAAAAAGTGCACTAACCAATCCTTGGCCCTGCCCGGCGATTCCCGCCGGCGGTTACCGCTTCCTAAGGCTCCCCGGCCATCATGCCGCCGAAGGCAACGATGGAATGACGGACATGACGGAACGCGACGCGAGGATGGAGACGGTGGCCATGCTGATCCAGCCGGGTGCCAATCCCGAGATCGTCGTCAATGCCGTCAAGGCCGCCTTCCCGAACCTCGTCGTCATCGAGGAGCAGCCCGAGCCGAAATCGCTCTTTCTGCGGCGGCGGGCGAGGACGCTCGGATGGTTCCAGGCGCTCGGCCAGTTCGCGACCATGGCCGTCTCGAAATTCGGCAAGCGCTTCACCGAGGGCCGCGCCCGGGAAATCCTCGCGGCCCATGGCGCCGACGCGTCGGTCGACCCGGCCGTCCGCCGCATCGCCGTTCCCTCCGCCAACAGCCCGCAATTCCTGGAGGCCTTCGACGGCATCCGGCCCGCAGCGCTGCTGCTCGTAAGTTGTCGCATGTTGAAGGCGGAGACCCTCGCGGCCATTTCCTGCCCGGTGCTCAATCTCCATGCCGGCATCAATCCGCAATATCGCGGCCTGCAGGGCGGCTACTGGTCGCGCGTGCTGGGGGACGAGGCGAATTTCGGCACGACCGTGCATCTCGTCGATGCGGGCGTCGATACCGGCGGCGTGCTCTACCAGCAGCGGATGAAACCCGGCAAACGAGACACGATGCACACCTATTCGCTCCTGCAGACGGCGGCGGCGACGGGGATCATCCTTGCGGCGCTGACGGATGCCGTGAACGGCACCCTGATGCCGCAGACCATCGAGGGCCCTTCACGGCAATGGTATCACCCGCCGGTCTGGACCTGGCTGTGGAACGGCATCACGCGCGGCATCTGGTAGCCGCGCGCGAAAGGAAGGCCAGGCTTCAGCAGGCGACCTGCAGCATGTCCATGGGCCGGCGCTCCATGCGGGCAAAGGCCGCGCGGATATAGTCGGCCACGGCCTGCGCCGGCGCCTCGGCCTCCTCGTTGACGACGAGGCCGATGAGATAGTGGCCGAGGTCCGGCAGGCCGTCCTTCTCGCCGAGTGCCACCATGTCGTCCCCCACCAGGAAGCGGGCAAGCGGCGCGACCGCGAGATCGGCCCGGATCGCGGCGCGCTGGCCCATGTGATGGGCGCAGAAATAGGCGACGCGGAAATCCCGGCCGGAGCGGCTCAGCTCCTCCAGCGCCCGCGCGCGCCAGATGCAGCCCTCCTCCCAGACGGAAACGGGCAGCGGATTCTTCAGATGCGCGTTGCCGCAATTCTTGCCGGCCCAGACGAGCTGTTCCTTGAGCAGCACCTCGCCGGGGATCGGGATCGTGCCGTCCGTCGCGTTGAAGATGGCAAGGTCGAGCCGGCGTTCGGCAACCGCGCGGCGCAGGTTGCTGCTCGTCTCGATCGAGACGTTGACGGCAATCGACGGATAGGTTTCCGCAAAGCGCCTGAGCACTTCCGGCAGGATGAGCTCGCCGACATCGTCCGGCGCGCCGAGCCGCACGACACCGTTCATTTCCGGCATCATGAAGCGCGAGACGGCCTCGTTGCTGAGGGCGATCAGCCGGCGGGCATAGGAAAGCAGCACCTCGCCGTGATGGGTCAGCACCACCGACCGGGCATCGCGGCGGAAGAGCGTGCAGCCGAGAAGCTCCTCGAGCTTCTTGATCTGCATGGAAACGGCGGACGGGGTCCGGTGCACCGTTTCGGCGGCCGTGGTGAAGTTTCCGGTCTCGGCGATCGCCACGAAGGTCCTCAGGATATCGAGTTCCAGCAGCGGGAGCGTCTGGCGCATCAGAAGGTTCATTGTCGCCTCCATGGATCAGAAAATCTGAAGAAAAGCGTCACTTCATTTCGTTTGATTGAAAACCGAGACGGGCGGATAGTCAACCTGCAAAGCAAACGAACGTGAGGAAAACGCCATGAAAACGCAAAAGTCGCTGACCGACGGTGCCGATCTTGCCGTGCTCGCCCGCGGAAACGGATTCTACTACGCAATACGGCGCTTCGTGGGCGAGGCCATCGAGGCCCGCCGCCGGCGCGCCGTTGCGCGCCACACGGCAGAGGAGTTGGCGCAACTGCCGGACTACCTCAAGCAGGACATCGACTGGCCCGCCGTCACGAAGCATGAAGACCGTTGATCGGTTCGATCAGTTATATTCGTTTGATTGATGCGTGAGGTTGAGGAATAGTCACGATCAAGGTCGCGACCTTTCGATACCTCCCAAGCTCGAAAGGAACCCTGAAAATGGCAATTGCACTGGAACATCGTCCGGTCCGGCGCGCATCAGGCGTGCAGGTGTCCGGCAGCCTCGTCCACCTCCTGCGGACCGTCACCGGCCGGCTCGCCTCGGCCTGGCGGCGTCATCGCGTCGAACGCGAACTGGAAAGCCTGCCCTTCGACCTGCGCAAGGACATCGGCTTTCGCGCATGGGACAAGACGACACGATGACGGATGACTGTCACGGCGACATGCCGAAGGAAGACGACGCCCGATACCGCCGGAGATGACGAAAGTCCCTCCGGCGGTTTTTCATTCTAGAGCAGCGGAACCCCGGGCGCGACCGTCGCCGGCAATGCACCGGTCAGCCGTGGATCGTCGAAAACCTCGATCTGGCGCTTCACCGGCGAAAAGCCCGAGCGGATGTAGAAATCGAGCGCCTGCGGCGAATCCAGCGTGCAGGTATGCACCCAGAAGCGCCCGATGGGCGGATGCCCCTCCCGCGACCACGCCCGCGCGATCGCATGGTTCATCAGCCAGCGGCCCGTGCCCCGACCGATCGCCGCAGCGGTCAGTCCGAAGAAGGCGAGTTCACAGGTCCCCTCTTCCCTGAAGTCGAGTTCCAGCAGCCCTTCCGCATGCCCGTCCTTCATCACCGCATGGACCTCCACGTCCGGATGATGGAGAATGGCGGCGAGTTCGTCTTCGGGAAGGACGAGGCGGGAGGCCCAAAGCCAATCCGTGCCGATCCGCCGATAGAGATCGCGGTACCAGGCCGGATCCGCCCTTTCGACATGTTCCAGCGTGATGCCGGGCTGTCCCGGATCGGCCCGCCGGTCCGGCGGCTCGCGCATTTCGAGGCAGGTCACGACGGCCGCGAGCTTGCCCGCCGGCACGTCCGAATATCCGTCTGGCAGCATCGGCGTCATCCTTGAAAATCCGGCTCGTTTTGGCCGAGCGCGCCAGCCTTGTCAAACGACCTCGTCAAACAGGCGGGAAGCACCGGGAGGCTTGTCGCAATCCGACGATGCGAAGGCGCTGGTCGCAAATGCGCCATCACTGGACAATCGTCATAATTCCGCCGGAACACGTTGACATTGCGGAGATACGAAGGATGTCGCAGTCGTATCCGTCCTTTTCAACGTCGCAAAAATGCTATCCGATCCCGGACCTGCCTGCGACCATTGCGACATCGCCCCATCAGCATGGACACACCGATGAACAAGCAAAACGTCAAGAAGCGCTCTCTCGTTTTCTTCCTCGTGCCCAACTTCTCCATGCTGCCCTTTTCGGCGGCGATCGAGACGCTGCGCATCGCCAACCGCATGCTCGGCTACGAGGCCTATAGCTGGCGCCTCGCCTCCAGCGATGGCCAGCAGGTGCTGTCCTCCGCCGGCATCGGCATCGAGGTGAACTCTTCGCTCGCCGACGAGCGCAAGCATCTCGGCGGCGAGAACCGCCCCTCCATGGTGCTGGTCTGTTCCGGCGTCTATGTCGAGGATTTCAACAACAAGTCGGTCAATGCCTGGCTGCGCGAGGTCTATAACCGCGGCGTCGCCGTCGGGTCGCTCTGTACCGGCGCCCATGTGCTGGCCCAGGCGGGCCTGCTCGCGGGCAAGCGCTGTGCGATCCACTGGGAGAACCTGCCGGGCTTTGCCGAGGCCTTCCCGCAGGCCGACGTCTATGCCGACCTCTACGAGATCGACGGCAATATCTATACCTGCGCCGGCGGCACCGCCTCGCTCGACATGATGCTGAACCTCATCGACGAGGATTTCGGCGAGAACCTCGTCAACCGCGTCTGCGAGCAGGCCCTGACCGACCGTGTGCGCGGCCCGCACGACCGCCAGCGCCTACCGCTGCGCGCCCGCCTCGGCGTACAGAACGCCAAGGTGCTGTCGATCATCGAGCTGATGGAGAAGAACCTCTCCGAGCCCCTCTCCCTGCTCGATATCGCCGACGGCGCCGACCTGTCGCGCCGCCAGATCGAACGGCTCTTCCGCCAGGAAATGGGCCGCTCGCCCGCCCGCTACTATCTCGAAATCAGGCTCGACCGCGCGCGCCACCTGCTCGTTCAGTCGTCCATGCCGGTGGTGGAAGTGGCGGTCGCCTGCGGCTTCGTCTCCGCCTCGCACTTCTCCAAGTGTTATCGCGAACTCTACAACCGCTCGCCCCAGCAGGAGCGCGCCGAGCGCAAGCTGACCCTTTCGGCCATCGCGCGCTGACCTGAAGCATGTCGCGCAAAAGTGTGCAGCGGCTTTGCGATAACGACATGCGAAAAGTCAGCTGGTCAAAGCGCCCCGCCTCGAAGGCGGGGTCAGCTGGCGAGCGCGTTCATCAGCGACAGTTCGGAGAAGACGCGGTTCCGCCCGGCATGCTTGGCCATGTAGAGGAACTGGTCGGCGGCGTTGAGATAGTTGTCGAAGGTTTCCCGCACGGAAATGGCGGCAAGGCCTGCCGAGACGGTGATCGTCAGCGGCTCGCCGTCCGCGCTGATCGGCTGGGCGGCAAGCTCCGTGCGCAGCCGCTCGCAATAATCGAGTGCCTCCTCGAGCCCCAGCCCGTGGAAGATAATGCCGAACTCCTCGCCGCCGAGGCGCGCGAGAAGATGACGGTCGCCGACCCGGTGCTTGAGGCGGCGCGACACGGCCTTCAGCACGACGTCGCCGACCTCGTGGCCATAGGTGTCGTTGAGGCGCTTGAAATGGTCGATGTCGAGGATGGCGATGGACATCTGCTCGCCGCGGCGTAGCGCCTGGTCGACGAGCCGCGGGCCGGCCTCGAAGAAATAGCGGCGATTGTAGATGTCCGTCAGGTAGTCCCGCGCGGCGATGCGATGGAGCGACTGCACGCGCTTCTGGATGGCCGCCACATGGAAGATGCGGCTGTTGAATTCTTCGACCAGGAATGGCTTCTGGATATATTCGTCGCCGCCCGCCCGCAGGAACCGCGCGGCGACCATCCGGTCCTCCGACTTCGCAAGCCCCACGACACGCACGGTATCGTCCCCGTGCCGCTTGCGGATTTCCTGCAGCAGCGTGAAGCCGTCCATATCGGAGAGATCAAGATCCGTGACGACGAGGTCGATGCCGCCATAGCTGTCGAGCGCTTCCAGCGCCGCCGCCCCGGTTTCGACCGCGACGATCTGGAAACGCTGCTTGGCGATGAGGCTCACCTGCTGCTGCAGGCTTTCCGGCTCGGAATCGACGATGAGAACCTGCGTCTTGCCGCTCGTCAGGATGCGGTCGACCGCGAGCACGAGCTGCTGCATGGCTGCCGGACTATCCTTGACGACATAGTCGAGCACGTTCTTGGCCAGGATGGCGTCACGCGTCGTATCGCTGAAGGAGCCGGTGAAGACCAGCGGCGCGATGCCCTTGGAGATCACGTAGTCGAGCGCTTCGCAATTGGGCGCATCGGGCAGGTTGAGGTCGAGCACGGCAAGCGCGAATTCCGGCGCTTCCGACTGGAAGATCGCCCGCACCGCCGCCATGCTGGGGCAATGCGTGACGGAAAGGCCGAGCTCGGTCTCCAGGCGGTATTTCAGCGCCGTGGAGAACATGCGCGAATCCTCCACGAGCAGCACCTGCTGGCCGGAATGGCGCAGAAATGCAGGTCCCCGCTGCGAATTCGGTTCCACTCCCACCTCGTCCAATACCCCGTATTGCTCCCGTTGGGCCGCATTACAAACCAGCGGTTTTACCAAGTGGTTAACTCGCCGGGAAATATCTCACGTAACGTGAGGACAGTCTTGGGTGAATATGGTCTGCGCGCCGGTCAGCTCGCCAATTTGAGCTGCGCCGACCGGATCTGCGCGAGGGTATCGAGGTTCTGGTTGACGCGGCAGTAGAATTCCTCGTCGATAAAGGGGCGCATGATGAAATCGTTGCCGCCGGCCTTCAGGAAGCGGGCGGAGAGCAGCCGGTCCGTCGAGGACGAGATGCCGATGATGCGCAGCTGGTGCGATCCAACCGTGCCGCGAATGCGCCGCGTCAGCTCGAAACCGTCGATATCGGGCATGTTGTAGTCGGTGATCATCAGGCCGATATCGGGATTGGCCTTGAGCAACGCCAGCGCGCTTGCCCCGTTCTCCGCCGTGCTGACGCGGAAATTGTAGCGCTTGAGGCGCGTCGAAAGCAGCGCCCGCGCCGTCGCGCTATCGTCGACGATCAGCACATGGTGCTGGTGATTGGTCAGGAACCGGCAGACGGACTCGGCCAGCATGTCGACCGCGAAGACATTGTCCTTGATGATGTAGTCGACGATTTCCTTCGACAGCAACTGGTCGCGCGTCGCCTGCTGGAACGTTCCGGTGAAGACGATCGTCGGAATGGAAAGGTCGACCAGATAGTTCAGCGCCTCGCCGTTCTCGGCGCCCGGCAGGTTGATGTTGGAGATCGCCAGCGTGATCTTCTCGCTGGACTTGTCATAGGCCAGTTCCAGCTCCTCGAAGCTGCGGCAGATCTCGACATCGAGACCGAGAAGCTCCTTCAGCCGCTTGGAGATCATGGACGTGAAGACATTGGAGTCTTCGGCAACAAGAATACGATGATGCGAAAGAGACGCGCCGGAATATTGCATTCCGGAAATGCCGATAAACGCCATGATATGCCTTCATAATATGGATTTTCCCCAGCTTAAGGCGTAACGGCAACCCTTTGCGAAAGCGTTAAATTCAGAAGGCATGAAAACACGGGGAAGCAGAATTGGCCCGAAACCCGGACCAACCTTCCGTATAAAGTAAAACGGCGCGGTTCTTCTTCCGCGCCGTCGTCATGAAATCGGGATTCCGGGTTTACTTGACCGAGGCGGCCCCGCCCTCGATCTCGACATTCTCGCCGCCATTGAGCGCGATGCGGTCGCCGTTCGGCAGGGTGACGAAGCAGCCGGAGGGGCAGATCGTCTCGGTCGCGCCGGGCTCCAGCGCGATTTCCATGCGGCTGCCGCCTTCGACGACCACGAGCACCTGCGTATCGGCATCCTTGTTGGTCACGGAGGCAGCCACGGCCGGAGCGGACATCGCAGCCGACACAAGCAGCATCATGATCATTCGCTTCATTTTTGCCCGGCGCCGAGCGCCGCCCCTGTTCAAGCCCGATGGAACACTAACGTTCCCCGATCGGATTTGCATGTGTTTTATGGGGCAAGTGCTGAATGCAGCGTGAATGCGGCGTTCATGTGCCGGAAATCGGGCAAGCTACTTCAGGTCTGCGGCGCCTCTCCGTCAGGCTTGCCGCGGCGCCGGTTTGGAGCGGGGCGAACCTTCTCCGTCGCCTGGCCGAGAAGCGCGGAGATGAGCTCGGCCCCCTCCTTCGAAATCTTGACCGGCACTTCCGGCGCGGCCGGTGCGCCGATGGCAATGCCTTCCGCGCGCAGTCGCTCAAGAATGGCCGCCCGTAGCTCCGACTTGACGCCCGTGCCGTTGAGAATATCCGCAAGAAAGGCGCGGATCTCGAAATCCAGCGTCGCGGCGGAAAACGCCTGGAACACGACCACCGGCTCGGGATTGCGCAGCAGCCCCTGCTGCGCCCGCACCACCTCGGTCAGGACCGCCTGCACACGATGCGGATCGTTGCCGCCATGCACGCTGATCGCGACCTCCACGCGGCCGAGCTTGTTGCGATGCGTCCAGTTGCCGACCTGCCCGTTGATCAGCACGGAATTCGGCACGATGACCGTCTGGCGCTGGAAGGTCTCGATCTCCGTGGCGCGCACCGAGATGCGGCGCACGAAGCCTTCCGTCGTGCCCGCCACCACCCAGTCCCCCACCTTGAAGGGCCGCTCGGCCAGGAGGATCAGGCCCGAGACGAAATTCGACACGATGTTCTGGAGGCCGAAACCGATACCGAGCGAGAGGGCACCGGCTACGAGCGCGAGGCTGGAAAGGTTGATGCCCGCCGCCGAGATGCCGATGAGACCGGCCAGCGCCACGCCCGCATAGCCGACGGCCGTGCGAACCGAGTTGCGCACGCCGGCATCGACCTGGCTGCGCGCCAGCACATTGCCGTCCACCCATTTCTGGAACCAGCGCGTGACGACGAGGCCGATGACGAACAGCAGGATGCCCGCGAGGATGCCGATCAGCGAGATGGTGATCGTGCCGATGCGGATTTCCGTGAAGATGCGATAGGTCCAGGACTCGATGTCCGCAACCTGGAAGCCCCATTGCAGCAGGATGAGCGGCACGAAGAAGACGAAGAGCAGCAGATAGATCGCCAGCCCCGCCGCAAGCCCGATCTGGTCGAGCGCGACCTGGCTGAGGCCGAAGCGCTCCTCCATCCGCTTGCCGACCGCCGTTTCCGCGAAGGCGTTGGGCCCGGAAACGGCGCGGCCGGACAGGAAGCCGATATACATCGTCACCACCACCGCGCCCGTCACGACGATCTGGGTGGCGACGAACCGGGCCATGCCGACATAGCCGAGCAGCGCCGAGAAGATGAGGCCGAGGCCGATCAGGATCAGGAAAACGAAGATCGAGCGCGGCCAGGGCCGCCCCTGCGAGCCGGGCATTTCACCCTGCCGCAGCACCGGCTTGATGAAGGCGGTCACCACCAGCAGGGCGCCGATGACGATGGAGGCGAAGAAACTCTTCACCACCGTCAGAACCACCGGCGAGCCGAGCACCTCGCTGATCGTGCCGAGGAAGAAATCCGCGCCGTTGACGATGGCCATGCCGAAGATCAGCAGCCAGAGAAGCCGGGCGCCCCGGTCGGAGACACGCACCAGCCGCCAGTGGCCGTCGCCCGGCGACAGCACCGCATTGGCGAGCTGCGCGACGAAATAGATGGCGACCGTCACGCCAAGCGCCACTGCGACCAGCGGCGCGATATCGCTCCGCAGCACCTTGAACGCGTCGAGGAAGAAGTAGCTGGCCCCCGCGAAGGCGCCGGCCGCCGTCGTCGGCAGCACCGTCGACCAGAAGGCGACGGAAAGGCGGGTAATATAGTGCGGCTTCTCCTGCCGGGCGGCACGCGTGATATAGGGCGAGAACAACCGGTAGCTGCCGGAAAGCAGGATGAGCGCGGCAAGCAGCGACAGGGTGACGGCGCCCAGAAGCTGCATGCGTTTGTATTTCCAGACGAACTGCGTCCAGGCGGTGGCCGTGCGGCGAAGCGTCTGCGTCTCGTCGGCAAGGGCGCCGGAGGCTTCGGTAAAGAGCGTGGAGCTGATTTCGGTGCGCTTGAGGATCGCATCGGTGAAGAGCTGCCGGCGGATCTCGGTGGCGCGGTTGGAGAGCTTCGTCGCCTCGATGGAAAGGTTCTCCGCCTCCCCGGTCAGCGCATTGATCTCGTTGCGCTCGGCCGCCAGTTTCTTGCGCTCGGCGACGACGACATCCGCCTCGGCCGGCGCGCCCTCGGCCGGCGGATCGCCAAGCTCCGTCTGGCGCGCCTTGATCGCCTCCAGCCGCGGCCGCGTCGCCACCGATATGGCGATGATCGACCGGTTCAGCGCCTCGACCTCGACCTTCAGGTCGACAAGGCGCGTATCGTCATCCTTGAACTTCTCGACCCGCTCGCGAATGGAGGCGAGCTGCTGGCCGGCCTTGTCGAGATCGGCGCTCGCCTGCTGCAACTGCGTCGTGGCATCGGCGGCGGGCGCGGCCGCCGTCTGCGCGGAGACAGGCGAAACCGCAAGCAGCAGCACCACGAAAAACATGGAGAGAAGGCGGAGTATAGGCAAAGGCCCCTCGCTGAAAGAACGACGCATCGCGATCATGCGATTCCGCACTCTTCTAGCCATGAATGCGGCCATTTTAAACCGGTGCTAGAATCCGGCACCCGGCTCCGCGAGATAAGCCTCCTCATGATGGGTCGAGACCCGCCCGAGGAAGGCATTGCGGTGGGGGAAGCGGCCATATTCCGCAATGACGTCCCGATGCCGCACCGCATAGTCGAGATACATCTCGTCGCCATGCGCCTCGAACAGCGAAACGCAGAGGTCCTGGTCGGCAAGGTCCTCGGAATGTTCGAAGGGCATGTAGAAGAAATGCCGGCGCCCATAGTCCACCAACTTGTCGGCCCCCGCCTCCAGCGCGAGCCTCGCCTCGCGTCGGGCGATCCAGTCCGTGGCGAAGGCCATCGGCGAGGCGCGATACATGTTGCGGGGAAACTGGTCGAGCACGATGATCGCCGCAAGCCGTGCCTCGGGGTTCGCCCGCCATTCCGGCGAAACCTCGCGGGAAAGGGCAAGATGCGTGGCGGCGAACTGCTCGCGCACCCGCCCATCGAGCTCCGGCGTCCCCTGCCACCAGTCCTTTGCCGTCAGGGTCTCGCACCAATAGCCGACAACCTCTTCCGGCCGCCTGATCGCATCATAGCTCATGCCAAAACCTCCATTCGTTCTAGCCGCAATATGGCGTTATCCCGGGGCATGGCAAGCGCAAGGCGAAACGGCAGCCGCGTGCACGGACGAAGCCGTTAAAATCTTAGCTTTCCCTTCAACCGATTGCTGATTCCCACGCGCTATCCTCCGCCCGGCAAAGATGGATGGAGTTCCGATGAACTGGCAATTTGTTACCGCGACCGCAGCGATCGCAACTTCCCTCTACAGGGGCTACGCACCGATGCGTCCGGAGCCGGACACCTTCGTCGCCGCTGGTCCCGATACCTTGCCGATGGTGTCACGGCCGATCAATCCCGACTGGATACTGTCCGGCAACCCGGTCGCCCGCGCCGCCTTCCACTCCCAGCCGGCGGACAAATGCGCCTCGACGGTGGTCTGGGATTGCACGGCCGGCGAGTTTCGCTGGTTCTTCGGCTGGGATGAAATGGTCGTGATCCTCGAAGGCGAGGTCCATGTGACCGCCGAGGACGGCAGCGCCCGCACCCTGGCCGTCGGAGACGTCGCCTATTTCCGCGCGGGCAGCTGGGCGACCTGGCGCATCGACCGCTATGTCAGGAAAGCCGCCGTCACGCGCCGGCCCTTCCCGCTTCCCCTGTCGCTGTTCTACCGGGTCCTCGGGCGGTTGCGCTCCGTGGTCAAGCACGGGCTTTAACGGGAAGCCAGCGACCGGATGGCGTCGAGGTAGTGCGCGCGGGCATGGGCCGGCGTGAAATTATGGTCGGTATCGGGAACGATCGAAAGGCGCACGTTCCCGAAGCGCCGGAGCCCGGTGGCATCCTTGCCGAAGAACAGCGCCAGTTCCTCGAGCCCCAGCTCGCCGGCGCCGAAAAGAAGGGCGACCGGAACGTCCCGGCCCCGCAGCACACGGAAATCCGAGAACACGCCGCGTTCGCGCGGCGAAACACCACCGAAAATCCGTGTCAGCGGCCGTGCCGCACGCAGGGCGAGCCGCCCGATGACCTCCCGCCCCTTGCGCATGACGTCGATCTCGCCCCTCAGGACACGCCGTAGCGTGTCCATCTCGGCAAGGCGCCGGCCGTAGTGCTCCAGCGTCTGAACCGGATTTTCCAGCGCCTCATCGACCGAGCGCCCCTTCTTCCAGCGGAAGACGATCGGATTGACCGCCACGACACCGACGATCCGCGGATCGTCCACGGCTGCCTGAAGGCCGAGATAGGCGCCGCTGCAGCGCCCCGCGACGACGACCGACGCTATTCCGGCCGCAGCGAGGAAGTCCAAGGCCTCCCGGACGTCCTCGACCTGCACCGCATGGTAAAGCACCTGCCCGGCAAATCCTTTTGCCGGCGGGCTATCAGCGACATTGGCACAATCGAACCGCAGGGAAGCGATGCCTTCCCTGGCAAGCGCACGGGCGAATTCCACCGTCGAGCGCCCCCAGCCGGTCGACCTGTCATAGCCGGATGACAGGAACAGCACCGCCGGGCGTTCCTGCGCATGTGATTCCGAGGGCGAGCAGAGAATGCCGAACATCCGCTCGCCACGGCCGAGCCGCGTGGCGGTCTCGACATAGCCCTCGCCGCGGTGGCTTGCCGCCCACACCCGCGCGGGCGGCGGCGACAATGCGGGATCTCGGGGAGCAAGGCTTGCCGCCCAGGACACGAGGCCGGCAACGACCGGCTCGGGCACCACGGCGAGCGTCGGATTGGACGTGAGACTTTCAAAACCTTCGAAGGGCGCCTCGAGCACAGTCGCGCCAAGCCCGCGAAGATGCGCGGCGAAGGCTGCGTCGTCCGGACGATTGTCGCGGGTAAAGACGGCAAGGTTACGCGCCGGAGCCTTTTCCAGCTTCATCAGGTCGACGCCGCGCAGGCCCGCCGCGATCTCCTGTGGCAGGGGCAGCCCGGCGACCTCGATTGTGGTCTCCGTGCCCTTCTTCAGCCCGAGCTTGTCGTCGATCAGGCGGGAATAGACCGACAGTTCGCGCAGATGCATACGACCGGAAATGACGGGAGCGAGGAAGGCGATACCCTCAAGGTCCGCCAGCCGGTCGGCCGCAAGGCTCGCGACCGCCGCTCCGATTCCTTCGGCAACGATCACCAGGCGCGCGCATCCCGAACGTTCCTGCAGAAGATGCGCGGCGGCAAGCAGTGCCTCCACCCAGGTTTCCATCCCGGGCCCGAAGACCGTGCCATCCAGCGCATCGCCGGTGTCGGGATAGTCGAAGCGCAGGTTTGCAATGCCCTCTCCGGCCAGTCGCTCGCACAGGATGCGCCGGAATTTTCGCGTGCACATTTCCTCAAGCCCCCAGGGGCTGGCGAAGAGCACGCAAAGAGGCCGGGCGACGCCCTGCGCCGCCGTGAACAGGCCGACCGTTCCCGCGAAGGTCATGGGCTCGGCGGCCGGCTGCACACCGGGCGCCAAAGGGCGCAGCATGTCGGGCATGGGGTCTCCTGTCGTCGCCTGAAACCAACGGGAGGCCGACGGATTTCCGCCATGCCGCTTCGGCATTCGCGGTCCGCCAACCTTTCGGGACAAGCGGTTCTGCTCTACACCAATCGGGTTAACATCCAATTCAAGCTGGGAGTTGCCCCGCATGAGGCTGATTGCCGCGCTGCTCGGTGTACTGATGACAGCCATGGTCGTCCAGGCGGCGCCCTTGCGGCTTACCCGCGGCGTCGGCCTGCACGAATGGCTCAACTGGTCTCCTGTCAACGATGACCGCACCTACCGCCGCCCGCCCTACCGCACCGTGGAACAATGGTTGTCCGCTGAGCGCCCCCTTTCTGACTGGCCGAAGGGCGATCCCTTCGTTCGTATCCGGGCGCTCGGTTTCGACTTCGTGCGCCTGACCGTCGATCCGGGGCCCCTCCTCGCCGGCGACGAGGCATCGCGCAAGGAAGCGCTCGACGTGCTCTCCCACGCCGTGCGACAGGTGACGGGCGGTGGTCTTGCCGTCGTCTTCAACCTGCACGCCGTCAGCCAGGTGCCGGCCTACGGCATGGAAGTCGTCGATGGCGGAGCCGACAGCGAAGGCGTGAAGCGCTATCGGGCCATTGTAAGGACAGTCGCCGCGATGCTTGCGGATATCGGAACGGACAAGGTGGCGTTCGAACCCTACAACGAGCCCGCCTATTATCCCTGCGATACCGGCGGGACGGAAGACTGGCAGCGGATCATGGCCGGCACCGTCGCCGACATCCGCTCCGTCAGCGCGGATCTCACCATTATCGCGACGGGCGCTTGCGGCGGCAGCATTACCGGTCTCACCGATCTCGACCCGAGCTTCGACGATGCCAATGTCCTCTACAGCTTCCACATGTACGACCCGCACGAGTTTACCCACCAGCGAGCCGAGGATCCCGAGGGCTTCTTCTCAGGCCTGCCGTGGCCGGCGCGCGGCAATTCGGCCGAGCGCGTGCGCCAGCAGCTTTCGGCCCGGATGCAGGCGGCAGGCCTCAGCCGGCTCAAGCAGATCGTGTCTCTTGCCAAGGCAGATGAGCGGATCGACACCTATTTCAGGGAGAACTGGGACGATGCGATGCTGAAGGCACGCATCGGCGAGGCGGTCGATTGGGCCAAGCGCCATGTCCTTCCACCGTCGCGGCTTTTCATGGGTGAGTTCGGAGTGATCCGGATGACCGCCGACGGCCGCTCCGGTGCCTATGACACCGACAGGCTGCATTACCTGCGCCTCGTGCGCGAGACGGCGGAGGAGAACGGCATTGCGTGGTCCATCTGGGAATATTCAAACCCCTATGGCATGACGGTCATCGAACCCAAGGGACCGGCAATGCCGGACAGGGAGCTGATGCAGGCGCTGGGCTTTGCGCCTCAATAGCGCGTGATATCCAGCCTCTGGTCGATATAGGACCGCTTGCCGCCCCGCCCGGCGACGAGCCAGGAAACCGCTTCCGACCGAAACGAGAGACTCCCCCGGCATCGTTCGGTGACGAAAACACGAAACCGCTCGATATCCTCGGAAGAACCTTGCTTGTCGAGGATATAGCGGATCACGACCTCACCGGGCTTGTCCTGATAGAACTGGATTTCCGCGATGCCTTCGAAGACTGCGGGATCGTCTGGCGTGAGGTCCACTGTCACCACCCGCTGCCCGTCGAAGGAAATCAGGAAGTCCGGCTTGCGGCGGGGCGCCAGCGCCCGGATGCGCAGCCGCTGCCCGTTGCCGGGTGTGGGCAGTTCGACGAGCCGGCCGAAATCGCCCGTATCGTAGCGGATGAACGGCATCCCCGTCGAAAGGAAGCCGGTGCCGACGATGCGTCCTTCGCGACCGGGCTCCGTGACGGGTTCTCCCTTTTCATCCACCAGTTCGGCTACCCCGTAGAGAGGATTGAACTCGTAAAGCCCGTCCTCGCCCGGCACTTCGGCGGCGAAGGCCGTCTTTTCGCTGAGGCCATAGAAGACGCCGAAGGCGACATCGCCCAATACGCTGCGGATCAGGGCGCGCTGGTGATCGTAAAGCGGCTCGGAAATCGGCAATATGCCGGCGATGCCGGCGCGCGGCGTCCGCCCGAGTTGCCGCATGCGGCGACAAAGAAGCTCGATCGCCGACGGGTATCCATAGAGAAACCGGATTTTCCGGCGGTCGATCTCGTCGAGATAGGCGGAAACCTCAGCGGTTCCCATCGGAAAGACCGCCAGCTTCAGTTCGCGCAGGGCCGGATCCCAGTCATGAAGACTGGTCTCGCCTCCCTCAAGATGAAAACCGCGAAGGCTCGCCCGCGCATCCTTCTCGCTGAAGCCCGCGCGGGACCATACGTCGTAGACGAAAGCCATCTCCCGCGGACTGCGATCCTTGTCGAGGAAGAAGGTGAAGGGCGGCGCAAGGTTCGACCCGCTGGTCTCGGCCTTGTCCAGTTGCCAACGCGGCACCGCAAGCGCCGTTTCCCCGGCTTCTCTCAACTGGTCCTTGCCAAGAACGGGCAGACGGCACAAATCCGCCGGCATGAAGGCCGAGGCGTCGAAATCCAGCCCGAAAGCCTTGTCGATAAGCGCCCGATAGAAAGGGCTGCCGTCATGCGCCTTGGCGATCAGCGCCCGCAACGAAGCCAGATGCTGCTCATGCGCAAAATGCGGATCGCCGGCCGCCCGCGCGATGCGCGCGCGTTCACGGGCATAGGTCTTGCCGAATTTCAGGCTGGTCGGCACCAGCGCCACCAGCGGCTTGGCCGCCTGGCGCACGAACGGCGGGCTGCGGACATAAAGACCGCGCAGGATATCGAGAGGTTTCATCGCTTTTCCACCCTGCTTTCGGCGGCCGCCCGCCAGATATCGCACAACGCATCGGCAAAGGGCTCGACGTCGAGGCTGGCCCGATGCCGCGCCTTGCCCGCTTCTCCCATTCTTCTTCGCAATTCCGGCTCCTCGACCAGCCGCGACAGGGCGCTCCTCAGTGCCGGCACGTCGCCCGGCGGCACGAGGAGGCCCGTTTCGCCGTCGCTGACGATATCCTCCACCGCGCCGACCGGCGTCGCCACGACGGCGAGCCCCGCCGCCATGCCTTCGATAATCGAGATCGGCTGATTTTCCACGAAGGAGGGAAGCGTCAGGATGTCCCCCTCCGACAGCAACCGCGCGACATCCGCCGCGCCTTGCCATCCCGGCACCGCCACCCGGCCTTCAAGGCCGAGTTCCTTCAATCGAGTGCGCAGTGCCTCTACCTCGCCGGCACCGGCAATCGTCGCACGCCAGCCCGGTAGATCGGCCATGAGGCCAAGCGCTTCGCAAAGCTCCGGCGTACCCTTGTCCTTCTCGATCCTGCCAAGAAAGAGAATATGAACCTTGTCCCCACCGCCCTTGTGCGGCAGGGAAGGCGTTTCCGTGGCATTCGGCAGGATGACGACGCGGCCTTCCGCCTGCGGCACTTTGCGGAGAACGAAGTCCCGCCAGACTTTTCCAAGCACGATCACGCCGGCGGCCTTGCGAAACATCGCGCCGATCCGGCGGCTGAGCAGCGTGTCCGCCTCCGGCCAAAAGCGCATGTATCCGCCGCCGTGCAGGTGAAGCACATAGGGAACACCCAGCATCGCCGCCCATCCGGAGATGACGAGCTTGCGGTAGGTGCTGCCATGGCTCGCCAGGTTGATGTGCACGACATCGATCTTTCCGCGCAGCCGCGCGGTGAGCATCCTGGCGCAGAAAGCAACTGTATGCAGCAGGGACAGGGCGATATGGCCGCTGCCCCGGGTAGCAAGGAAGCGCACGCGGATATCCCCCGGCCCGCGCCGATCGAGTTCATGCTTCAGCGAGGCCATGATCCTGTCGATACCGCCCTGCCCTGTCGCGCCGACGGGCGTTGCGACAAGGACATGGATGGCGCGTCCGGGACGGGCGCCCTGCAGCATGTCTTTCTCCTTATTTGATGCGGCCGGAACGAAAACACACTGCTGTTAACACTTTGCCACTAGGATTTCGTTAAATCCGCGTTCCGGCACAACCTTCGGCCGAACCATCCCAAGGAACTTCCCTTGCTGCTCAGATCCACCCTCATCTACGGTCCGGCCATCCTGCTGACGCGCATCTCCGCGCTCCTGTTCCTCATCATCGCCACCCGCCTGATCGACCAGACGGAATACGGCTTCCTGACGCTGGTGGTCACGGTCGGCGAGATGACGGACGTGGCGCTGACCAACTGGCTGCGCATCTCTCTTCTCCGTCTGGGCGGCAAGGGCGATGTCACCAGCGGAAGTCTTTCGCGCGCCGGCACGATCCTGCTCTGCACGACACTGCTGGCCATCGTCGTCGCCATCATCGCCAGCGGCTATGTCGCGCCGGAGCGCTGGCGCGACTTCTCGATAGCCGTCTGCGCCTATCTCGTTGCCGGCGCCATCGCCCGCTACGGCCTCGTCATCCTGCAGATGCAGCAGCGGCACACCACCTATGCCACGATGGAGTTCCTGCGCGCCCTGCTGCAGCTCGTCTTCCCGGTCCTGACCATGCTGGTGGAGCACAATTCCTTCCTGGCGATCTCGCTTGCATCCAGCCTCGGCATGCTGACGACGGGTATCGTCTGCAGCATCGTCGCCGCGCGGAAGATCGTCGCCGGCCCGCCGCGCTTCACCCACCGCGAATTCTTCGCCCTCGGCGTGCCGATCATCGCGATGGCGCTCTTCGGCTTCGGCCTTGCCAATGCGGAAAGGGTCTTCCTGAAAGTCTATCACGGCGCCTCCGCAGTTGCCGTGTTCGCCGCCGCCTACGCGCTGGCCCGCCAGCCCGTCGACATGATCGCCAATGCCATCAACATGGGCGCCTTCCCCGAGGCGGTCGGACGCTTCGACGAGGAGGGGCCGGCTGCGGCGGCCGCGGTGTTCAGGCAGTTCCTCTCGCTCATCTTCACCTTCAGCCTTCCGGTCGCTGCCCTCCTCGCCGCACTCGGCCACGACCTCACGGAACTGCTGCTGCCGAAAGATTACGACGGCCCCTACAATCTGCTGTTCGGCACCATCGCGATCAGTGCCGTCTTCACCAATCTGGCGGACTTCGTCTATGGCGCGGTGGTCTATGCCCATAAGAAGTCCTGGCTGCTCATCGTCAGCAAGCTCTTCGGCTCCGCCAGCACGATCACCCTCTCCTTCCTCCTCATCCCTACGATGAGCGAGGCCGGGGCCGCCCTGGCGCTGGCCGGCGGAGCCACGGTAAACCTGCTTGCTTCCGTGGTGATCAGCGAACGGTTGACGCCGGTCCCCTTGCCCTGGCGCGCACTTGCGATCTCGCTTTCCACTTCGCTTGCGATGGGCGGCATCGCCGCGATGGTCAGCCACTCCCTTGGCGATGCGAATGTCGTCCTCCGTCTGGCGCTCGCGGGATCGGCCGCCGGCATTGTTTTCCTCGTCGCCAATGCTCTTTGCTACCCCGAGGAAACCAGACGCGGCCTGGCGGCCGTGCGCAGCCGGCTATAGCGAGCAATCCGATGAAACGATGAAGTTCAGGCGCAGCGCTCAACAGTCAGAATGCTTCGGAACCGAAGGGATTTATTAATATCGATTTGTGACCGTCATCTGGGGAGATGAGGTTTTTTCGAATACCGGGGGAAATCTTTTGAAAATACGTATCGTATCCTTCCGAAACAGCATCATGCGATGGGAGCATACTCTCGCCGCACGATTGCAGGCGGCTGGATATGATGTCCAGATCGATTATGCCGAGGCAGGACCGTCCGCACGCTTCCTGGACTGCGTCATGGCGCTGGAGAGCTTGTGGGTCGGCGCCCCGGCAGAGCCGGCGCCCTTCGTGTCCGCCGTGCCGCCATCAGGCGGTGCGGATGCCATCCTCGACCTGACGGGACGGCTTGAGCCGGGGCAGGCACCGGTCCTGACCGTCGAGGTCGGCGGGTGTGCGCTTCTTTCCGAGGGACTTTTGCGCCTCCGCTCGGACTGCGGCCCCATCCAGCTCGTCGCGCGCTGCAACGGCAAGGCCGTCGGCCGCGCAGCGCCCATGATTCATGACCGGGTCTGGCTTTCACGCGACATCAGGATGTTGCTGGTGAGCATCCAGTCGCTCTTCGTGCAGTCCCTCGCCCGCCTGCAGGCAGGCCTCCTCGACGAAATCACCGTACCCCCCGCAACCGCGCCATCGCACCGCCCGGAAGTGGCCTATGCGAAACACCTCATCGGCGGCCTCGCTGCCCGCATGCTGACGAGGATGACGCCGGGGAGCCGGACCTTCTCCTGGAAAACCGCCTACCGCTTCATCGACGGACTTGGTGTTGTCGAAACCCGCCATATCGGCGGCGCCCCGTTTTCCTTTCTGGAAGACGACGGCCAGCGGTTCTATGCGGACCCGTTCCCCATCCACCATGAAGGACGGACCTGGCTGTTCGTCGAGGAATATCCCTATGCGTCCCGTCGCGGCGTGATATCGGTTGCGGAACTCGGCCCGGATGGTCGCTTCGCACGCCCACGCGTCGTCCTTGAGGAGGCGCATCACCTGTCCTATCCAAACGTCTTCGCGCATGAGGGGAGCCTGTTCATGATCCCCGAGAGCGGCTCCGCGCAGGAGGTCGTGCTCTATCGCGCAACCGCCTTCCCCGACTGTTGGCAGCGCGAAGCCGTGCTGATCGAAGGCAGGAATTTCAACGACGCCACCCTTTTCCAGCATGAGGGGCGGTTCTGGATGCTCGGGACCGAGCGTTATGCCGGCGGCAGCGCCTCCGACACCATGGCAATCTACAGCGCCGAACGCCTCCAGGGCCCCTGGCGTCCACACCCGTTGAATCCCATCGTGATCGACCGGGCCGGCGCGCGGCCGGGCGGTCGGATCGTCCATGTGAACGGCAAGGCCTTCCTGCCCGTCCAGAATGGAACCGACACCTACGGCGGAGGGCTGGGCCTGCGGGAAATCCTGAGGCTGGACGCGACAGACGTCCGCTTCGGCCCCGTCCTTCCGATCTGCCAGGCAGAGGGCAAGGGCCCCGCCAGCCTCCACACCATCAACCGGACCGGCCGGCTGGAAGTGATCGATAGCTTGTTGTAGCGCGTGCGGCGGGCTGCCGCGTGGTCGCGGAGGCCGGAGCCGCCTGCGTTGCCTTGCGCAACCCGACGACCAGCACCGTGAGCAGCAGGATATCCACCGTCTTGGTCGCCAGGGCGTTGTTCGTCATGTCGATCAGCAGGAAAATCACCGCCCCGATGCGCGCCGCCAGCGCGGTTCCGCGCAGAATGCGCAGGAAATAGCCGATCAGGATGATCGTGAACACGATCGCCATCGGCAACCCCATCAGCATGATGATGAAGACCGGCGCGCTTTCGATGAATTCGAGCCCCACCTTCTCGTTGACGATTTTCAGCAGGTCCGCCGCGTTCATGCCGAGCAGGAGTTCCTTCCATGAGACATAGTGGAAGACCTCGTAGATCTGCACGCGCGCCATGGAATTGGTGTCGACCACCGAGCTGAACCGGCTGAGAAGCCCGACGGACAGGAGGAGGACCGCAAGCGCCGCGCCAAGAACCAGCGTGAAGAAGAGCACGATGAGCTTGGCCTGCAATTCACGCCGGGGCGGGAAATTCGGCCAGCGCAGGAAGAGGATCAGCGCCAGGATTTCCAGGGTCGACGCCATCAGCGCAACACGGGCGCTCGCCGCCACGCAGCCGATGAAAAGCACGAACAGGGCGACGATCTTTAACCATAGGGGCCAACGCGTCAGCGGCACGAAGCCGATCGCAAGGGCGCATTGCGCGCCGAGCACCAGTGGATGGCTGGAAAGGCCCGTGGCGCGGAAAACCGGCTCGCCTTCCGTGAACGGCATCAGGCGGCGTTGCAGGATCACCTCCCCGATCGCGACAATCGCGCTCGCAATCAGGACGAACAGCATCGCCGTCGCGGCGATGCGGCGGGCCTGTTCGTTCTGGACGAGCAGCAGGATCGCGGCCAGGACCGCCGCGAGATAGGTCTCGACAAGGAAGCCGATGGCGCTGAACCGGCCGATAAGGACGAAATAGGCCGCAAGCCCACCCATCACGGCGGCATAGCGCACCAGCGACCGGAAAAGGGCCACGTCCCTGTCGGCGAACGCAAGCGGGCGGCTCCACAGGATCGCAAGAAGGAGCGCCACGGTGGCATAGGTGGCAAGGTGGAACTTCTCGTAGAAAGGTCCCCCCTCGCTCGAATAGCTCGTCAGCATGTTCATGAGGTCGGGCGTCACGAGTTGCCGCGTGGCAAGCGTCGCAACCGTGAGGAAGAGAAACAGAATTCCGAGCGCATTGCTCCTGAGGTCGATTCCCCCCCGTTCCGACCCTATGGCCGCCATGGGATAAGCCATTGAATTACCTCTTCAAAGCAGGTCGATTTTCGTCTTCGCCCCGAACACGGCGCATCGCCGGAGCGGCCAGCAGGGAAACGCCCCGTTAACCACATGTGTTTACAATTATCACCAACATAGCAAACGAGGCGTTAACCGGATGGCATCTTCCCTTCTCAACAAGCTGGCGGACAAGCCTCGCTGCCGCGTGTCCACGCAGCAGCCTTTCGAGGCCAAGCCCCGCCGCGTCGAGACACCGGTCGCCAGCGAAAGCATCCCGCCGGTCGAGGAAGCGGTAACGCTCGACAGGATCGCCAATTTCATGGAACTCGATCTCAGGCGCGCACTCGTCTGGCTGAAATCGGGTCTCAAGCTCGCCCTGGCGCTCTCGCTGTGCGGTGCGATCGGCGCTGTCGTGTGGGGCAAGACGGCAACGCCGCGTTTCACCGTGACGACCGATATCCTCGTCAATCCGAGCAATCTCCAGGTCGTCAGCAACGACCCCCTCGCCACGCCGAGCGAAGTGAACGGCCAACTGCTCAATTTCGGCAGCCGCGTCAGGATCCTGACCTCCGGCAATGTGCTGCTGCGCGCGGTGAAGGACCTGAAGCTCGCCGACGACCCGGAATTCTACAAGCCCGCCGGCCCGGGCCTGCTCTCGTTTCTCCGGCAGGAGAAGGCGGCCAAGCCGAACCCCGACACGGCGGCCCTGAAAACCCTGCAGACCAAGGTCGGCATCAGCGCCGACGAAAAGTCGTTGATCGCCAGCCTTAGTGTTTCCGCACAGAACACCGACAAGGCGATCGCGATCTCCAAGGCGATCGTCGGCAGCTTCCAGGAGGAGCTGGCAACGGCGGATGCGGAGAACGCCAACCGCGCCGCCCGCTCGCTGGAAGACCGGCTGGGCGAGCTCAAGCGCGACGTTCTGGCAGCGGACGCCCGCGTGGAGGATTACAGGCGCGCGCACAACCTTTCCGCCGGCGCCGATGGCCGTCTCGTGACCGCCCAGACCGTCAGCCAGCTCAACAACGAACTGCTCGCCGCCCGTTCGCGAAGCACCAATGCCCAGCTCAGCTACGATGCCCTGATGAAGGCGGGCAACGCGCCGCTCGGCGCCCAGGCGGCCGTTTCCCCGGCGCTGGCGCAGTTGCAGCAGACGGCCGGCCTCATGCAGCAGCAATATGACGATCAGGCCGCTGTCCTCGGCGCGCGCCATCCCTCCATTCTTCGGCTGAAAGCACGGCTCTCCTCCATCCGGCAACAGATCGCGGCAGAGCTCGAGCGCGCCAGGAACACCGCCCGCGTCGAACTCGACAAGGCCAATGCCGCCGTTGCCGACCTGTCCGCCCGGATGCGCGACACCGAAGGTTCCGCCTTCGACGACAACCAGTCGCAGGTCGAGCTGCGCGAGTTGCAGCGCGACGCCACGGCCAAGGCGGCGATCTATGAAAGCTTCCTCACCCGCACGCGGCAGATCACCGAGCGCGAGCAGATCAACACGAACAATGTCCGCGTGATCACCGAGCCCCTGCCCCCGTCCGGCCGCGCCTGGCCGCCGGGCTCCGCCACGCTTCTGCTGCTCGGCGCGGTCGCAGGCTTCATGATCGGTATCGGCCTTGCGCTGGTGCGGGGGCTTGTCGCGGATCTTCGCTCGGCACCGGGCACACCGCTGCGGACATCCTGACACGTCATGAAGAAGCGCATCGTCTTTCACGCACCGAGCCTTTACGGCGGCGGCGCCGAACGGGTCTTCGTCCTGATGGCCAACGAAATGGCCGCACGCGGCCATGCGGTAACGCTGTTCGTCTGGAGCGCGAAAGGCCCCAATGCCGAGTTGCGCAACCCGGATGTCAGACTCGTCAACCTCGACCTGCCGATGCGCGGCGAAGGTTTTGGAAAAGCCGGTACGCTGAAAGGGCTGTTCCGGTCGGCGGCATTCCTGCGACGTGAACGGCCCGACGCGGTTTTCGCCGGCCCGGAATTCGCCAATCTGCTGATGGCCCTCGCCCTGATGGCCGGGGATATCGTCCCGGGCGGAGCGCGGGCAGACTTCTTTCCGAGCTACCACGCCGCCGCCGCGCTGCGGAGCAACGGCCTCGGCTCGCGCATCGCACCGGCACTGACACGACTGGTCGCCCGGCGAGCGACGAGGGCAATCGCCGTATCCGGCGGCGTGGGACGCGATCTGGTCGGACGCGGCTTCCGCGAACAGCAGATCGCGGTCATTCACAATCCCCTGCCGCCGTCCCGCTCCCGAAACGAGGGGCCGCAGCCGTGGCAGGCAACTCTTGCGGCCATGGGCGACGGCCCCACGATCGTCACGCTCGGACGCCTCGTACCGGTCAAGGATCACCGGACACTGCTCAAGGCCTTCTCGCTGCTCGACCCCTCCGGCAGGCACCGGCTGGTGATCTTTGGCGACGGGCCGCTCAAGGAAGAACTGATCGCCTATGCCGAAGAACTCGGCATCTCCGGCCGGGTGCTCCTTCCCGGCTATGTCAAAGATCCGGCCGCCTGCTATGCCTGCGCCGATCTCTTCGTCCTGTCCTCGATCAGCGAGGGCTTCGGCAATGTTCTGATCGAGGCGATGGCCGCTGGCGTGCCGGTCGTATCGACCGACGCGCCTTACGGTCCCCGCGAAATCCTCGTCGATGGCCGCTTTGGCGCGTTGCTTCCCGTCGGCGATGCGCCGGCCCTGGCCAAAGCCATGGAGGCAGCCCTCCTCACCCCCGTGCAGAAAGACGACCTTCGCCGACGTGCCGCCGATTTCGGCATCGATATCGCCGGAGATCGCTACGAGGCGCTACTGGGGCCGCACAACTCGTAAGCAGGACCCGTTTCTCGAAAAGCACCCGGCCGGATCGGCCGAAGACGGGAGCGAGGTTCCGCGTGGTCTGCGGCAGGTTTCGTTAATCATGAAAGCGAATAGGCGTCCGGAAAGCATGCCGCCCACCGGCCGCAGCGTGCCGCGAACTGCTTTACAACCGGAATTTACACCAAAACGAAATATCTGACTGCTACGGATCACTGCTGAAATATTACCCCGGAACATCGCGCAACAATGAATGCGGCGTCGATTTCTTTGGGCTTCGAAGTGAGGACTAGTGAATGAAAGTCGCAATTTTTGGCCTCGGCTATGTGGGCTTCACCGCCATGTGCTGCATTGCCAAAGAAGGCCATGAGGTCATCGGCTTCGATATCAGCGAGAAGAAGGTCAACCAGATCAACCAAGGCGTCGCGCCGATTACCGAGCCCGGTGTCGAGGAGCTTCTGGCGGAGGGCCTGAAAGCCGGCCGGATTTCCGCGCGCACGGAGATCAGGAACCATCTCGACGATTGCGACATGGCGATCGTCTGCGTCGGCACGCCGAGCGCGCCGGACGGTGCGCACAACATGACCTATATCGCCGAGGTAACCCGCCAGATCGCTGCCGCCGTCGGAACGACGCGGACCTCGCCGCTGACAGTCGTCTACCGCTCCACCATCCGTCCGGGCACGGTGGAAGGGCTCATTGCTCCGATCTTCGCTTCGATGCTTGGCGAGGCCTTCGAGCGCAATGTCGAACTCGTCTACAACCCGGAGTTCCTGCGCGAATCCTCCGCAGTGCAGGACTATTTCGACCCGCCGAAAATCGTCATCGGCACGGTCGACGGCCAGCCGAACGCCCGCATGGATCTGCTGAACCGGAACCTGAAGGCGCCGACCTTCTATGTCCACCTGGCCGAGTCCGAAATCACCAAGTTCGTCGACAACACATGGCATGCCGTCAAGGTGGCCTATGCCAACGAGATCGGCCGCGTCTGCATGCAGCTCGGGCTCAGCGCCAAGAAAGTGCACGAGATCTTCGTTTCCGATACCAAGCTCAACATCTCGCCCTATTACATGCGCCCGGGCGGCGCTTTCGGCGGCTCCTGCCTGCCGAAGGACGTGCGTGCCATGCAGTATATCGCCGCCGATTGCGGTGCCCATACGCATCTGGTCGATTCCCTTCTGCGTTCGAACGAGGCGCACAAATACCGCCTCTTCGAGCGAGCGACGCGCGGCCTTGCGCCCGGCGCCTCCGTCCTTCTCGTCGGCCTCGCCTTCAAGGCGCATACCGACGACCTGCGCGAGAGCCCGAACATCGACCTTGCCCGCGGCCTCCTGCGCGAGGGCTACAAGCTCTCGATCTTCGACCCGGCCATCGACGCCAACAAGCTCGTCGGCGCGAACCTCGGCTATGCCTATACGCAGATTCCCACGCTCTCCCAGTTGCTCGTCTCCAAGGAGACCGCGGAGAAGACAACCTACGACCGCATCGTCATCGCCAACGACACCCATCGCAAACTCGATCTCGGCGACCATGGCGACGTCATCAACCTGAACGCATTGTCGTGAGGCCCGCGATGGACAGCACACCTCAACGGAACAATACGGCGAGCGTCCCTCCGAATGCCGACATTTCCGGCACGATGGCGGGCCGCAAGATCCTCATTATCGTGGAAAACCTGCCGGTGCCCTTCGACCGCCGCGTCTGGCAATCGGCCCGCACGCTGCACGCCGCCGGCGCGCAGGTCGCCATCATCTGCCCGACTGGCAAGGGATATACCGAGCGCTACGAGCTGCTCGAAGGCATCCATGTCTATCGTCATCCGCTGCCGCTCGATGCCGGCGGGGCGCTCGGCTACCTGCTGGAATATGGCGCGGCGCTGGTCTGGGAGACGCTGCTTTCCTGGAAGATCCTGTTCCGCCACGGCTTCGACACCCTGCACGGCTGCAACCCGCCGGACCTGATCTTCCTCGTCGCCTGGCAGTTCAAGCTTTTCGGCAAGCGCTACATCTTCGATCACCACGACATCAACCCCGAGCTCTATGAAGCCAAGTTCAACAAGCGCGGTTTCTTCTGGCGGCTGATGTGCGCCTTCGAATGGCTGACCTTCAAGACCGCCGACACGGTCATCTCCACCAACGAGAGCTACAGGAAGATCGCGCTCGAACGCGGCGGGAAAAAGCCGGAGGACGTCTTCGTCGTGCGCAGCGGGCCGGACCTGACGCGCGTCAAGGCCGTCGCTCCCAACCCCGCCCTCAGGAACGGCCGTGAGTTCCTGGTCGGCTATGTCGGCGTGATGGGCGATCAGGAAGGCATCGACCTCCTGCTCGACGCGGCACGCCACCTGGTCTTCGATCAAGGCCGCAAGGACATCCAGTTCGTGCTCGTCGGCGGCGGCCCTAGCCTTGCCTCGCTGCAGGCGCTGTCGGAGACCATGGGACTGAAGGATTATGTGACCTTCACGGGCCGCGCGCCCGACCAGACCCTGTTCGAAGTGCTGTCGACGGCCGATGTCTGCGTGAACCCCGACCGGGTGAACCCGATGAACGACAAGTCGACGATGAACAAGATCCTCGAATACATGGCCGTCGGCAAACCGATCGTCCAGTTCGACGTGACCGAAGGCCGGTTCAGCGCGCAGGAAGCCTCGCTCTATGCCAAGGCCAACGATCCCGTCGATTTCGCGAACAAGATCGTCGAATTGCTGGCCGATCCGGCTCTCCGTGCAAGGATGGGCGCCTTCGGCCGCGAGCGCGTCGAGACGAAGATGGCCTGGACCTACGAGATCCCCAAACTGATCGCGGCCTACAAGAACGTGCGGCCCTAGAGGCCGCACCGCAAAGCCCGTCGCACGGCAGAGGCCGTCGCGCATCGGCACATCTGGAGCTAGCGATGTCCATAACCTGGTATATCCATCGGCTGCGCGCCATGGGACCGGCCGAAATCGCCCATCGCTTCGTCGAGAAGGGCAAGAAGCTGGCCGCGCGCGGGCGGATGGAGGGCTGGTCGCGCTATCGCACGTCCGGGCCGCTACCCGTTCTGCCCGGTCTGGCCGACAATCTCGCCGCCGTCCCCGACCGTGTGAAGCAGGACATTGTTGCGGCCGGCCGGGACGTGCTTTCCGGCCGTTACAGCGCGCTCGGGGCGGACTGGCCGCTGCGCGACCCAGTCAAGCCTTTCCCGCCCGCGATCTGGCGGCTCGATCCCGTCACGGGAGGCCTTTGGCCCGGAAGCGAGGCATACTGCTTCGATATTTCCTATCGCCACGAGCGCACGCTCGGTGACATCAAATATGTCTGGGAATACAACCGGCTGCAGTTCCTCCAGCCGCTTGCCGCGGATGCGGCGCTGACGGGAAATCCGGACGCGATCGAAGCGATCGAGGCGGCGATCGACAGCTGGTATGAGGCCAATCCGCCCTTCCGCGGCATATGCTGGAACAGCGGCATCGAGCTCGGCCTGCGCGCCATCAGTCTTCTTATTGTCACGAGCCTATGCGGTAGCCGCCTGTCCGATGCCACCGTCGAAAAGATACGAACGATCCTGCATGCTCATCAGGTCTGGATGGCGCGCTATCCTTCGCGTTTTTCCTCGGCAAACAACCATCTCGTCGCCGAGGTGGCCGGTGAATTCCTGATCTCGCTTGCCATGCCGGAGCTCCCGCTTTCGGGCAGGCTTCAAGCCAAGGGCCACAAAGTCCTGGCTAAGGAAGCGAACAAGCAGATTCTCGCCGACGGCGTAGGGGCCGAGCAGTCCCCGACCTATGGCGCCTTCACCGCCGAATTCCTGCTTCTCTGCTGCTTCGCCGCACGCGCCGCGGGCCAGCCGCTCGCGAAAGGGATCGAGGAACGGCTCGCGCTCTTTTCCACCTTCATCGCCTGGCTTTCCGATGCCAAGGGCAGAACGCCCGGCATCTGTGATGACGATGAGGGCCGCGTCATCACCCTGTCGCGGCACGAACCGGCCTATGCCGCCTCCGTCTCGACTGCCATTGCCGGCTATCTCGGTACGCCGGCCAAAGGCCCACGCCCGTGGGAAATCGAGCTGCGCGACGCCCTGCTGCAAGCGCCGACGGCCAGCCCTGCTCCCCCCGCCGGCTTGCGGACCTTCGCTGAGGGCGGCTACACCGCCGTCCGGGAGACGCGAAACGGCCGCGATCTCCATATCGTCGTGGACCATGCGCCTCTCGGCTATCTTTCCATCGCGGCCCACGGCCACGCGGATGCCCTTTCCGTCATCGTGACCGTGGATGGAAAGCCCCTTTTCGTCGATCCCGGCACCTATCTCTACCACTCGGGTGGAGAATGGCGGGACTGGTTCCGCAGTACGCGTGCCCACAACACGCTCACGCTCGCCGGCGCCGACCAGAGCACGATGTCCGGGGCGTTCAACTGGTCCCACAAGGCCGTCGCCAGTCTCGACGGTATCGAAGATGGAGAGAACTGGCGCATCGTCGCATCCCACGACGGCTATCGGAATCGCTTCGGATGCCTCCATCGCAGAACCGTCGCGTCCACCCTTCACGGCTTTTCCATTCACGACGCCCTCACCGGCAACCCGGATCAAACCACCGAGATCGTCTTCCAGCTATCTCCCGCCTGCGAGGTGGAGATCAACGGGCAGGAGATACGGATCCGCTCCGAAAAGCGCAGGCTTGCGACCCTGTCCTTCTCGCATCCGGGCCAGATCGAGAGCGCTACTGGCGGCCCCGCCGGCACCGGAGGCTGGTACTCCCCCCGCTTCGGCATCAAGCTCCCGGCCCCCCGGATCGTCTGGAAGGGCGCGCTTCCCCCGGAGGGACTGCTGACGAACGTTCATCTCGTTCCCGAGGATGCCGGATAATCAACCACCCGCCGGGGACGGCGGCAGAGATCCCGGCGTAAACAGAAGATAGTCCTGATCCTGCGATACCGGCTCGAGAGAGCCACCGAGATATCTCGAAAATACCTCGCGCTGCCCTTTGGGAACGAGCACCCCGTCGCCCGGCTTGAGCCATGCCGCAAGTTCCGCAGGGGTCTGCCAGCGCACGATCCTGCCTTGCGTATAGAATTCGGCCGAAAAACTGCGACCACCCAGGATAGCCAGGCGCCCCGGGCCGTGGAAGTCTGCGATCAGGCGAGCTTCGCTGGGCAGGAACGAGCGATCGGCGCCGAGGAAGGAAGCGGCGGTCACGCCGGCGAAGATCACGACGGCTTCGGCAACGCCGAGTTTCAGCCATCCCGCGCCCCCGGGTCCACTTTGCGTCCACAGCATCACGGCAAGCAATATCGCCGCCGGCACGCCCGGCAGGACATAGGCGAGAAGGATGTTCGCCGCGAGGGTGAAGAACACGAGCGGCGTCAGTGCGAAGAGCAGGAGATAGAGGTGAAGCCCCCTGTCGGCGGGCATTCCCGCCTTTCTCATCCTCCACAGGAGAATGGGCAGGAGCGGCGTCCATGGCAGCATGGCCGCCATCCAGAACAGCCAGATGGTGCCCTTGGGCTGCTCGCGGCCCGAGCCGTAGAGATCGCCCGTCCAACCGGGTTCGAGGAAGCGCTGGATATGCTCGCCGATCAGGAAATAACGAAGGAAGCCGGGCGTGGCTATTTCCGCGGCGGCATACCAGGGAATGACCAGAGCGGCACACAATGCCACCCCACCCGTCCAGGGCAAACGGGCGAGATTCTTCCAGTTGCCGCGCCAGAACATCCAGGCCGTGATCGGCGTCACGGAAAGAACCACCGCAACAGGACCTTTGGCCAGAAGCCCGATCGCCAGGCCCAGGAAAAAGAGCCAGCCCCAGCGCTCGCGGCCTTCCAGCCCATTGTAGAAACCGGCCATGGTCGCGGTGACGCCGAGCGTCAGGACCATGTCTGTCTGGACAAAGGCGGTGGAAACGAAGAAGAGCCCCGAACTGGCCGTAACCAGCACGGCGACAGCCGCCGTGCGGCGGTCGGCCACCGTTCTCGCCCACAGCCACAGGATTGCAAGGGTTGCAATGGCAGCTGCCAGTATCCCGAGCCGAGCAGCAAAGGGCGTGACACCGAAGACGGCCATTCCCGCCGCCGACAGCCACGTATGCAGCGGCGGCTTGGCCCAGAACGGCACTCCATAGTCGAACTGGGGCGTGATCCAGTTGCCGGTTTCAACCATTTTGCGCGCGATTTCAGCATAACGCGCTTCCGTGGGATCGGTAAGGGGAACCCAGATCATCGCCAGGAGCCGCACGGCGAGCAACAGGACCAGTGCCCAGAAAATAGGACGGTTTTTCATTATTTTACCAAGCCGGCAGCCAAGCCAATCTCGCCGATGCCCGAATTTCGAAACGTCACAAGGCACATGCCGGGATCAGGATGAAACGGGATCATCCGCCTGATATTTCCTGAAGCGAAAGCGGAGCAGCACTGGGCATCGGCCCCGCTTCCCCCCATGCAGTCGCTTGCTGACAACAACCTGAACGGATGACAAATCGGCCGGCTGCCAGAACCTAACGGTGGCGATGCAGTCGCATGCCGCCAGAAGCGTCCACATTTAATGTATTACAAGAGAAAATCAGCGTAACCAATTCTTCTCAAAGGGAAGAATGGTGGGTGATCACGGGCTCGAACCGTGGACCCGCTGATTAAGAGTTATCAAAATCAAGTTTCCTGAAATTTCCTTATGTTGCATATTATATTGATTTTTATAGCATATTCTCTATATTGACTTCCATACGTTTCCGCCAATTTCCGCCTGTTTTACCTGATGGTGGCGACTCGGTGGCGACTCAAACAGGAAATCAGAAGGGCTGCAGTTGCCGACATTGAAGCTCACGAGGAAGGCCGTCTCGGCGATCGAGCCGCCCGAAAGGGTGACGATCTACTATGATGTAGACGTCAAGGGGTTCGGCTTGAAGGTTATGCCGAGCGGCGCTCGATCATGGATATTGGAATATCGACCGGGTGTCGGCGGCCGTTCCGTCGCTAAGAAGCGGATCAAGATCGGAACTCCTGCGACCCACTCGCCTGAGGAAGCCCGCGACGAGGCGGCAAAAACGTTGGCGAGAGTCACGCTTGGAGCCGATCCTGCGGCGGCACGGGCCGAAGAGCGTGCTGCGATGACGGTCAAGGAGATTGCCGAGAGTTATCTCGAGAAGCACGTCGCTGAAAAGCGCAAGGGCAATACGGAACGCCTTTATAGATGGGTGCTCAACGATCACGTATTGCCGTCGCTAGGCTCAATGCGTGCCTCGCAGGTGACGCGTGCCGACGTCACACGGATGCAAGCATCGATCACTCGCGGCCGCAAAGACAAGCCGAACGGAGGCCGCACGACGGCAAACCGTGCACTCGCCGTTCTTGGCGCGATGTTCAACTGGGCCGCTGGTGAAGGACTGGTGCCAGAAGGTCATAACCCAGTGCCGAAGGTCGAGCGCTATCGTGAAAATCAAAAGGAGCGCTATCTCTCATCCGACGAGCTTGCGGCGTTGGGTGCAGCGTTGACCGAGGCCGAAACCGTGGGGTTGCCTTACGAAGTCGACGAGACCAAGGCGACCTCTAAACACGCACCGAAACCCGAAAATCGGCTGACCGTCTTCTCACCTCATGTGACCGGCGCGATCCGGCTGTTGATCTTGACCGGCTGCCGCCTCCGCGAAATTCTGGATTTGCGGTGGAACGACATAGATTTCGAGCGTGGCCTGCTCCTATTGCCGGATTCGAAGACTGGGAAGAAGGCCATCGTTCTGTCGACTGCCGCTATCGACGTGCTGACCTCCCTCCCCCGGGTCGGCAAGTTTGTGATCGCGAGTTCGAGCGCAGGCACCGAGAACGAGCGCCCGAGGCACGATTTGAGAAAACCATGGGATGCCATCCGTGCTCGCGCCGGCCTACACGGTGCTCGACTGCACGACCTGCGCCACAGCTACGCCTCTGTTGGCGCGGGCAGCGGTATGGGGTTGCCAATTCTGGGTAAGTTGCTCGGCCATAGCCAGGCCGCCACAACGGCACGGTACGCTCACCTCGACGCGGATCCCGTTGATCGTCGCCGTTGCAACGAACTGGGAGGCCCCGGAAGTGACGGAGCGGCAGATGTCGTGGGCGGTGCAGGTGTCCTGGCTGTCCTGCACATCGCTGATGCGAGAATCCCGTCTCAACGTGGCCGACAGTCAGCGGGAGCGGAACGTCAATCGCGTGCTGAGGCTGATTCAGGCAGAGGGCCCGATAGGCATGACGATGGGGAAGCTGACAGACAGAACGCGCGGCATCGACAAGCGCCAGCGGGAGGAAATCCTGTCTGACCTCGCCGACGCCGGACGCATCCGGGGCGAACAGAAGCCAGCTGCGAAATCAGGAGGCAGGCCTACGCTTGTCTTCATCGCGCGGTAGGTTTCTCGTCGATCAACTACGACGAACAACGGTTTTTCGTTGACGAACAACCCCCAAAACTTTGACGCTCACGTCAATAAAAAAGGGGTTTCTCGTTAACGAGAAACCCGGTTGTTCGGAGCCTGAAAACGAACAACCAAAGGCGATAAAACATAACAATATCATATATATAATAGTTATATATATAGTTGTTCGGTTGTTCGTTAGCGAGTTCAAAACCCCCTCTACCCCCCTCCGGGGGGTTATCTAGGTCGTTTACGAGAAACCGAACAACCCTGGGGGGCGCTTCAAGTCTGCCAGAAGCGCCGCTTGGACAGGACCCGGTGGGCAGCCACCCAGAACTAAAATCCCAGTTTTGATTAATCGGAGATCAAGGAAACGCCGAAGGCTATAAGTGCCTACAGCCCCATAGCTCGATATTTGTCGTCGGTGTAGTACCGCGGACCTGACCGATTTACGATAGCTGTCCTACGATACTCATCTGGCCAGTTGTCGAGTGCGAATTTAATTGCGCGCATCTTGAAGGGTACATGAACAACAAACCTGTCGCGAATAATTGGAGGGCATCTATCATCTTGCGTTCGGCTCTCATTCAAATTCGCGGCAATTATTGGGATATCGAGGGAAAGTGCCAGTTCTAGCTCCCATCTTACAAAACGGTACAAATTTTTCGTGCTCTCGCCGATGAGAACGATCGCGGCGGCCGATTTTTGCATTCGCGCCCGCAGGTTGCGCTTTACGTAGTCCTCCCCCTGAGCACGGCTCGTCATGTTGTCTAGATCGTGGGCATTGGAGAACTTGAAATCCATGCGCTCGTTCGAGTTCCACCCCATCATGTAAGCATACGCCCACTTGTCCTTGTCTCCGTCAAATATGATGTAAGATGGGTCTGTATGGGAAGTCATGATGTTAAGCTCCTTGATGCTGACGGGCGGACCATTGAGTATGCTCGCGGGAGAACACTAGTTCTGCTTCGTTCACTGCCGCGGAAAACGCACCGTTTGTCTGCGCATCGCGAATTGGAATTTCCGCTAACCCGATTTCTTGAGCCGTCAGACTGTAGGCGGCAGCGAGTTCATTGAATTTCTTTATCTGAGTCCATCCAACTATCGATGCGGCGATGATCAAAAACGGCTCTGTTGGCCAGCCCATCACGGCGGGGTCAAATACGCGCACCAAAATGAAGAAAAAACCGACGACATAGGCCGCGATAGACGCCGTGAACCACAGTTTAGCGGCCCGACGATTCGACTCACTTTTGTCGTGATACCATTTACGCTGCTCTTCAACGCGCTCATTCAGATAGATTCTCTTTCTATCAGCGAGACTAAACTCCCTTGTTGTTTGGACCTCATTGGGAAGCTGCTCCGCATTGGAGTTGCTTCGATCAAAGACGGACGCAACCTCTTTGTTCGTCTCCAGTACCCCTTGCAAAAGCGTGCGAAAATCAGCCCGTGCGTCAGCACTTTTGGCATCGTCAAATGGGACAGCCCGCATAGCAAATCGCCAAGTCATCGTTTTCACCGATTCCGCGAGGGCACGCGAGCGATACCATGTTTGTTCCGGCTTCTGCATGGAGCGCAGTATCATAGCTCCCATAGATGCAAGGAAAGCAAGCGTATAAGCTAGGTAATATCCTCGATGATCGCTCAGTCCGAGCGCAAAGACTGCGCAGACAAAGAGGAGAAAATACTCGAACCGAACAAGTCGCAGGAAGTGACGCTGCGCCCTGTTTGATGCTTCATCGGCACTATGAAACAGCCCTGGATACTTCATCGTCTACTTGCACCATGATTGCGCCCTCACCTCAGTAGAGCTTATAGGCACGCGCACAACAAGGGGTTGGTGATATTACGCACAAGCAAGAAAGAGGCGCCCCGCCAATTCACATATCGCCAATTATGTCAAGTGACATATTGACAAATTTGTAAAAATGCTATATTATTGAAAATAGTCGCCATAAGAGCGACACGACAAGGAGCCGCAAAGCGGCCTGCCCTTACCTGCGAGACCATATGAGATCACCAACACAACACCGTGCCGCGGTCGCGGCTTGGCGCGTACACGCGCCTGCTAATGATTCCGACATCTTCTCCAATCCCCGCCCTTCGTCTCCTCGCCACGCGGCACTCTCCACCGACCTGGCTGCTCTTCTGAAGTGGCGAGCATTGTCACGCGAGCCCGAGCCTGCCCTGCGGACCAACTGGTCGATTGTGCCAGCCAACGACAACCGGCCGGAGGAATATCGCGAAGACCTGGAAATGGCCGAACCAGAGCCCGTCCTAGTCGAATGTATCCACGAGATACGTCCCCGCGAATCCGAGCTTATCCGCGCCGTCCGGAATGTGGCGTGGCGCGAATTTCGTCACGCCAATCTTCAGGGTGGCGAAGCAGATACAGCGCCTGTTGGCGGTAATGTCGAAACACGGCCCGTCGACTCGCCCCTCTTCGGCCGTCTGGATAAGGTGGTGCGGCTGGGCGATCTCCGTCTAGGCACCCTTCCTACGGAGGAATACGGATCTGCCACCCTGCCAGGCAATGACCGGCAGATTATCGCATGGCGCGGTAGACGGCCGGTCGACCGCTTCACGGCAGCCAAGGGCCATGGCGTCGATGAGGACGAGCAGCGCGCGAAGCGTGAACGATTGGCTGACTGGTTAGGTTGTGAGCCAGGTTGGCATTTGACAGCCACCACGGCAAGCCGGGCCGCTGCCCGAGCCCATGGCGTTCGATTTCGTGGTTTGCCGAATCCGCCCCTGCCGCCCACCAGCTTGCCCCTAGATAAGGCGCGCGCCTTCGCTGGGCTACCCCCCGCAGCGACTACGGACAGTCGCGCCAGTTTGCCGCTCGGTTCGCCCGAAATCGGAAACATTTTCTCGAGTTGGATGAGCGTTCCCAAAAAGGGCAAGTCAGGCTCGCTCGCCGCCGAGGAAACTGGCCCCGATCGGACGGACATAGAGGCGCAGCTTTCCGTCGACGATGTGGCGGTTCTCGATTCCGCCATCAAGGCCCAGAACTTTGAAGACGTCGGGGCCGTGATCGGCTTCAGGGGCAAAACGGCAGAACGACGCGGCAAGGCTGCGTTGGTTGCCGCTTCCTCCCGGCTTGCAAATATTCTGGAGCGAATGGCCACCTAGTCCCTTTCTGCTGACTGGGACGGATTAGCAATAGAGGCCTTCGCAGGTCCACTTCGCCCGGCTTCGGTCGGGCTTTTCTTTCGCTCCTACATACAATCGAGATTTCAAATGTCAGAAACCGATTATTCTGTCGGCGATGCTGCGCGCATTGTTGGCATAGAGGCCGGTCGGATTCGCGGATGGCTGTCATCCGGCCATTTCGATGGCGCTCGTCGGACTGCAACCCGGCGAGTCCTGCTGTCCATGCGCGATCTTCGCGTTTTCGCGGTAGCAACCAAGCTGCTCGATCACGGCTTTGAGCAGGGGCACGCGCTCCGCCAATCTGCATCAATCGTCGACAGGATCGCCACGTGGCGTGGCGCACCGTTGGCGGCGATTTTTTCCCGTGACCCGAAGGTATCGCCGATGTTGGTCCCACAGGACGGCATGCCCGAAACGGACGTAATCATCATTATCCCGCTTGCACCGCTTTTCGCAGAGCTTGATGCAAGGGCTGCTAAGTGATCCGTCGAGAAATCGAAATCGTCGGTGAGATTAACAGCGGCACTCTAGCCTATGTCTTGGCTGCCCTTGAGGCGCCAGCCGACGAGATCGACATCCTTATCGATTCCAACGGGGGTCTCTTCGAGCAGGCGATGGCAATATACATCGCCCTCCTGCACCACCCGGCGCGCAAAACCGCATACATCGTCAACGCATCGAGCGCGGCGCTCTTTCCCGCCCTAGCCGCAGATCGGCGCATTGCTACGCCAGACGCGCGGATCCTTTTGCATCAGTCAGCCTATTCGCCTCCGTCGTTCGAACGTTGGACAGCGGGTCGCCACGCCAAGGTAGCCGCGCAGCTTCGTGCCCATGACGGCGAGATGGCCGCGGTTCTTTCGTATCGCACCGGCGTGCCGGCCTCGATCTTTCGCGCTGAGATGCAGTCCGAAGCAGATGCGCCGTTGGACTGGTGCCTCTCCACCAAAATCATCACAGAAATAAGGACCACCTAATGGACTCACAATCCGCATTCGACGCCGGCTTTGACGCCATGAAGGGATACGTCGATAGATCTCTCGCCACAATCCACAAACGCATCAAAGCGCTGGAGGCCCGCATAGACTCCGACCAGCCCGCCACCCGACTCCGCACAATTGAAGACCGCCTCGTCGCGCTCGAAGCGACGTCCGCAGGCACCGTGAAAACCACAAAGCCCGTTGTCCGGGTGAAGGCAGGAGCCGCATGAAATACGAAGCGAAAGTGACGAGCGTCACTGACCTGATGGACGCCGGCATTACCCCGGCGCAGGCTGCAGCTATCCATGTCGTGGCGAAACTCGCGCTCGCCGCCCTGGCTGACGGCTGCAACCATTTGGCCAGCCTTGGTGCCTCGCCGGATGAGATTGACGCGTACCGCCAGAAGGCAGGCGAAGACGTTGCCGAATGGGTTCTGCGCCACCAGGCACCCGTTGCCGCCGGCATCCAGCACATGCTGGATGAGCGTCTGGCCGTCCGGAACGACGTCGTGGATATGATCGGATGAAGATCCAGATCGAATCCACAGGCGGCGTCTGGTTTGCCCTCACGGTTGCCGGCGTCACCCTCCAGCGCTGCCGCCTGCACCGCGGGCCCGCCGGGCTGCCCGACCTTCGCCTTCCGCACGGCGTCGCGTTGTCGCCGGAGCTGTTCGCAGCGGCTCGGCGCAAGGCCGTCGACGTCATGGGTGATGACGTTACTGGCTAATTAGGGGGCGGTGGTCATGTGTTACGGCCGCCGTCTCCCACAGGACCGGTGTGGCAGGCAAACGCGTTATCCCGCAAGTTTTCACTTCGTTTTTTCCCGTCAACCGGGGCGGGCAGTCGAGGTTTGAACGACCTTCCGCCTGCGGGACCGGCGCGGGTCAAGAACGCACGCATCCACAATTCAAAATATGACCCCTCCCTACGTTTCTGGTATCTCCGCCACAACAGAAGGCGCATTCCGTCCCAACTTCCGGTAAAGCCGCGATCGTAAGCCCAAATCGTAGATTCCGAAGGAAAGAATGGCTGAGCGGACGCACTCGTCGCTGGCCTCAATCGGAACTGTCTCCGTATCGCCTCGCGCAAAATCGAAGAGAGTGCTGGCCTGTGCATAAATCACGAGAGAATCCGCGATATAGGACTCTATGTTCGCTGCCGGAACCCCACCAGCGGAGCGACTTTCATCCTGAAGCCCCCGAATTCTAGCACTTTGAACCTGTATTTCGCCTATTAGGTTAGCGAACAAAAGGCGTTCGGGGCGCTCTAGGAACTCTATCATTTCTTTCAGAGCTCGCATCGCTTCATCGGGTACAGATCGGAATTGTGGCACTTGTCCTTTTCGCGCCCGAATATTGTTTGCGTTCTGACGGAGCATAAGGTGAAGTGTTTTTCCACAAGTATGCGCATAGTCGCAGATTGAGCTGAGCGTCAAAGGAAGAACTGCTCTAGCGGCATCTCGTTTGGCCTCAATTCGCTTTGCTTCCAAGGCTTTCTCATGATCAATCTGTCGTTGAACCGCCTCGTCAGAAGCCCGGATCTGATCTTTCACAGCCCTAACGCTTAGCGTGGCTGCCAATACCGCCGCAGCACCCGTGAGCAATGTCTGGAATTCGCTCAACCACGTCAGTTGCCCGATATATTCGACCGTGGCAAAAAATGTTTTCTGCCAACCGTGATTGTAGATCGCCCGGACTATCTCGACAGCTATGCAAAGGCCTAGAAATCCGGCCCCTAGCGCGATCCAGAACTTGTTCCAATCACTTAATCTAGTCTTCACCGCACCCCAGCCACGAATTGTATCACACGCCATAGTCAATCATGTGGCGTGCACGTGGACTAGGCGTCTGCATTTTCAATCACAGGAAAATCATCATGACCAGCAACACCGCAGCGCTCGCTGCGGCGAACGAGGACGCGCGCCATGGCCACTGAAGTCGAAAAACTGGTCGTGCAGCTTTCAGCTGACGTCAAAAAGTATGAGAACGCCCTGAGCAAAGCCATGGGCGTTACCAACCAAAGAACGAAAGCGATCGAGAACCGCTTTGCCTCAATGAACAAGAACATCGCTCGCGGTGTAGGTACGCTCTCCGCACCACTGGCCGGTATCGGCGCGGCTCTCGGCACCCGCGAAATCCTCGCGTACGCGGAGTCCTGGACAAAGGCCAAGAATGCCCTTTCCGTCGCGGGTGTCACGGGCGAGCAACAGGCCCAGACGCTCAAGAAACTCTACGATCTCAGTCAAGCCAATGCCGCTCCGCTGGAGGCCACAGTCCAACTTTACGGCCGGGCATCGATGGCCGCAGCAAACCTTGGCGCTAGCCAGCAGGAACTCATCCAGTTTTCCGACTCCGTCGGTCTCGCCTTGAAAGTTTCCGGACAGTCGGCAACAGAGGCAAGCGGCGCACTGCTACAGTTGTCGCAGGCGCTGCAGGGCAACAAGATCCAAAGCCAGGAGTATAATTCACTCATCGACGGTATGTATCCGTTGCTCCAGGCCGCCGCTGCTGGATCGGCCAAATGGAGCGGCTCCGTCGCGAAGCTCACGGCCGACGTGAAGAAGGGCAAGGTATCATCGTCCGAATTTTTCAGGGCTATCCTCGCCGGCACGGACGAACTTCGCACAAAGGCGGCCGCTGCAACTACTACGGTCGGACAGGCCCTCACGAAGGTCAATAATGCCTTCACGCGCTACGTGGGCCAAACCGATGAAGGGCTTGGGGCTACACAGCGTCTGGTAAAGGCGCTGGACGCCCTCGCGGATAATTTCGACGAGACGGCAGACGTAGCGGTACAGCTTGCAACGGTCCTCGGCGGCGCTCTCATCGGCCGCGCTATCGGCGGGATGCTGGCGGCGCTTCCTGCCGCAGCCTCGTCCGTTATTGCCCTCGTCACCGCTATGCGCGCTGGCACGGCAACGGCTGCCGGATTCTCCGCTGCCCTTGGTCCGCTTGGTCTCATTGCTGGTGTAGCTGCCGGAGCAGCATTGGCCTTTAGCGGCTGGCGCACTGCGATCGATGACGCTACCCGCGCCCTTGCCGATCAGGCGGCCCGAGGCGGTGCCGTTGAGGGCATGATCTCCGACACGGAACGCGCACAGAAAGCATACAAAGACGCCATTGCGGCCACCGCCGGTACACAGACTTCGGCAAGCAACAGCATCGTAGCAGATACGAAGCGCGAATTCGAAGCGAAAAAGTCGCTCCTCGAACTTGAGCTGAAGCGTCAGCGCGCGCTGCTCGCAGTCCAGCAGGCAGATCTCGGCACGAAAGGCGCAGCTCTGAAGGCTGAGGTCGGCAGCCAGGTCTTCACGCGCAACAGCGCGGTTTCGGGTGGTTACTCCGACCCGCGCATCGGGGATTTCGTGCGCCTGCCGGACGAAATTACGGGCCTGGAGAAGACCAAGGAAGCGCTCGCCAACAGTCCGCTCACTGCCGAAATCCAGAAGATCCGCGCCGAGATGGAACTCACCGAGATCGGCGCAAAGAAGCTTGAGGAGGCGCTGAATTCCACGTTCGGTTCCGGCGATGGCGGAAAGGGCAGTGCGGCCGGCGGCGATGGCGGGAAAAAGAAGAAGCTGAATGAATTCGAGCGGATGCAATTGCACGTCGCCGAGGCCACAGCTGCGCTTCATGCCGAGAATGCCGCACTCGCTGGCATTGGCGGCAAACTATTCACACTGGAAGGAATTCTATGACCGGCTTCATCATCAAACCCCGCCACGACCGTATCGAGATCGCAACCGACGGCGCCGTGTACGATGCCGATGGCGTCCTGCTGGACACCATGTACAAGGTGCGCGTCGCCGCCAATCTGCCGCTCGCCGTAGTTGGTAGCGGCACGGTCACACACATAGACATGGTGGCCGATGCCATCCTCGCGGCCGCCGTCGCTACAGGATCTGTGGATGCCACCATTGGGGTGTTGGCACAGTCCCTGCGCGAGATTGCCGATGACGCAGCATTCGATAGTCCGGTTCGTATCGCGATTGCCGCAATTTCAGAGACCCGCGGCCCGACGTCCTGGGTATTCGACACGTACGACGCTGACGGACCGGCATTCGAGCTTCGCGAGGCTCTGTTCGGCATCGGCCAAGGCGAACTACCGCCGGCCGAGGACCTGCTGGCGCGTGGAATCGAGGCCGGAGACAGCCTCGAGAAGCATGCGGCCTGGTTCTTTGAGTACTCGGCTTGTCGTGCGCGTTTCATCATCTATGCCAACAGCACCGAAGCCCCTACCAGCGGCGACAATGACGTGCTGCGGCAGTTCAATGATGGATCGCAGGACGTGTTTCAGATCCTGCGACCAGGCGCAGCCGATCCGCCGAACTTCTCTGATATCGTCATCGACAGCCGGTGGCCGTGCATTCAAATCCTAGCCGAAGGTTACATTCCCGTCGGAACAGGAGAACTGACGCATACGATCAACTTCGACGGGACCGGCTGCTTCCCGATGGTCAAGTACATGACGGTTCATGGCGCGGGAAGTGGTGGCAACCCCGTGGCTTCGTGGACCAAACGGGTACGCCCTCCCGTCATGAACGTTTGCGCGAACTTCAAATCCGGCTGGTTTGGGAATGTCGGTGGTGACGCCACTTACTGCGCGCTCACCGCGAACCAGGCAGTATTCCATACCTTCAGAGGCAACCCTATCGAACGCTGGTACGCAGATGCGGAAGCGTGGGACAAAAACCAAGTCTCCGTTAGCTACGACACCAACCCTATCCTCGGCATCCGCTACTACATCCTCGGCATCCCGGCCTAGGTTAGCGCTGACCTGACCAGCCGCCCAGTGGTTACAAAGGGCAGAACGCGATGCTGTTCCCGCCGCTGTAGGGTGACTGGATCTCGAAGGTCCAACCTTTATCGAAGGATAGGCCCTTCTGTCGCATAAGGCCCGCGATCTGCGAGCATAGCTTGCGGGCCTCACCGCTATTCATGTCGATCACTGCTGTAACGGATGAGTTCCACCCCGAGACCTCGCATGGCGCGCTGGCTAGTCCGGTGCTGTCGATGACACTGCATAGTGCGTAAGCGTTTGAAACCGTGTCCGCCGCGGCAGATGACGCAACGAGGCAACCGGCGGCGAGCGCCGCAACCGTGATCGTGGATTTCTTCATGTTATTCCCTCAAGCCTTCCACACAACCTTGTGTCGAATTGCCGGGGAATGTCAATCCTGACGATCCCGTAGACGGACGCCTGGCCCGTTTCCGTTTGAGGGGATGAAGATGACGCCGGCAGATTCAAGGGCTTGGCGGATGGCGTTGATGGTTGACTGCTTGGCGTCAGCCCCGTTTTCGATACGGCTGATTGTATTGGCTGTTATTCCGGTCATGTCGGCTAGATCTCTAACGCCAAGTCCGAGGGCTGCTCTCGCCATCTTCAACTGCACCGGCTTCATTTTTGTACCCTGTACAAATACGTGTTGACACCATACGCATTTGCGCTATGGTTTGGACACTGTACAAATGCAGCGGGACAAACGCAACGAGGTGCCCAGCAATGACGCAGAACACGGTTAGCGAACAGTTAAACCCCAGAACCATTCGGCTCGCTGAAGCCTTTTTCGATATGGAGGACGGCCTGGGCATCGCCTACCGCAAATCCATACTCGCCAGCGCCATGTTTGAGGAGCTCCGGAACGACGCTCTCGACGAGCTGCGCATCTCCGTTCGCAATCCGCACTTGCCGCGCGACTGGGCTGTAGTGCTGCGGAAGATCAGCGGCAAGTTCGACGCGCTCTGTGACGCGCTGACCGACCTGACCTGCGCAGTGAACGAGCTGGATCGCGCCTACTATGTGGCTGACAATGGGGAGGCAGTGCAATGACCGACCCCTTCTTTGCGGAAGTCAGGGACGCCCTGGCGAGGGATGAAGCCGAATACAAAAAAATCACGCGGCAACTACAGAGAGACCGACGGCGGGACGAGAGAGTTCTGGCAATGGTGAAAGAGCGCCAAGCATCCGCCCGTGCTGCCGCTGCGTGGGCATTCACCGCGCCCTACAATCTTCGCCACATTGACGGGCCGGCGCACCAGAAACGCTACAAGAAGATGCTGGCGCTGTTTATGGCGGCAGATGAGAAGGTGACGCCGCCCGTCACCTGAGTTTTTCAGCCGGTCGTTCGCCGCATGCTTCGGCTGGCTCTTGCCGGTGACGCTCTGTAGCTGCCCCGGCCTTTTATTCACCCGCACGTACCAACGTCGGGCTACCACGAGGAGACGGCCCGCCTGCCCCTAACGGGGCGGGCGGTTTTTCGTAGCATAGAGTAGGACGAGATTACCCTGCCGCGTGGCGACTCGGTGGCGACTGGCGTTAGGCGGAAAACAGGAGAATCAGCGTAACCTGTTGAAATATTTGGTGGGTGATCACGGGCTCGAACCGTGGACCCGCTGATTAAGAGTCAGCTGCTCTACCAACTGAGCTAATCACCCACTTGACCGCTGCTGCGGTGCTGGAGGGGCGTATAAAGGCGTTCTGGGGGCTTGTCTATACCGCGGTTTGAAAAAAATGCGTCTTGGCGCAAATTTCTTCCGCAGCGCAAAAAAGGCGTCACAAATCCAGCGTTCCGGTGGCGATGCGGACGGCTTCCCCGCCGATGCGTGCGCCGGCGATCGTTCCGCCCGAGATGTCTAGATGGAGGTGGATGAGCGACGGGCGGCCCATTTCGACGCCCTGCTCGATGAGAAACGGGTGGTGGCCGTCGACCAGCTTGTCGAAGAAATGGATGGCGCCGGACAGGGCGGCGACGGCCGAGCCGGTCGCAGGGTCCTCGGTGATGCCCATGTCGGGCGCGAACATGCGGGCGTGGAACTTGGCATTGTGGTTCACGCCGGCGCGGCAATAGAGATAGGCGGATGCTAGCCGCCCCTCGGCGAAGGGCGCGCAACGCTCCCAGAGCATCGGATCGAACTCCACGGCCGCCGCCGCGGCGAGATCGTGCACCGGCACCATCACGAAGGCGACGCCCGCGCTCCACAGCGACGGGACGTGATTCTCGAAACCGATCTGCGCCGGTTTCAGGCTGAACGCATCCGCGAGCGCCTGTTTGTCGAAGGCGGCGTCGAGCCGCGCGGATTTGCGCGGCAGGTCGAATTCGGCAAAGGACGCCTTGCCGCCGGCAAGGCGCGTGGCGCAGCGCACCGGGCCGACATTCTCCTCCAGCACGCTGACCTGGTCGCGCGGCTCTCGCCCGCCCTCGCCCGCTTCGGCGATGGCGATCGCGGCGCCCACGGTCGGGTGGCCGGCGAAGGGCAGCTCGCGACCGGGGGTGAAGATGCGCAGGCGCGCGGTATGCCCCGCCTTTTCCGGCGGCAGCACGAAGACGGTTTCCGACAGGTTGAACTCCCCGGCGATGCGCTGCATCGCATCGTCGTCGAGACCCTCGGCATCGAAGACGACCGCCAGCGGGTTGCCGGCAAGCCGCGTGTCGGTGAAGACGTCGTAGATGGCGTAGCGGCGGGACAAGGCATTCTCCCTATTCGATTTTCGGCCGTAAGCCTGCCCGAGCGGCCGGCCGCGGGCAAGTGGAAATGAGCCGCGGGACGACTCACAGATCGAGCGTCATGACCACCGGGCAGTGATCGGAGGCCTTGGGCCGATCCCAGCCGACGCGCGGATAGCGCTCCACCTCCTGCCCCGGCGGGAAGAGCGTGCGGAAGGGCTGGCCGGCACGGATGATTTCCGGGACATGGTGGGCATTGCGCTCGGCAAGCGACGGCGAAAGCCAGATATAGTCGAGCTGGCAGAGATGGCGCTCCTCCGGCCCGCGGCTGTGATAGAGCGTCCAGCGGTCGTCCACCGGCCGGCGCAGCATCGGGTTCACGGCAAAGCCATCCGCGGTGAAGGCGTCGAGCGCGCTGACGTCCTCCTTGCGCGGGATAAAGCGGTAGCCATTGCGCCTGTCGCCCTCGATGGCGAGCTTTTCCTGATAGTCGTTCATGTCACCGCAGATGGCGAATGCCTTGTCCGCCGTGCGGCCGGGGCCGAATCGGTCCTCGACGATGCGGCGCACGGCCCTCGCCTCCGCCATGCGCACGGGCATGGTGGACTGGCGGCCGTCCATGCCGTCCCGTCCTGGGCCCATCGATTTGAAATGCACGACATAGAGCGTCAGCGGCCGCCCGCCGATGCGCAGGTCCATCTCCAGGCAATCGCGCTTGAAGATCTTGTCGTTCTGGTCGATGCCCGGCCCGAGATCGGGCGTATAGAGACCGAAATCGCGATAGGTGACGCCGGCATGGCTGCGGATATCGACGCATTCGATGCGCTGGCCGTCGCGCGTTTCCTCGCGCATCAGCACGGAGACGTCGATGCCGCGGCTGTCATTGCCCTCGATGAGGTATTTCTGACGGTAGCCGTTGCCCACCATGCGGAAAAGATAGCCATATTCGAAGGCCTGCAGGGCGGCCATGTTGTCGGTCTCCTGCAGGCAGAGGATGTCGGCATCCGCATCGGCGATGGCGAGCGCCGAGTGCTGGCGGGCATCGTCCGTATGCGCGATGGTGCGCGCCTCCTCCAGCCGCTGGTATTCCGCCTCGTTGCGGATGTCGAAAAGGCGCAGCACGCGATCCTGGCGAGTCTGATTGCGGAAACCCGTGAAATCGAAACGGGTCATGAGGTTTTCGATATTGAAGGTGGCAAGGCGTAGCGACATGAGGTCCTTCCGGATAGGCCCGCCGAGTGTAACCGGCTGACCGGCAATGGAAAGCGCCTTTTCGCACCAACCGGACACGAAGCCTCAAAGCGTGGTCAGCAGCAGGCTCGTCTCGGATTTCGACACGCCATCCATGGCACGCACGCCGCGCAGCACCCGCTCGAACTCGACGAGGTTCTCCGCCTGGATTTCCGCGATGAGGTCCCAGGCGCCGTTGGTGGTGTGGAGCGCGCGCACCTCCGGTATGCCGCGCAGCGCCTTTATCGCGGCGAGCGTCTTCTGGCCGGTGATCTCGATCATCATGACGGCGCGCACGGCATGGGGATCGTCGGCCTCGGTCACCCGCACGGTGAAACCGGCGATGACGCCGTCGCGCTCCAGCCGATCGATGCGGTTCTGCACGGTGCCGCGGGAAACCTTCAGTTCCGCCGCAAGCGCCGAAAGCGAGGCACGGCCATCCTTGCGCAGAAGGGCGAGAAGCTTGCGGTCCGTCGTGTCCATCGATCCTGCCGAAATGCCAGTTTCACCTGCCGAAAGGACAATACTGCCTGCGATTTTTCCAGGAAATTGCCGTTTCGCCTGCCATCGCTCTTGGCTAGCCTTCCCCTTCCTTCAATGCAACAGCTTTCGGCAGGCCCGTCATGACCAACGAAACCGCCCTCGGCACCGCCGCCGCCCGCACGCGCGAACTCTCCCTTATGATGACCCGCTGGCCGAGCGTGACGGGCTCGCCGGACGAGGCGGACTTTTCCGAACGGCTGCGGGCGCATCTTGCCGAAACGCCCTATTTCCGCCGCCACCCGGATCGGCTCTTCACCGTGGACAGCCACGGCGAGCCCCTCACCCGGAGCGTCGTCGCGCTGGTGCGCGGAAGCGGGCGGAAAACCGTGGTGCTAGCCGGCCATTTCGATACGGTCTCCATCGCCAATTACGGCACGCTTGCGTCGCTCGCCTGCGATCCCGAGCCGCTGACGGAGGCCCTGACAAAGGAGCTTCACAGCCGCTCCCTCAATGGAGCGGAGGAGAAGGCGCTCGAGGATTTCGAGAGCGGCGACTTCATCGCCGGGCGGGGCCTCCTCGACATGAAGAGCGGCCTTGCGGCGGGCATCGCGGCGCTGGAGCGCTTTGCCGGGCTGGAGGCGCCGGAAGGCAACATCCTCTTCGTCGCGACGCCCGACGAGGAGAACCGCTCGCGCGGCATGCGCAGCCTGCGCAACGCCCTGCCCGCAATCGCGCGCCGCTTCGATCTCGACATCGTCGCCGGCATCAATCTCGATGCGTCGAGCTGCGAGCGCGACGGCGAGGAAGGCCGGGCGGTCTATCTCGGCTCCATCGGCAAGTTCGCACCCTTCGCCTTCGTCATCGGCCGGCCGACCCATGCCGGCTATCCGTTCAACGGCACCAGCGCCCACCGCATCAGCGCCGAGATCACCCGCGCCATGGACACCGTGCCGGAACTCAGCGACGAGGCCTTCGGCGAGCGCTCGCCGCCGCCCGTATGCCTGGAAGCCCGCGACATCCGCGACGGCTATGACGTGACGACGCCGGATCGCGTCTGGCTGTCCTTCAACTGGCTGACGCATCGCCGCAGCGCCGGCGATATCCTCGCCGAGTTCCACGCCACCGTTTCCGGCGCGCTGCGAACGGCGCTCGATGCGCAGGATGCCAACGCCGCCCGCTACCGGGACCGCGAGCCCATCAGGACGGAAGGCCTCGTGCTGACCTATGCCGGACTTCTGGAACGGGTGAAGGCGCGCGGCGGGCCGGACGCGCTGGCGCGTCTCGCCGCGCTCGACCGCGCGCTTTCCGGCGGAACCGATCCGCTGAAGGTCAGCCGCGAAATCGTCTCGGCCGCGGTCACCGAGGCGGGCATCGAGGGCCCGGCGGTGATCGTCGGCTTCGGCAGCCTGCACTATCCGCTGGTGCATCTCGAACAGTCCGCGGCGGGGCGCGCCCTCCGGGAAAGGTTCCGGGGCGTGATGGACGAGACCGCGCGCAGGCATGGCACTTCTATCAAGTTCAAGCAAATCTTCGCCGGCATTTCCGACATGAGCTTCTTCGGCCACCGGCCGGATGCGGGCGAGACCGGATTGCTGGCCGCCAATACCCCCTCGCCGGCCTTCACCGACGATGTGCCGGAAGGGCTGCTTTCCTTCCCGACGGTCAATATCGGACCGTGGGGGCGCGATTATCACCAGAAGTGGGAGCGTGTGCACGCGCCCTACACGTTCGGGGTTCTGCCGGACCTGGTCTTCGAATCGGCGCTGGCTTGCTTGCGTGAATAAGGTGCCCCTCATCCGGCCTGCCGGCCACCTTCTCCTTGGCTGCGGGGAGAAGGAGATATGCAGCCAAGGCTTCCCAACAAATAGCCCTTCATGGGGCAGGTTCCCTCTCCCCGCTTGCGGGGAGAGGGTTAGGGTGAGGGGCAAACCCACACTGCCTTACGCCGCCATGCGCTCGCTGCCCAGCAGCCGGCCGAGGCGGGAAATGCCCTCCTCGATCGTCGCGGCATCGGCGCAGGAGAAGCTGAGGCGCAGCGTGTTGGCGCCGCTGCCGTCGGCATGGAAGGCCTGTCCCGGCACGAAGGCGACCTTCTCCGTCTCGATGGAACGGGCGAGCAGCTTCGCGCCGTCCATCCCGGCGGGCAGCGTCACCCAGACGAACATGCCGCCCTCGGGCCTCGTCCAGCTCACGCCCTCCGGCATATACCTGTCGAGCGCCGCCAGCATGGCATCGCGGCGCTGGCTGTAGGCGGCGCGGATCTTCGCGACCTGCGCGTCGAAGCCGCGCTCGGCGACATGGGCGATGGCGATCTGGTTGATGGTGGACGAGTGCAGGTCCGCCGCCTGCTTCATCAGCACCAGCTTGCGGATGACCGGCGCGGCCGCGACGATGTAGCCGACGCGAAGACCCGGCGCGAGCGTCTTGGAGAAGCTGCCGCAATAGATGGTGCGTGCGGCGTCGATATCGCCCTTCCTGGCGATCTCCAGCGCCAGGATCGGCGGGATCGCCTCGCCGTCGTAACGCAGCGACTGGTAGGCCGCATCCTCGATGACGGGGATGTCCAGCTCCTCGGCAAGCGAAAGCAGCTTTTCGCGGCCGGCACGGTCTACGGTCTCGCCGGTCGGATTGGCGAAGTCGGCGGAAAGATAGGCGAACTTGACCCGGCCGCCCGCCTCCGCCGCCGTCGCGCGGTAGGCTTCCGGCGTGCGGTTGCCGGAAAGGTTCAGCCGGTCATAGGTCGGCTCATAGGCGTTGAAGGCCTGCAGCGCGCCGAGATAGGTCGGCCAGGTGACGAGCGCGGTGTCG
>Ga0153917_1000174_pt1 | contig 57971 bp, 47 predicted proteins | sample TSFL001MetaG_FD_104695 | JGI IMG/M metagenome (GOLD analysis project Ga0153917, IMG submission 104695) | Attine ant fungus gardens microbial communities from Florida, USA - TSFL001 MetaG | ecosystem: Host-associated > Fungi > Mycelium > Unclassified | place: USA: Florida, Paynes Creek Historic...
CGGCAGCTTCGTGCCGAAGGACGGCAAGGTGCTGGTGCTGAGCAACGGCGCCTATGGCAAGCGCATCGCCCAGACGCTTTCCTATCTCGGCCGCGCCCATGTGGTGATCGACAAGGGCGACTACATGCCGCCGCGCGGCACCGAGGTCGCCGCCGCGCTGGAAGCCGATCCGGCGATCAGCCATGTCGTCGTCGTCCATTGCGAGACCAGCTCGGGCATCCTCAATCCGCTGAAGGAGATCTCCGAGACCGTCTATGCGCATGGCCGCAAGCTGCTGGTCGATTCCATGAGCGCCTTCGGCGCGGTACCGGCCGGCGTCAACGATTTCCGCTATGAGACGATTGTCTCCTCCGCCAACAAGTGCATCGAAGGCGTGCCCGGCTTCGGTTTCATCATCGCCCGCAAGAGCGAGCTGGAGGCCGCCAAGGGCCGCAGTCATTCGCTCAGCCTCGATGTCCATGCCCAGTGGGAACACATGAACAAGACCGGCCAGTGGCGCTTCACGCCGCCGACCCATGTCGTCGCCGCCTTCCTTGAGGCGCTGCGCATGCATCGCGCGGAAGGGGGCGTGGCGGCCCGCGGCGCGCGCTATGCCCACAACCGCGACGTCATGGTAGCGGGCATGCGCGAACTCGGTTTCGAGACGCTGCTCGCCGACCGATGGCTCTCGCCGATCATCGTCACCTTCTTCAGCCCGGCCCATCCGGCCTTCGCCTTCGATCGCTTCTACGATCTCATGAAGGACAAGGGCTTCATCATCTATCCCGGCAAGCTGACGGTGGTGGACAGCTTCCGCGTCGGCTGCATCGGCCGCATGGACGAGCATGTCATGCGCCGTGTGGTGGAGGCCGCCCGCTCCTCGCTGGCCGAAATGGGTGTCGACAGCGCCGCCCCGCCGGCCATCGCCCTTGAAGAACGCAGCCGTCTCGCGGCCTGAAAGAGAATGGAAACCTCGATGAACCAGATGTCCAAGATCACCGTCACCGCCAACCGCCGCACCTATCCCTGGCCGAACGTCCCGGCCATCGCCATCTGCCTCGACGGCTGCGAGCCGGCCTATCTCGACGAAGCCATCAAGGCCGGCCTGATGCCGACGCTCGAGCGCATCCGCAAGACCGGCACGGAGCGCACCGCGCTCAGCGTCATTCCAAGCTTCACCAACCCGAACAACCTGTCCATCGCCACCGGCCGCCCGCCGGCGATCCACGGCATCTGCGGCAACTATCTCTACGAGCCCGCCACCGGCAAGGAAGTGATGATGAACGACCCGCGCTTCCTGCGCGCGCCGACCATCTTCAAGGCCTTCTACGATGCCGGCGCGAAGGTGGCGGTCGTGACGGCGAAGGACAAGCTGCGCGCCCTTCTCGGCCATGGCCTGAAATTCGACGACGGTCGCGCGGTCTGCTTCTCCTCCGAAAAGTCCGACAAGTCGACCAAGGCGGAGCACGGTATCGAGAACGCCTCGGCCTGGCTCGGCCGGCCGGTGCCGGAAGTCTATTCGGCCGATCTCTCCGAATTCGTCTTCGCCGCGGGCGTCAAGCTCCTCAAGGAATTCCGCCCCGACGTCATGTACCTGACGACGACGGACTACGTGCAGCACAAATATGCGCCGGGTGTGCCGGAGGCCAACTCCTTCTACGAGATGTTCGACAGGTACCTGACGGAGCTCGACGCCCTCGGCGCGGCGATCATCGTCACCGCCGACCATGGCATGAAGCCGAAGCACAAGGCGGACGGTTCGCCGGACGTCATCTATGTGCAGGACCTGCTGGACGAATGGCTCGGCAAGGACGCCGCCCGCGTCATCCTGCCGATCACCGACCCCTATGTCGTCCATCACGGCGCGCTCGGCTCCTTCGCCACGGCCTATCTGCCCGAGATGGCGGACAAGGAGGAGATCATCGAGCGGCTGAAGGCGGTGGAGGGCATCGACGTCGTGCTCTCGCGTCCGGAAGCCTGCATCCGCTTCGAGCTGCCGGACGACCGCATCGGCGACATCGTCCTCGTTTCCTCGCAGAACAAGACGCTCGGCACCAGCGAGCATCGGCACGATCTTGCTGCGCTGAACGAACCGCTGCGCTCGCATGGCGGACTCACCGAGCAGGCGGTGCCCTTCATCGCCAACCGCGTCCTGCCGGAACTCGCGTCAGCCGGCACGCTGCGCAATTTCGACGCCTTCTACTACGCACTCGTCGCGGCCGCCCAGCCGGCGCACTAGGGCATCCTGCGGCCGGGCGAAGCCGTCCGGCCGCATCAGGGAACATAGAGCGTTTCCGCAAGAGGAGAAGCGGACGCGCTGCGAGGAGAAAGTCATGACGAAAGTGGAAACGACGTTCGCGATCCGCCATGAGCCCATGCGGATCGCCGGCAAGGCGGTCGATACCGAAGGGCGGATCGAGGTGCGCTATCCCTGGAACGACGCCGTCATCGGCACCGTTCCGGCGGGCCATGCCGAGCATGCAAGAAAGGCCTTCGAGATCGCTGCGGCCTATCAGCCGAAGCTGACGCGCTACGAGCGCCAGCGTATCCTCCTCAAGGCCGCCGAATTGCTGGTCGCCCGCAAGGAGGAGGTCTCCGATCTCATCACGCTGGAGCTCGGCATCTCCAAGCAGGATTCGCTCTACGAGGTGGGCCGTGCCTTCGACGTGCTGACGCTCTCGGGCCAGATGTGCATTCATGACGACGGGGAGATATTCTCCTGTGACCTCACCCCGCACGGCAAGGCGCGCAAGATCTTCACCACCCGCGAGCCGCTGACCGCCATTTCGGCGATCACGCCCTTCAACCATCCGCTCAACATGGTGGCGCACAAGGTCGCTCCGGCGATCGCGACCAACAATTGCGTCGTCCTCAAGCCGACCGAGCTGACGCCGATGACGGCGCTCGTCTTCGCCGACATCCTCTACGAGGCCGGCCTGCCGCCGGAAATGCTCTCCGTCGTCACCGGCTGGCCCGGCGATATCGGCATGGAGATGATCACCAATCCGAACTTCGACCTCATCACCTTCACCGGCTCCGTGCCGGTCGGAAAGCTGATCGCCGCCCATGCCCAATACAAGCGCCAGGTGCTGGAACTCGGCGGCAACGACCCGCTAATCATCCTCAACGACCTTTCGGACGACGACCTCGCCCGGGCGGCGGACCTGGCGGTGGCGGGCGCGACGAAGAACTCCGGCCAGCGCTGCACGGCCGTCAAGCGCATCCTCTGCCAGGAACGCGTCGCCGACCGCTTCGTGCCGCTGGTGCTGGAGCGGGCGAAGAAGCTGCGGTTCGGTGATCCTATGGACCGCACGACGGATCTCGGCACGGTCGTCCACGCCAGGGCGGCGGAGGTCTTCGAGCGCCGCGTGCACAAGGCGGCGGAGGAGGGGGCCGAGGTGCTCTACGATCCCGGCCGCAGGGGGGCGCTCTTGCCGCCGATCGTCGTCGACCGGGTTTCCCATGCGAGCGAGCTCGTCATGGAAGAGACCTTCGCGCCGATCATCCCGATCGTGCGCGCGCCCGACGACGACGACGCGCTGATCGCGCTCTCCAATTCCACCGCCTTCGGCCTTTCCTCTGGCGTCTGCACCAACGATTTCCGCCGTATGCAGAAATACATCGCGGGCCTGAAGGTCGGGACGGTGAATATCTGGGAAGTGCCGGGCTACCGCATCGAGATGAGCCCCTTCGGTGGCATCAAGGATTCGGGCAACGGCTACAAGGAAGGCGTCATCGAGGCGATGAAGAGCTTCACGAACGTGAAGACCTTCTCCCTCCCGTGGTGATCCGGGCCAGCCCCTGCGGGATCACCTTTTGCTGGGAGCCGTTTCGCGCGGCTCCCTTTTTTGCGTTTGCGGCAGGATTCGTTCCATCGTTTTTATTTTCCGAACGATAAGAATAATAAATTTTACTTACCGAAAACCCCTGCCAGAATGCCTCGTGAAGCCGATTGTAAACAAGGGTGACGACAGATCGCCCGCCGCGCTTCCCGGGTTTTTCCAGGTCTCCAGAGAGGATTTCCATCATGAACAGACGCATGCTTTTTATGCTTGCCGGCGCCATGTCCGCCGTGCTTCCGACCATTGCATTCGCCGAGACCGAACTGACGGTCTATACCGCCGTGGAGGCCGTCGACCTCGACCGCTACAAGGAGACCTTCGAGAAGGCCCATCCCGACATCAAGATCAACTGGGTGCGCGATTCCACCGGCGTCATGACGGCCAAGCTGCTCGCCGAGAAGGATAATCCGCAGGCCGACGTCGTCTGGGGCGTCGCCGCGACCTCGCTGCTCCTCCTCAAGACAGAGGGCATGCTCGAGCCCTACCAGCCGAAGGACGTCGAGGCGCTCGACAAGAAATTCGTCGACAAGGACACGCCGCCGAGCTGGGTCGGTATGGACGCCTATGTCGCCGCGCTCTGCTACAACACGGTGGAGGGCGAGAAGCTCGGTCTGACACCGCCGACGAGCTGGGAAGACCTCACCAAGCCGGAATACAAGGGCCATATCGTGATGCCGAACCCGGCCTCCTCGGGCACCGGCTTCCTGGACGTCTCCGGCTGGATGCAGATGTGGGGCGAGGAGAAGGCGTGGGGCTTCATGGACAAGCTGCACGAGAACATCTCCGCCTACACCCATTCCGGCTCCAAGCCCTGCAAGATGGCGGGCGCCGGCGAGGCGGTGATCGGCGTTTCCTTCGAATTCCCCGGCGCCAAGGCCAAGAGCGCCGGTGCGCCCATCGACATCATCTTCCCCTCGGAGGGCTCGGGCTGGGAAGCCGAGGCGACGGCCATCATCGCCGGCACGCCGAATCTCGAAGCCGCCAAGACGCTGGTCGACTGGTCGGTCACCAGGGAAGCCAACGAGATGTACAATGTCGGCTATGCCGTGGTCGCCTATCCGGGCGTCGCAAAGCAGGTCGAGCACCTGCCGGCGGATATCTCCTCCAAGATGATCGACAACGACTTCGAATGGGCCGCCAACAATCGCAACGCGATCCTGAAGGAATGGCAGAAGCGCTACGACGCCAAGTCGGAGCCGAAGAGCTGACACCGCTCGGCCGGGCGGGGCGCCATCGCGCTCCGCCCATCCCGTTCTCCTGAAATCCCTGAAGCCAGCGGAGCTTGCCGATGAGACATGCCCTGTCGATCGAACCGACGCCCATCAGCCCGTCCCGGGTTGCCGAACGTGCGGCGGACCAGCCGGCCCCTTATCTGGAGATAACGGATCTGTGGAAGGCCTATGGCGATTTCGTCGCGCTGCGCGATATCTCGCTGAGCATCGCGAAGGGCGAATTCATCTGTTTCCTCGGTCCCTCCGGCTGCGGCAAGACGACCCTGCTCAGGGCCATCGCCGGCCTGGACCTTCAGACCAAGGGCACCATCCTCCAGGACGGTCGCGATATCTCCACCCTGCCGGCCTCCAGCCGTGACTACGGCATCGTCTTCCAGTCCTATGCGCTCTTCCCGAACCTGACCATCGAGCAGAATATCGCCTTCGGCCTCGAGAACACCGGCCGCCCCAAGGCGGAGGTCGCTGCGCGGGTCGCCGAGCTTCTGGAGACAGTCGGCCTGTCGGCGCATGGCAAGAAGTATCCCGCCCAGCTTTCCGGCGGCCAGCAGCAGCGCATCGCGCTTGCCCGCGCCATCGCCATCTCGCCGGGTCTCCTCCTGCTCGACGAGCCGCTTTCGGCGCTCGACGCCAAGGTGCGCGTGCATCTTCGCCATGAGATCAAGGCGCTGCAGCGCAAGCTCGGCGTCACCACGATCATGGTGACGCACGACCAGGAGGAAGCGCTCGCCATGGCCGACCGTATCGTGGTGATGAACCACGGCGTCATCGAGCAGGTCGGCTCGCCCACCGAGATCTACCGCCATCCCGAAACCCTCTTCGTCGCCGACTTCATCGGCGAGACCAACCAGTTCCCGGCGAAGGTCGCCGCGGATGGCGAGGTCGAGATCGGCCATTCCGCCTTCCGCTGCCCGACGGGCGATTTTGCCCCCGGCGCGACCGCGACCGCCGTCGTGCGCCCCGTCGACATCATTCCGCACGGTGCCGACGCGCATGCGGCCAACGCCGTCGACCGGCCCTCGACGCCGCAGAACCTGATCGACGCCGAAGTCCGGGAAATGGAGTTCCTCGGCATGTTCTGGCGCACGCGGCTGACCGCGCCGCGGCTCGGCGAGCGCACGCTCGTCGCCGACTTCTCGGTCAATGCCGTGCGGCGCCTCAGCATCGAAACGGGCGGCGTCATCCAGGTGGAGATCCCGCGCGAGCGCCTGCTGCTCTATCCGAGGAGCGCATGACGATGAGCATCGCCCTCGAAACGCCCCATCTGCCGCTCGCCGGCAAGCGGCTGCGGCAGCAATCCTCCCGCGACGACCGCATCAAGCTCGGCTTCATGGCCGTCATCGGCCTCTACCTGATCGTCGCGCTCGGCGCGCCGCTCTTCGTCATGCTGTCGAAGTCGCTATCGACCTACCGTTTCGACCTTGCGGCCTTCGAGTTCCAGGTCAGCGACGAGACGGGCGCCAACTGGGGGCCGGTCGTCAGCGCCGCGCAATTGAACGAGACGCTCGGCGCGGTGCCGGAAAGCGAGCTTTCCAGCAATTCCGACGGGCGGCTGGCGGCGACCAAGTTCTTCCCCGAATTCAAGTTCCGCAGCCCCGTGCACTACCGCATCCGCGGCACGACCGCCGATGCGGCCTTCCTCGTCGGCTCGACGCTGGAAAAGGGCACCGAATGGCGCGACTACGATTCCGGCACCTTCCGCCGCGTCGTGCTGCGCCCGGCACGCGGCCTCGGCCTCGATAACTTCGTGGCCTATTTCTCGACGCCGGCGCTTGCCCAGTCGATCTACAATTCGGTGCTGATGGCGGCCATCAGCACGGTCTTCACCGTCGCCATCGCCTTCGCGCTCGCTTACGGGCTGACGCGGAGCTGCATGCCGCTGAAGGGCCTCTTCCGCGGCGTCCTGACGATCCCGATCCTCGTGCCCTCGCTGCTGCCGGGCATCGCGCTCGTCTATCTCTTCGGCAACCAGGGTGTCTTCAAGGACTGGCTGATGGGCTATTCCATCTACGGTCCGATCGGCATCGTCATCGGCTCGGTCTTCTTCACCCTGCCGCATGCCTTCCTGATCATCCTGACGGCGCTTTCCGTGGCCGATGCGCGCCACTACGAGGCCGCCGCCTCGCTGAAGGCCAGCAAGTGGCGCACCTTCACCACCGTCACGGTGCCGGGCGCGCGCTTCGGCCTCGTCTCGGCCGCCTTCGTCGTCTTCACGCTGGTCATCACCGATTTCGGCCTGCCCAAGGTGATCGGCGGGCAATATGGCATGCTCGCCGTCGACATCTACAAGCAGGTGATCGGCCAGCAGAATTTCGAAATGGGCGCGGTCGTCTCCGTCATCCTGCTCGTGCCGGCCATCCTCGCCTTCGCCGTCGACCGGCGCATGCAGAAGCGGCAGGTGGCGCTGCTGTCGGCCCGCGCCGTGCCCTATGCGCCGAAGCCGAATGCCCGCACGGACGCGATCTGCTTTGCCTTCGCCTGCCTTGTCAGCCTTTTCATCCTCGGCATGATCGCCATGTGCCAGATCGCCGCCCTCGTGAAGTTCTGGCCCTACGACCTGACGCTGACGACGAAGAACTTCGCCTTCGACCTGATGGACGGCGGCGGCTGGGAAGCCTATGGCAATTCGATCAAGCTGGCCTTGCTGACGGCGCTGTTCGGCTCGCTCGTCGTCTTTGCCGGCGCCTATATGGTGGAGAAGGCGGACGGCTTCCGCGTCGGCCGCGGCCTCTTCCATTTCCTCGCGATGATGCCCATGGCGGTGCCGGGCATGGTGCTCGGCCTTGCCTATATCTTCTTCTTCAACAATCCGGCCAATCCGCTCCATCCCATCTACGGCACGATGGCGATCCTCGTCGTCTCCACGGTGACGCACTTCTACACCGTCGCGCACCTGACGGCGCTGACGGCGCTGAAACAGATGGATCCGGAATTCGAATCCGTCGCCGCCTCGCTGAAGCAGCCCTTCCACCGGCTGTTCTTCCGGGTCACGGTGCCGGTCTGCCTGCCGGCGATCCTCAACATCGCGATCTATCTCTTCGTCAATGCGATGACGACGGTCTCGGCGGTGGTCTTCCTCTATTCCACCAACACCAAGCTCGCCTCGGTCGCCGTGCTCAACATGGACGATGCCGGCGACATCGCCCCGGCAGCCGCCATGGGCATGATGATCTTCTACACCAATGTCGCCGCCAAGCTCATCCACGCGCTGGTCGCCCGCGGCCTGCTGGAGCGGACCCAGGCATGGCGCTGACGCCGGCGTCGAAGGTTGCATGAAAAAGGCCCCTTTCCATCGCGGACGAGGGGCCTTTCCTTTGGGGGATCTGTATCAGGCGACGTGCCGTTCCTCATCGCGGCGGCTCTCGGGAAGGGACCGCCGCTCCATTTCGGCAAGGCGCGTTCCCTGCGGCGTGCAGCCGTAGCGCTCGCGATAGGTGCGGGAGAAGTGCGAGGCGGTGGAAAAGCCGCAGGCCATGGCGATCTCGATGACGGGCAGCGACGAGGTGGCGAGCAGCAGATGCGCCCGCTCCAGCCGCAGGTCGAGATAGTAGCGCGCCGGGGTGCGGCCCATCTCGCGGCGGAAGAGGCGCTCCATCTGGCGGCGCGAAAGCCCGCTTGCCGGCGGCATGTCGGCGAGCCGCAGCGGTTCGGAAAGGTTGGCCTCCATCTGCTGGATGATGCGGATCAGCAGGGCGTTGTCGATGCCGAGGCGGGCCTGCAAAGGCAGGCGCTGGCGTTCGCCGGCTTCCCGCAACTGCCCGCACAGTGCCACCTCGCAGATGCGGTTGGTGACGTCCTTGCCGAGGTCCTGCTCGATGATCTCGAGGAACATGTCGAAGGACGCATTGCCGCCGGCGCAGGTATGGAGATCGGCGTCGATCTCGAATGTCGTCTGACGGGCCTTTGCGGCAGGGAAACGCTCGGAGAAATCCGGGAAATGCGCCCAGTGCACGGCGCAGCGCCGCTCGTCGAGAAGCCCGGCGCGGGCGAGCGGATAGAGCCCGCCGGCAAGGCCGGCCAGCGGGATGCGGCTGCGCCGGCAAAGCCGCAGCCACGCCTCCAGCGGTCGGTCGGGCGCGGGGATCGCGTTGCCGCCGCAGACCACGGCGAAGCGCGGCGCCATGCCCGGCCGGCAGAGCCATTCGCGCGCCTCGGCGAGGGAAAAGTCGGCGGCGACGCGCATGCCGCAGGAAGAGCTTGCCGGCCGGCCATGCGCCGTCACGACCTGCCAGTCGTAGACTGGGCGGCCGGCGACCTCGTTGGCGATGCGCAGGGCGTCGAGCGCTCCGGAGAAGGCATGCAGCGCGAAGCCGTCGATGAGGCAGAAGATGAAACGGCTGCCGTCCATGCGTGCCTGTTGCATTGTCTCTTCCCGGTCGTGAAAAACGATTTAGGCAGAATGGAAAGAATTATTACATAATGCAACATAAAAAGACATTCCGACCGTGTGTTTTCGGCGAAATATGGTCTCGATTGTCACAATTCATCGCCCGAATGAGCCGGGCCTGCACGGTCGATGTCGCGCCCGGCTTGTCAAAGCGACAAAAATGATCGCAGATATCGGTATGTCCGGTTCCCAGAACACCCGCGCCCTCGCCCCCCGCCGCCATGGCGAAATCCTGCGCCGCCTTGCGGCGGACGGCACGGTGAGCATTACCGAGCTTGCCGATTTCTTCGACGTGTCGCGGCAGACGATCCGCCGCGACCTGAAGCTTCTCGCCGAGCGCGGCCAGCTCGACCTCGTGCATGGCGGGGCGACGCTGTTCGAGGCGACCGAGGCGGCCTTCACCGAGCGGCGCGAGGAAAATGCCGACGCCAAGGCGGCGATAGGCCGCGCCGCCGCCGGCCTGGTGCGCGACGGCATGGTCGTCTTCCTCGATTCCGGCACGACGACGCTCGCGGTGGCGCAAGCCCTTTCCGAGCGGAAAAACCTCACGATCTGCACCACTTCGCTATCCGTCGCGCTTTTGATGTGTCGGCAGCCGCAGGTGCGGGTGCACATGCTCGGCGGCGAGATCGACCCGGACGAGGAGGCCTCGGTCGGCATCGACGCACTGGAGGCGATCGCGCATTTCCGGGTCGATGTCGCCTTCCTCGGCGGCGGCGGCCTGTCACCGGACGGCGAGGTGACGGACTTCACCCGCAGCGGCGCGGAGCAGCGCTCGCGCATGGCCGAAACGGCGAACCGGGCGTATTTCGTGCTCGACAGCTCGAAATTCGGCCGGTTGACGCCGCTTCGCATTCCGCGCTTCGAGGCAGCGGCGGGCGTGATCGTCGACCGCCGCCCGCCGGAGGCCATCGCCGAGGCGCTGGAGCGGAGGGGGCCGGCCCTGATCGTTTCCATGTGACTAAATGTAATATTTTGTAACTTTCTGTCTTGTTCTTTGGCGATGTTTTGGTACCGTGCGGCCTTCCATGGTTTCGGGAGGTCGTTTCATGGCGCAGGAATTTCCAACACAGGCGCAGGTCGTCATCATCGGCGGCGGCATCATCGGCTGCTCGGTGGCCTATCACCTGACGAAGCTCGGCTGGCGGGACGTCGTCCTGCTGGAGCAGGGCCAGCTCAGCGGGGGCACCACCTGGCATGCCGCCGGCCTCGTCGGCCAGTTGCGCAGCCATGCCAACATGACGAGCCTCATCAAATATTCCACGCAGCTCTACAGCGAGCTGGAGGCGGATACGGGGCTTGCCACCGGCTGGAAGAACTGCGGCTCGCTTTCCGTCGCCCGCAGCGCCGACCGGATGACCGTGCTGAAGCGCACCGCCGCCTCCGCCCGCGCGCAGGGCGTGGAGATCGAGGTGATCTCGCCGAAGGAGGCGCAGGACCTCTGGCCGGTCATGGCGATCGACGATCTTGCCGGCGCCGTCTGGCTGCCCGGCGACGGCAAGGCCAATCCGACCGACCTCACGCAGTCGCTCGCCAAGGGCGCGCGCAGCCGCGGCGCCCGTATCATCGAGCGGGTGCGCGTCACCGGCATCTCCACCGCGAACGGCGCGGTCACGGGCGTCGAGACGGATCGCGGGGCCATCGCCGCCGAGATCGTCGTCAACTGCGCCGGGCAATGGGCGCGCAAGGTGGGGCTGATGTGCGGCGTCCCGGTGCCGCTCCATTCGGCCGAACACATGTACATCGTCACCGGCCGCATCGAGGGCGTGCATCCGGACCTTCCGGTGATGCGCGATCCCGACGGCTATATCTATTTCAAGGAGGAGGTCGGCGGCCTCGTCATGGGCGGCTTCGAGCCGGAGGCCAAGCCCTGGGGTATGGCGGGCATTCCCGACGACTTCGAATTCGCGCTCCTGCCGGACGACTGGGACCAGTTCGAAATCCTCATGCAGAGCGCCTTGCAGCGCGTGCCGCAGCTTGCGACCTCGGAGGTCAAGAAATTCTACAACGGCCCGGAAAGCTTCACGCCGGACAACAATTTCATCCTCGGCGAGGCGCCGGAGCTGAAGAACTTCTATGTCGGCGCCGGCTTCAATTCCATGGGCATCGCGAGCGCCGGCGGGGCGGGACGGGCGCTGGCGGAATGGATCGTCAACGGCGCGCCGACCATGGACCTCTGGCCGGTCGACATCCGCCGCTTTGCGAACTTCAACAACAATCCGCGCTGGCTGCATGATCGCGTCAAGGAAACGCTCGGCCTGCACTATGCCATGCCCTGGCCGAACCGCGAACTGGACACGGCGCGCCCCTTCCGCCGCTCGCCGCTCTACGACCGGCTGGCCGCCAGGGGCGCCTGCTTCGGCTCGAAGATGGGCTGGGAGCGCGCCAACTGGTTTGCCGCCGACGGCGAGGCGTCGGTGACGGACTATGCCTTCGGCCGGCAGAACTGGCATGAGGCGGTGCGGCGCGAGATGAAGGCGACGCGCGAGGCCGCCGGCCTCTTCGACCAGACCTCCTTCGCCAAGCTGCTCGTGCAGGGCCGCGACGCCGCGACGGCGCTCAACCGCATCTGCGCGGCCGAGATCGATGTCGAGATCGGCCGCTCCATCTATACAGGCATGTTGAACGAACGCGGCGGCTATGAAAGCGACCTGACGGTCATGCGCCTTGCCGCCGACCGCTTCCTCATCGTCACCGGCTCGGCGCAGGCCGTGCACGATGCGGATTGGATCCGCCGGAACATCCCGGCCGACGCCCATGTCACGCTCACCGACGTCACCTCGGCCTATGCGGTGCTGGCGCTGATGGGGCCGAAGTCGCGTGACATCCTGGGCCGGCTCACCTCCGCCGATCTTTCCGGCGAGGGTTTCCCCTTCGCCACCATCCGCGAGATCGATATCGGCTATGCCACGGCCTATGCCAACCGCATGACCTATGTCGGCGAGCTCGGCTGGGAGCTGATCGTGCCGACGGAATTCGCAGTCGGCGTCTACGAGGCGCTGCAGGAAGCCGGCCGGGACCTCGGGCTCGTCGATTGCGGCTACTATGCGCTGGAGGCGCTGCGCCTGGAGAAAGGCTATCGCGCCTGGAGCCGCGAGCTGACGCCGGATATCGACCCCTGTCAGGCCGGCCTTGCCTTCGCGGTCGCGCTGGACAAGCCCGGCGGCTTCATCGGCCGCGATGCCGTCGCCGCCGCAAAGGCGAGGGGAACGCCCTCGCGCCGCATCGTGCAGTTCACGGTGGACGATGCCGGGCCGATGCTATGGGGCGGCGAGCTGATCCTGCGCGACGGCAAGCCCGTCGGGGAAGTCCGCTCGGCAGCCTACGGGCATACGCTCGGCCGCTCGGTCGCGCTCGCCCTCATCGAGCATGCCGATGGCGTGGACAGGGCATTCCTGGAGGGCGGCCGGTTCGAGGTCGAGCTTGCCGGTGAGCGCTTCGCCGTCACCGCCCATCTGGCGGCGGCGTACGACCCGAAGGGCCTGCGGGTCAAGGCATAGGCTTCGGGCGGGGTGCGCGCCACCCCGCCTTTCCTTCAGGCGAACCGCACATTGCTTTCCTGTGCCCGCAGGCGCGGATCGTGCGAGCGGATCTCGACGGGCTTTCCGTCCAGGATCTCGAAGCATCGCGCCAGCGTATCATCGGTGAGGCGCTGCATCGCCTCGGCGGTGAAGAACGCCAGATGCGGGAGGAGGATGGCGTCCGGGCGGCCGAAGAGCGGGCTCAGCGTATGCCCTGTCTTCGCCAGCGGCTCCTCCTCGTAGACGTCCAGCCCGACGCCGCCGAGACGGCCGGCCAACATGGCCTCGACCAGCGCTGTCTCGTCGACCAGCGCCCCGCGCGAGACATTGATCAGCACTGCCGACGGCTTCATGCAGGCAAGCGCTGCGCGGTCGATCAGATAGCGCGTCGACGGGCTGAGCGCCATGTGCAGCGAGACGAAATCGCATTGCCGCAGCATGGCATGCAGGTCGTGCGCCTTCTCTACACCATGGCCGGCCATGGCGGACGCTTCGACATGCGGATCGAAGCCGAGGACCCGTGCCCGGAAGCCGGCAGATACCATGCGCGCCATGCTGCGGCCGATCTTGCCCATGCCGACCAGCCCCACCGTCGCGCCCGCGATATCGCGGCCGAGCCAACGGGGTTCCGGCCAGAGCCAGCCGTCGCGCTCCATCGCCCGACCGATCTCGGGCAGGCGCCTGGCAAGGGTGATCATCAGGGCGAAGGCCGCCTCGGCCACGGTCTCCTGCGCATAATCCGGCACGTTGACGACGGGAATGCCCCGCGCCATGGCCGCCGGTATGTCGATGGCGTCGATGCCGACGCCATATTTGACGATGCCCTTCAGCCGCCGCGCTGCGGCGATGACGGGCGCGGTGATCGGCGTATAGCACATCAGGAGGAGATCGGCCTCCGCCACCTCCCGCATCAGCTCCTCCTGCGGGATGTCAGCCGGCAGGGTAACGAGGTCGACGCCCCGTGCCCGCAGGCCGGCGTCGATGTCGGGGCATTCGAGTTCCCGGTCCGTGCGGACGGCTTTCATGGGGTATTCTCCCGTGCTTCGTTGCATTCCGTCCTCCTCATCCCGCCAGGATCGCCGCTTCGACGACGGTGAGCGCCCGGTCGAGATCCTCGCGCGCGATCACCATGGGTGGGGAGAGCGTCATGACGTTGCCCTGGCTGATCTTCAGGCTCAGCCCCGCCTCCAGGCAGCGGTAATAGGCCCGTTCGGCGAGCCCGTTGTCCGGCGTGAAATCCGCGCGGTCGGATACGATCTCGACGCCGAAGAGCAGGCCGCGCCCGCGCACGTCGCCGACGGCGGGGCAGCGCTCCGCGAAGGTGCGAAGCCGCTCCATCACGTAGTCGCCGAGTTCGGCGGCCCGCTCGGCAAGCCCTTCCTCGCGGATGATGGAGATCGTCGTGAGCGCCGCGCGGGTCGTCACCGGGTTCTTCTCGTAGGTGTAGTGGCCGATGGCATAGTCACCCGCCACGTCGAGGTCGCGCCGGGCGACGATGCCGGCAATCGGCAGCACGCCGCCGCCGAGCGCCTTGCCGAGCACAAGGATGTCGGGCACGACCTCGTCATGCTCGCAGGCGAAGAAACGGCCGGTCTTGCCAAGGCCCGTCGGAATCTCGTCGAAGATCAGCAAGGTCCCATGCCGGTCGCAGGCATCGCGCACCGCCTTCCAGAAGCCCGGCGCCGGCGGATTGGGCGTCGCGCGCATCGGCTCGGCGACCAGCGCGGCGAAATCGCCCTCACGGCCGAGCACATAGGAGATCATGCTGGCGCAGGCCTTGGCGGAGCGTTCGAGATCGTCCTGGCCGTAGGCGCAGCGGCGGCTTGCCCAAGGCGCGACATGCTCGGCCCCCGGCAGGAGCGGCCCGGCGATGCCCGAGCGGAAGGTCGCCTCGCCGCCGACGCTCGACGCGCCGAAACCCGCGCCGTGGAAGGCGTCCCAGAAGGAGAGTGTCTTGAAGCGCCCGGTCGCGGCGCGGGCGAGCCGCAGCGCGACCTCGATCGCGTCGGAGCCGCCCGTCGTGAACAGCACCTTGCCAAGATCACCGGGCGCCAGCCGGCCAAGCGTTTCCGCCAGCTCGACCGCCGGCTCGCAGGTGAAGCGGCGCGGTGCGAAGCTGAGCGTGTCGATCTGCTCCTTGATCGCCTGCCTCAGCCGCGGATGGCCGTAGCCGATATGGTGCACGCTGTTGCCGTGGAAATCCATGTAGCGCCGGCCGGCGGTGTCCTCGATCCAGATGCCTTCCGCCTTTGCGATGGCGCTGAGGCAGGGGCTGGAAAGGCTCTGGTGCAGGAAGGCAGCGGCGTCGCGCGAGACGAGGTCCTGCGTCCGCCCGTCCCCGAGGCGCGCATTCCAGGCCCCGCGTGCGGCGGATGTATTGGCCTCGCCTTCCGTGTGAACCAGCGTGGATGCCGTGGTCTTCATCGCTATCTCCGATTCGTCTGCCTGCGACAGGAGAGCTATCGCATCGTTTGGTTTGCAGATAAAATCGATATTCTCGACAGCAATGAAGAATTCATCGATAGTATCGCCTCCACGAAAGGCCTTCATCCGCCATGCGCTATGTCCAGCTTCGGGCTTTCCACCATGTCGCCCTTGCCGGGAGCTTTTCCCAGGCGGCGCGCGACCTCTCCCTCACCCAGCCCGCTATTTCCGATCAGGTGCGTTGGCTCGAGGAGGAATACGACGTTCCGCTTTTCGTGCGCAAACGCCGGCAGCTCACCCTGACCCCGGCGGGCACGCGGCTGCTGGCGGCGACGCGCCGCCTGTTCGACGCCGAAGGCGAAGCCCTCGACGTGTTGCAGGAGGAACGCTCGCTGCGCGCGGGCGTGCTGCGCATCGCCGCCGATTCGGTAGATCACATATTGGATGTGCTCACTGTCTACCGGCAGCGGTTTCCCGGCATCCAGATCAGGATCGTCGGCGGCAATTCCAGCAGCATCGTCGAGGACTTGCTCGCTTATGACGTGGATATCGGCGTCCTCGGAGAACTCGCCGACGAGCGGCCCTTCGAGGTTCTGTCGCTCAATGTCTCGCCGGTCGTGCTGTTCGTCGCGCGGTCCCATCCGCTGGCGGGGCATGCGAGCCTGTCGCTGCAGGCGTTGAGTGCGTGGCCGCTGGTCATGCGGGAAGAGGGATCGCGGACCCGGCTGATGGTGGAAAAGCTCGCCGCAGCGGAAGGCATCGCCCTTCGCTGCGCCATAGAGGCCGAGGGGCGCGAAGCCGTCCGGCGCATCGTCGCCGCCGGCGTCGGGGTCGGCATGGTCTCGCAAGCCGAGTTCGACAACGATCCGAGGCTGGTCAAGATCGCGCTCGAAGGCCAGCCGCTGACGATGCACGAGAAGCTGATCTGCCTGAAGGACCGCCGCAACGGCAAGGCGATCCAGGCCTTTTTCGCGACGGCCCGGAGACTGGCACAGGAATAGGTCCTGGTTTCAAGCGGTTGCGGTGGTGACGTCGATGAGCCAATCGCGAAAGGCCGTTACTTTCGGCAGCTTCGCCTTGCGCTGCGAAACGAGCAGCCAATAGGAGCCGGCGGCCGGAAGGCGGGCGCGAAACGGCTCCACCAGCAGCCCGCTGGCCAGTTCCCGCTCCACCAGCGCGGCGCGGCCAAGCAGGACGCCCTTGCCCTCGACGGCTGCGCGGATCGCCATGATCGACTGGTCGAAGAACGAACCCGACGAGGTGTCGATGCCCCTGACCCCGGCATGCGCAAGCCAGGTGTCCCATTCCTCGGCATAACCGGGAACATGCAGCAGGTCACGGCCCCTGAGGTCCTCGGGAACGGCCAGCGCCTCGGCATAGGCCGGGCTGCAGACGGGGAAGGCCTCGTCCGCAAGCAACCGGGTGGCTTCGCATTTCGGCCATTGGCCCGCGCCGAAGGCAATCGTCGCATCGACCTTGTCCTCGCCCTGGTCGAGCGCCGTCAGCCTGAGGTCTATGTCGGGATGCCTTGCGCGGAAGAGGTCGAGGCGGGGCGCGATCCACTGGCTGGCGAAGGATGTCGGCACGTGCACGACCAGCAGGTCGCGCGCGTTCCGTCCGGCGAACCTGCTGGTCGCCTCGTCGATCATGTCGAAGGCCTGGCCCAGATCCTCGGCATATCGCCGGCCCCGGTCGGTGAGCCGCACGCCATTGGCGTGGCGCTCGAAGAGGGGCTTGCCGAGCCTCAGTTCAAGCGCCCGAATGTGCTGCGAGACGGCCGAGGGCGTGACATTCAATGCCGCGGCGGCGGCGGCGAAACTGCCGAGACGGGCGGCGGCCTCGAACGCGCGAAGCCAGTTCAGCGAGGGGCGCAGGGGAGACATGACACCATTAGAAATACTTAAGCTTTCCCCAAGGTAATCGCGTTTGCGCGCGCAGGCAACAATGTCTCCAATGGCTTCAATCCGGCCTTTGGAGAAATCGCCATGAACGTTCACTGTCTGAATACGTATCGACCGGGCCACGGCCTTCCGGGCTCGTTTTATACCGATCCGGAGATATTCGCCGAGGAGCAGCGCCGCATTTTCCGCAACAGCTGGTTCTTTGCCGGTCACTCCATCGAGGTTGCCGGGCGGGGCGATTACCTGACACTGGACGTTGGAGGTGTGCCGGTCGTTGTCGTCCGCGATCAGGACGGCGGGCTGCACGCCCACCACAATATCTGCCGTCACCGCGGCTCCCTCGTCTGCACGAAGGAAAAGGGCAGGGCTGCCCGTCTGGTTTGTCCCTATCATGCCTGGACTTACGGGCACGATGGCCGGCTGATCGGCGCGCCGATGATGGGAGAAGGGTTCGACAAGGAAGCGCATGGCCTGAAGCCGGCGCATGTGGGGGAATTCGACGGGTTGATCTTCGTCAACCTGTCCGAGACGCCGTCTCCGTTTCATGAACTGCGCGACCATCTTTCGCCGGTTCTCGCATCCCAGGGCATGACGCGGGCGAAGGTCGCCCTGATCCGCGACTACGATCTGGATGTGAACTGGAAGATCGTCGTGGAGAACAACCGCGAATGTTACCATTGCGAGGGCAATCATCACGGCTATGTCTCCGTGCAGTATGATACGGAGAACGACAATCCCGCTCTGAAGGGGGAGATCGCCGAGCGCCTGGGCGAGTGTCGCCGGCGCTGGGAACGGGCCGGCCTCGACGTCGCGCGCGTCAACACCTCGTCCAACAATACGGCGGAATGGTTCCGCGCCAACCGGACCCCGGTCCGCAAGGGCATGGTGACGGAAAGCCCGGACGGCCAGCTGGTCTGCAAGGTGTTGATGGCCGGTTTCACCGACCCCGACATGGGAACGGCCCGCGCCAACACCAACATCAATTTCTGGTGCCATGCCAATTCCGACTATGCGCATACCGTGCGCATCACGCCGGTATCCCCGACCCGGACCATCGTGCGGGCCTATTGGCTGGTGGATGAAAACGCCGTCGAAGGGCGCGATTACGATCCCGAGGCGATTGCCGCCTTCCATCATCAGGTCATGTCCGAGGACTGGGATATCTGCCGCCGCCAGTGGCGCGGCGTCACCTCGCCCAGCTTCGAGCCGGGCCCCTATGCGCCGGACAAGGAGGCGAATGTCGATCGCTATGTGCGCTGGTATGTCGGGCGGATGAGCGCCTGACGCTCCCGCCCGCGCTCTCGATCATCGGCAACAAGGTGGCGGCTTGCCCGCTGCCGGGAATTCAACGGGACCACGCGCAGTGCGGGTCGGCTTCGGAAAGACGGATATGTCAAAGCTTCCATCTCACGCCCGTATCGTCATCGTCGGCGGCGGCGCCATCGGCACCAGCATCGCCTATCACCTTGCCAAGGCGGGCGAGAAGGACGTCCTGCTCCTGGAAAAGCGTGCGCTGACGGCGGGCTCCACCTGGCATGCCGCCGGTCTCATGGGGCAGTTGCGCAGCAAGGTGAACCTGACGCGGCTGATGCAATACAGCGCCGACCTGTGCGCCAGGATCGGTGCGGAGACCGGTCAGGATGTCGGCTGGAAGAATGTCGGCAGCCTTCGGCTCGCCGCTTCCGATGCCCGCTGGGAGGAATTGAAGCGGGCGCATACGGCCGCAAGAAGCTATGGTTTCGACATGGAGCTCGTCGGCCCGGACGAGGTCAAGCGCCTCTTTCCGCTTGTCGACACGAAGGGCTTGCGCGGCGCGACCTGGATCGCCTCCGACGGCCATGTGGATCCCTATTCGCTGACGCATGCCTATGCGAAGGGAGCCCGGGCAGGCGGCGTGCGCATCGTCGAGGGCGTCGCCGTCACCGGCTTCACGATCCGGGACCGGCGTATCACGGCGGTAAAAACGGCCGAAGGCGATGTCGGCTGCGAGATCGTCGTCAACGCCGCCGGGCTCTGGGCGCGGCAGCTCGGCGAACTGGCGGGCATCGATCTGCCGGTCACCGTGGTCGAGCATGAATATTTCGTGACCGAGAAGTCGCCGAAGGTGCCGGATGACCTGCCGACCTTGCGGGACCCGGACGCCAATTTCTACGTCAAGCCGGAGCCGGGCGCGATGGCGATCGGCGGCTGGGAGAAACAGACGCGGGCCGCCTACGGGCTCGGCAAGCTGCCGCTGGATTTCGGCCAGGAACTGTTTGCGGACGATCTGGAGCGCATCGCCGAGGTGATCGAAGGCGCTTCGAACCGTATCCCGCTGCTCGGCGAGCTTGGCGTGCGCTCCGTGGTCAATGGCCCCATCCCCATTTCGGCGGATGGCGAACCGGTCATGGGCCTTGCCGGCGGCTTCGAGAACTTCTTTGTCGCCTGCGGCTTTACATCCGGGATCGCCGCCTCGGGCGGAGCCGGCCGCGCCATGGCGAACTGGATTCTGGAGGGCGATCCGGGCATGGATCTGTGGGCCTTCGACCTGCGTCGCTTCGGCCACCCGCATGGCGGGCTCGCCTATCTGCGCGACAGCGCCATCGAGGCCTATTCCAAATATTATGCGATTGCGTGGCCGGAGGAGGAGCGCTCGGCCTGCCGGCCATTGCGGCGTTCGCCCCTCTACCAGGCCCTGACAGCCGAGGGCGCCGTCAATGGCGCCAAGTTCGGCTGGGAGCGGCCCAACTATTTCCTGGCGCCCGGCGAGAGCAGGCCGCCGCTGGAAACCTTCGAACGGGCGCCACACGCCGAGGTGATCGGCCGGGAGCACCGGGCGGTCCGCGAGCGCGTCGCGCTGATCGATCAGTCATCCTTCTCCAAGTTCGAGATTTCGGGGCCGGGAGCCCTTGCTTTCCTGCAATGGCTGGCGGCCGCGAATGTCGATCGTCGCGAGGATGCCGTCGTCTATACGCAGATGCTCAACAGGCGTGGCGGCATCGAAGCCGACCTGACCATCATGCGGCGGGGGGAAAGCCGCTTCCATGTCGTCACGGGCTCCGCCTTCGGCACGCGTGATGGAGACTGGATCCGCCGCCACATGCCCCGCGACGGATCCGTGACCATGCAGGACGTGACGGGTGCGTATGGGGTCATCAATCTCTGCGGGCCGCTGGCGCGCGATGTCCTAGCCGCCGTCACCGAGCACGATGTGTCGGATGCTGCCTTTGCCTACATGACATGCCGCGAGATCCGGATCGGATGGGCGCCGGTCTTCGCTGCCCGCGTGACCTATGTCGGCGAGCTTGGCTGGGAACTGCATGTGCCGAGCGAGTATCTTGCCTATGTCTACGAGGTCCTGCGCGAAGCGGGGACGCCGCTGGGTATCGCCAATGTGGGGTACAAGGCGATTTCCAGCCTGCGCATGGAGAAACGCTACCTTTACTGGGGCGCCGACATCACGCCCGACGACACGCCGCTGGAGGCCGGGTTGGGCTTTGCGCTGTCGATGAAGAAGGGGGATTTCCAGGGCCGCGATGCCATCGCGGCGCAGAAGGAGCGTGGTATCGCGCGAAAGCTCACCTGTTTCAGGCTCGACGACCCCCTGCCGGTCTATGGTGGCGAGGCGATGCTGGCGAACGGCCGTATCCTGGGAATGACCACCAGCGGCGACTTCGGCCACACCATCGGCGCCCCGCTCGTCTTCGGCTATCTCAAGGGGGAGGATATGGCATTGCGGGAGATCGAGGTCGAGGCGTTCGGTCGCCGCAGCAGGGCAACGGCGGTGGACCGTTGCGCCTACGATCCCGAAGGCAAGCGCATTCGGCTTTAAGGGCCTTGGCTGGGCATCCTGTCCAAGCCGATCCGGCCGTGCCGTTCGCAGACATTGCCCGGCCTATGCGAACGCCCAGTCTTTCGCCTGGCGGCGGCTGTTCCAGTAGGTGGCGAAGCGGCCTCCGGCGGCGATCAGGTCGTCTCGGCTGCCTGCCTCGACGATGCGGCCGTGTTCCACGAAGAGGATGTGGTCGGCCTTCGCGATGGTCTCGATGCGATGTGCGACGACGAGGGCGGTGTGGTGGCCGAAGCGGGTGAGGGCGGTGGCGACGGCGACCTCGTTCAGCGTGTCGAGGCCGCTCGTCGCCTCGTCGAGCAGCAGGATCGGTGCGTTCTTGAGCAGCGCGCGGGCGATGCTGACGCGCTGGCGTTCGCCGCCGGAAAGGTTGTTGCCGCCTTCGCCGACCGGCGCGTCCCAGCCGCCAAGACGCTCGACGATCTCGTCGACGCAGGCTGCCGCTGCTGCCGCGCGCAGCGCCGCTTCATCGGCCTCGGGGCGGGCGAGGCGGATGTTCTCGGCAATGCCGCCCTCGAAGAGCTGCACATTCTGGAAGACGACGGAGAGCTGGTCCATCAGGGTCTTAGGCGCATAGGCGCGCACGTCGTGGCCTGCGACGCGGATTTCTCCGGCGGAGACGTCGTGCAGGCGGGCGATCAGCGTGAGGATCGTGCTCTTGCCGGAACCGGACGGGCCGACCAGCGCGGTCATTCTGCCGGCTGGGACGGTGAAGGTAACCCCGTCGAGGATCGACGTGCCGTCGATGTTGAAATGCACGTCGCGGAATTCGATGTCCGGGGTGCCGGGCGTGCTGTCCTGTGAGGGGACCGGCTGGGCCGGGACGTCGAGCACGGCGAGGGTTCGCCCGGCGGCGGCATGCGTGGATTCGAGCGCGGGGAAGAGCTCCGAGAGGGTATTCAGCGGCTCAAGAAAGCGGAGGGCCACGACGATCAGCGCCACCGTGCGGGCGGCATCGACGGCGCCGTCCATATAGAGGAACGCCAGGACGGCCACCATCGCGATGAGCGTCGCCTGCATGGCGAGCGAGAAGAGGAGCATGCCGGGCAGGGCGAACCAGAGGACGCGCAGTCCTTTGGATTTCTGCGCGTCGATGGCGGCGCCGAGTGGCGTACCCTCCATGCCGGTGCGGCCGGCGGCGCGCAGCACGATCTGGGCGCGGGCGAATTCCTCCGTGCGCTCGGCAGCTTCGCTGGAGGCGGCGGCGAAATCGGCCTCGGCGCGGCGCATCAGCCGCCCGCCGAGAAGGAGAGCGCCGAGCAGCAGCGGTGCCGCGGCAAACGCCGCAAGGCCGAGCGGCCAGGCGACGAAGAAAAGGCCGATGGCGATGGCGAAGGGCAGCGTGGCGGCGATGGAGGCCTGCGTCGCCAGGTTGACCGAGCTTGCGAAGAGCTCCGGCACGGCGCCGGCGAGCGCGCGTTTGGCCTGCGATCGCTGCGTGGCGCCGAACCAGCCGATCGGCACGGCGAGGAGATGATCGACGAGACGGGCGTTCATCGACGTCATCATGGCAAAGCCGAGATCGAAGGCGCGGATCACCAGAAAGCGCTCGAGCGCCCAGCCGGCCGCGACGCTTGCGGCAAGCAGGCCGAGCCAGGCAAGCGCATCCTGCGGAACCGGCGAGAACAGCGCGCCGAGCAGCGGCACGAGGGCGAGGGCGGATGTCGCGCGCAATCCGGCCGCGACGACGACGAGGACGGCAAAGGGCACGAGGCGCGGGCGGGCTTGCGGCGGCAGAAGGGCGGAGATGATCACGAGGCTTTCCTTTCGCCGGCCTGCCAGAGGTCGCGGTAGAGGCCGGGCTCGGCGATCAGCGCTGGATGGCGGCCCTGCTGCATGATGCGGCCGCGATCCATGACGACGATGCGGTCGGCATGCACCACGGTGTGCAGCCGGTGCGCGACGACGAGGACCGCGCGCCTGCCGATGAGTGCGCCCAGTGCCTGCTGCACCAGATGCTCGGATTCCGGATCGGCGAAGGCGGTGGCCTCGTCGAGCACGAGGATCGGCGGATCGGCGATCAGCGCGCGGGCGATGGAAAGGCGCTGCGCCTCGCCGCCGGAAAGCTGGATATCCTCGCCGAGAATGCTGTCATAGCCTTTCGGCGCCTGCGCGATGCGCTCGTGGATATGGGCGGCGCGGGCGGCCGCCTCGATTTTGCCCTGGCTCGCCTCGGGGCGGGCGAGCGCGATGTTTTCCCGGAGCGTTCCCCTGATCAGGCGCACATCCTGGAAGACGAAGCCGACGGTGCGCTGGAGAACCTGCGGGTTGATGTCGCGAATGTCGATTTCCGTCTCGCCCGCGATCAGTTGGATCGCGCCGCCCGTCACATCGTGGAAACGGCCCGGCAGGCCGGCAAGGGTGGACTTGCCCGCGCCGCTCGGGCCGACCAGGGCCGTCAGCGTGCCGGGCGCGAGCACGAGGTCGATGCCTTCGAGCACCGGCTTGCGCGGCCGGTAGCCGAAGCTGACATTCTGGAAGCGCAGGCCGAGTGGACCCGGCGAGAGGGCGCGCAGCGAGCGGCTGCGATCGAGCTCCGGCTCCTCCAGCAGCGTGCCGATGCGGCTTGCCGCCTGCTTCGCCTCGCGCATCGGCACGAAGCCGTACATGACGGCGGTGATCTGCGTGCCGAAGGCGGTGCCGAGGAAGAGGAAGGGCAGGAGGTCGGCGGGCGCCATGGCGCCGGAGAGGATGCGCCAGCAGCCGGCCGCCGTGATGAGCAGCAGGAAGGCCGGCGGCTGGATCGCAAGCTGCGAGGCGACCTTGCGGCCGGCCATCGGGCGCTGCCAGCCGTTGAGGAAGGCCGCCTGGCCGTTCAGCACCGCGCGCAACGCCCTGCCGTCGCCGCCGAAGACGCGCACGACGGGCAAGGCCTCGATGAAGGCGCTGGCCGCGGCATTGGCGCGCCTGGTCCAGTCGGCATATTCCACCAGCTTGTCGGCGACGCCACGCATCATGTGGGCGAAGAGGGCGACGAAGGCGACGAGCGGCAGGAAGAGCAGGCCGGCGAGCGCCGCATCCACGGTGAAGAGATAGACGATGACGGCGAGCGGCGTGACGATGCCGGCAACGACGTCGGGCACGGCATGGGTGACCATGTAATGCAGTCGCCCGGCATCCTCCTGCACCGCCTGGTGCACGCTCGCGGCATTGCGGTCGGTGAACCAGCCGAGCGGCAGGCGGGCGAGCTTGGCGATGATCGAGCGGCGCAGCTCATGGCCGAAGCGGGCATCCACGGCATGCAGCCAGAACATCAGCACGGTCGAGAGCAGGGCGGCACCGCCGAAAAGGCCGAGCGCCCACATGATCAGCGGCGTCAGCGTTTCCCGGCCGGCCTCGCCCGCCAGCAGCCGGCGGCCGAGCTCCGCAAGCAGGACCAGCGGGGCGAGCTGCATCAGCGAGATGACGGCCTGCAGGGCACCGGCGGCGCGCAGCTTCCAGCGCAGCGAGGCGAGCAGTTCCTGTCCGCGCTGCGAGCGCCAGCGCGGCGCGGCCTTCCGAGGGCGCGCGGCGGGCGGTGGCGGAGCGGGTGCCGCCGCCTCTTCGCCCGCTTCCTTGCGCAGGCGCATCGCCTTGCCGCGGATCCAGTAGGCGGCGTGCTTGATGTCGGCGAGTGGGAAGCCGTGCACGCGGTTGAGGTTCGCGCGCAGGTCCTTGATCGCGGCGTTTTCTGCGGCGATCCAGGCATACCAGTTCGACCAGTCGCGGGCGGGCACGGCGGCGGCGAGCGCGCCGGTGCCTTCGCCGGTCCAGATCACCTCGGCGCCCGGATGGAAGGTGACGGGAATATCCCGGTCCTCCGGCAGGTGGGCCTGCAGGATGACGACGACGGCGGCGTCCGGCGGCAGGATGCCGAGGATGCCGTTGATGGCGGGAATGGCCGCGGGATCGCCCATCAGCAGGTAACCTTCCGGGTCTTCCGGCGGCTCGAACTTGTGGAACATGTAGTAGGACGCGTTGATCGTGTCGCCGGGCCTTGCCGCCGCCGCCCAGGCGGAGGCCGGCCCCATCGGTTCGTGCAGCACGAAATCGAAGCTGACCTCGCCGCGCGCCGGGTCCGGGTCGACCAGCGTATAGCCGCGCTGGTGCACCTTGGCCGGATCGTCGGGATCGGGCGCCCAGAGGCGGACATAGCTTGCCGTCGGCGTCTCGCGCCCGTCGATCATGGTCGGGGCGGAAAAGCGGATGCGGCGGAAGCCGGGCGTGAGGTTCGTGGCCGAAACCACCGTCATGACGTGATCGGTGGCTCCAAGAGCCTTCATCATCGTCCGCTGGAAACGCGCGCCCATCATCGGCCCCGCGAAAGAATGGAAAGACGCGTCCCGGCCGGCAAGACCGGGCTGCGCGTGAATGCTGCGGCGCTGCCTACCACTTGATCGTCGCCCCCAGGCCGACGACGCGGCCGCGGCCGATATAGGCGGCCGTCGTTCCCGGCGCGTAGGTGAAGGCGTAGGAGAGCGGGCGCTCGTCGAGCAGGTTGCGTCCGAAGGCGTAGACCTTCAGATTGTCCTTCTCCCAGCCGAGTTCCGCATTGACGATGTGGTAGGCCGCCATCTTCGCGCTGTTCTGGATGTCCGAATAGCGGGTGCCGACATACTGGTAGTTGGCGCCGACGAAGAATTCGCCGGCAAAGCCGAGCGCATCGGCCTCCGTGCGGTAGGTGACGCCGAGATTGGCGGAGAAGCCGGGCACCTGCGGCACCTTGTTGCCCTCCAGCGCCCCCGCGAGCGCCGATTGCGGCGTGACGTCGACGAGGCGGGAATTGATGAGCGCGCCGCCCACCGTGAAATCCAGCCCGTCGGCCACCGTGGCGGTCACGTTCGCTTCCACGCCGTAGCTCTGGAAGGCCTGGTTCGTCATGAAGGGCAGCAAGGTTCCCGGATCGAAGCCCGTGAGCTGGCCGTCCTTCACGTCGTTGTAGAAGATCGCGCCGCTGACGCGGATGGCATCGGTCAGCTCGGCCTTGGTGCCGATTTCGTAGGTCCATGACGTCGCCGGCAGGAAGGGCGTCGAGGGCAGGCCGAAGCCGGCATAGGCCGTCGTCTTCTCGAAGCCGCCGGAGGAATAGCCGCGTGCCACGGAGGCATAGCTCATGGCGCGGTCGTTCCATTTGTAGGAGAGCGCCATGCGGCCGGTCAGATAGGTGTCGCTGAATGAGTTGTTCTGCGCGAAGGCCGGGATGGTGCCGGGAAAGCCGTTGGAGACATAGTTGGCGTCGAGCGTCTGCCTGTCATGGGCAAGGCGCAGGCCGCCCGAAAGGGTGAAACGCTCGTCGAGCGGCACCGCCGCGTCGGCGAAGGCCGCGATCGTCTCGCTGTCGATGGCGTTGTCGAAGGTGCCGTTCAGCGTCGGCGAATAGCTGCCGACATCCTGCACGCGATGGGTCGTGAAATCCGATTTGAAATAGTTCGCGCCGACGACCCATTGCACGGTAGCGTCTTCATGCGAGTTGAGGCGGACCTCCTGGTTGAAGATGCGCTCGTGGTCGTCGAAGACCACCTTCTGCGCGTTGGGATCGTTGAAGAAGGACGGCGGCAGGCTGGTGGCGTTGGAGAAGATGAAGGCGTCGGTGAAGTCGCCGGTATTGTGCAGCTTGATGTCCTGGTAGCTCGTCGTGGAGGTCAGGATGAAAGGCTCGAATTCCTTGGTGACCTTGATCGAGCCGTGCGCGATCTGCTGGCGGTTGACCGGCGTGGTGTCGGCGCCGCTGATCGGGAAGTCGGGCGATTCCAGCAGGAGGAAGGCGGAGTTGTGCCGGGTGTCCCTGGAAAAGCCGCCGGTGATATCGATGGTGAAGCTGTCGTCCGGCGTGATGCGCAGCGTGCCGCGCGCCGCGCCGAGCTTCGCGCCGCCCTCGTCCTTGCCGGTGATCGGGTTCGGAATGTCGCCATCGAACTTCTGGAAACGCAGCGTCGCGCGGCCGGCAACGAGGTCGTCGATCAGCCAGCCACCCGTCGTGCCCTCGATGAAGGCATGGCCATCGGAACCGATCTCGGTGCTGACGATGGTTTCCTTCGTCCCGTCGGCGGGCTTGCTCACCACATTGATCGCGCCGGCGAAGGCGTTGCGGCCGAAGGTCGTGCCCTGCGGGCCGCGCAGCACCTCGACCTGCTCGACATCGAGGAAGGGCGCGCCGATCGCCGAGAGCGTCGTCGGAACGCCGTCGACGGAAAGGCCGATCACGCTGTCGAGCGAGTTCATCGCCGAGCCGAGCGTCGAGAGGCCGCGCATGGTCATGTAGCTTTCGCCGAAGCGGCCGAAATCCATGAAATTCGTGCCCGGCGTCTGGCGGGCGACGTCGCCGACCGGATCGAGCGAGGAGGGTTTCACGTTTTCCGGGCCGAGGATCGTCGTTGCGACGGGCAGGGAGGCGTCGTCCTGCGGGCGCTTGGTGCCCGTGACGACGACCGCTTCGAGCGTCGTCGTTCCCTCTGCCTCCTGGGCGGCGGCCGGTTCGCCCGCCGCCACCGCGATGCCAAGAGCCGCGAGCGCCGTGGTGGAGATCAGCCGTGCGCGCGAGATGGTGTTCATATGCCTTGCCCCCTGGTCATGATGAGCGTCACAAATAGCGGGTCAGGTATTCTTGAAGATATAACTCGACTTTCGCGCGACGCAGGCAAACATTCGCGAAACGCAATAGTTCGCGGCGCCGTCAGCCCGGCCGCATTCCCGTGGACTGGCGGCGTTCCGAGCGCGGGGGGTGGCCGTAATGCCTGCGATAGGCGGCGCTGAAGGCGGAGGGGCGGGAAAAGCCGACGCGGCGTCCGGCCTCGGCCACCGAAAGCCGGTATTCCTGCAGCAGGATCTTCGCCATCATCAGCCGCTGCTCGCGCACATGGGCGAAGATGGTCCGGCCGAACACCGCCTTGAAATTGGCCTGCAGGGTGGTGACGTTGATGCCGACGCGCCGGGCGAGTTCCAGCGTGGTCGGTGTGTTGACGAGGTCGCCGTCGAGGATCTCGCGGGCATGGACCACCCGGTCGTATTCGCGCCTGCCGAGAAGCGCGACGAGGCGCCGCTCGTCCTTCAGCGCCTGCGCAACCTCGATCACATAGGCCAGCGCATTGCTTTCGAGGAACAGCCTGCCGAGCTGGCCGCCATAGGGATGTTCGAGGCAGAGCCGCGCGATCTCGCCGATGCGCGGCGAATGGGTGATGGTCGCCGTGCGGAAACCGCCCGTCGTGAGTTCGCGCAATGCGCTGACGCCGTCGTCGTCGATGTCTTCCGCGAAGCGTTCGAAGAAGGCGGGCTGGAGCACGAAGCCGGCGGTGCGGAAGTTGCGCCCGCGCTCCAGCGGCGTCGTGTAGCGGATGGGACGGTCGAAACCCATGAGATTGACCTGGTGCGGGAGGCGGACGAAGCTGCCGTGGCCCTCGACCTCGGTCCGCACGGGCTGGCCGGAAAGCATGATGCCGCAAACGAGGGCCGGCGCCATCTCGACGGCGAAGCCCTGGTCGCAGATATAGGTCACGTCGCCGGCGCTGAGCATCAGGCCCGGCTGCACTTCATGCGCCAAAAGGCGCCCCGTATAGATGGGGGTGTCCAGAACCTGTGGCGCCATTTCGACAGGCTCCACTCCGAGCGCGAATTCGGCGCCGAGCCGAACGAGGTCGTTCGGCGTCATGCCACCCGGCGGGATCAGGTTTTCCAGCGTCATGCGAATAGGGTCCGCCTTGCGTTGAGGTCGGAGCATATTAACTTGAGTAATTAAGTCAAATTTATAATCGAACGGCAGAGATGGCCGCGCAGGCTGGATGCGAGCCCATTCCGATGATACCGGTCAGGCCGCCGTCAGCCGGTCGACGATCATGTCGGCGATGGGGATTGCCGAGGTGGCGGCCGGGGAGGGCGCATTGCAGACATGCAGCATCCGGTCCGTTCCGGCGAAGAGGAAGTCGTGGATGAGGGCGCCGTCGCGGCGTACCGCCTGGGCGCGGATGCCCGCTTCGTGCGGCAGGAGGTCGGAGAGCGTGAGGCCCGGGCAGTATTTCCGGCACTCTTCCAGATAGCCGGGCTTCCACAGCGAGTTCTTCAGCTCGGTCATTGCCGAGGCGCGGTTGGCGACGACGGTCTTCCAGAAGCCGGGGAAGAGGGCATAGTCGGCCATGTCCGCAAGGTTGAGCGAGAGCCTGGGATAGCCTTCGCGGGCAAAGCCGATCACCGCATTGGGGCCGATCGTGACGCTGCCGTCGATCATGCGGGTCAGGTGGACGCCGAGGAAGGGCAGGGCGGGATCGGGGACCGGGTAGATGAGGTGGCGGACGATATCGTTCTTTTCGGCCGGAAGGCGATAATATTCGCCGCGGAACGGCACGATGCGATGTTCGATGGAAAGGCCTGCGAGGACGGCGAGACGATCCGACTGCAGGCCGGCGCAGGCGACGAGTTTCCTTGCCTGCCAGCTTCCCCCCTCCGCGGCGATCTCGACCGCGTCGACCGTTTCGGAAATGCCGGTGACCCGCGTCGAGAGCCTGACCTCGCCGCCGAGCGCGGCGATGCGCCGTCCCATGGCAAGGCAGACTTCGGCATAGCTGACGATGCCGGTGGAGGGCACGAACAGCGCGCCGCGACCGCTGATGTTCGGTTCGCGCTCCTTCAGTTCGCCTTCGCTGAGGCGGTGGACCTCTATGGTGTTTTCCTTCGAGCGGGCATGCAGCGCTTCCATGCGCTCCACCTCCAGATCGGAGGTGGCGACGAGCAGCTTGCCGCAGACATCGAAGCGGATGCCGTTTTCCGCACAGAAGGCCTTCGTCGCCTCCGCGCCCTTGCGGCAGAGCTCGGCCTTCAGGCTGCCCGGCGGATAGTAGATGCCCGCGTGTATGACGCCGCTGTTGTGCCCTGTCTGGTGCCGGCCAAGCGCCGCCTCCTTTTCCAGAAGCAGGAGGCTGCTGCCCGGCCGCCGTTCCAGAAGCCGCATCGCCGTCGCCAGCCCGACGATCCCGCCACCCACGACGCAATAATCGAAAACCATGTCCCCTCCCTCGATGGCTTCCTGCCGCCTATCAGGATTCGGCCCGCAATCGAAGATGCGACACCTGCGCGGATGACGGAAGCCGCGCGAATGGCTATAGCGCGCATGGACATAATTTCGCGCCGCCTCGGCCGTAGTGCGGCGCGTGTTTCCCGCCGGAAGATGGTTTCCGGCGGAGAAAATTTCGGGAGAAGGCGCGATGCGGCTCTGGTTCATTCTCGTTCTGCTGGCGCTGGCATCCTCCGCCGTCGCCAAGGATCTGCGCGAGCCGCGGCTGACGATCGCGAAGGGCGGTCAGGGCCACCCGCAGGTCGCCCTGACATTCGACGCCTGCAGCGGCGGCGTCGACGAGCGCATCCTGAAAACGCTCGTCGATAACCGCATTCCGGCCACGCTTTTCGTGACACGGCGCTGGCTCGTCCGCAACGGGCCGACCGTCAAGCTGCTGGCCGCCCACGCGGACCTCTTCGAAATCGAGAACCACGGCAGCAATCACGTTCCGGCGGTGGTGGGCGACAAGCCGGTCTTCGGCATCAAGCCCGCGGGAACCCTCGCGAATGTCAGGGCGGAGGTCGAGGGCGGCGCCAGCGCCATCACGGCGGATTTCGGCGTGCAGGCCGGCTGGTATCGGGACGCGACCGCGCGCTACAGCTCCGATGCGCTGGACCTGATCAAATCCATGGGCTTTCGCATCGGCGGCTACTCGCTGAGCGGCGATTACGGCGCCACGGTGCCGGCCGCCAAGGCGGAGAGGATTATTGGCAATGCACGGGATGGCGATGTCATCATCGCGCATATCAACCAGCCGGGCCGGGCCTCGGGGGCGGGTGTCGCCAGGGGTGTCCTGGCGCTCAAGGCGAAGGGCTATGCCTTCCGCCGCCTCGACGAGGTCGATACGAAAGAGGACGACCGCCGCTGACACGGTGGGACATCCGCCTGTCTCGATGATAGGTTGGGGATCGGCAGGCGGGTCGGGCGCGGTGGAACGCGTCCGGGGCCGCTAGCATACAACAGGGAGGCGAGCATGACCGATGCAAGGATGATGGCGCAGATGACCGGCAAGGAGGGCTTTATCGCGGCCCTCGACCAGAGCGGCGGGTCGACGCCCGGCGCCTTGCGGCTCTACGGCATCGCCGATTCCGACTATGACGGCGAGGAGGCGATGTTCCGCCTCATGCACGAGATGCGCGTGCGCATCATGACGGCGCCCGCCTTTTCGGGGGACAAGGTGATCGGCGCCATTCTCTTCGAGAAGACCATGGACGGAGAGGCCGGGGGCAAGCCGGTTCCCGCCTATCTCTGGCAGGATCGTGGCGTCGTGCCCTTCCTCAAGGTCGACAAGGGTCTTGCCGCCGAGGAGAACGGCGTCCAGGTGTTGAAGCCGATGCCCGAGCTCGACGAGTTGCTCGCCCGCGCGGTGAAGAAGGGCATCTTCGGCACCAAGATGCGCTCGGTGATCGGGCATGCCGACAAAGCCGGCATCGCGGCCGTCGTCCGGCAGCAGTTCGAGATCGGCCGGCAGATCCTTCGCCACGGCCTCGTGCCGATCATCGAGCCGGAGGTTTCGATCAAGAGCCCGAGCAAGGAGGAGGCCGAGGCCATTCTGCGCGACGAGATTGCAAGGGAACTCGATGCCCTGCCTGCGGGCGAACGGGTGATGCTCAAGCTGACCCTGCCGAGTGTCGCCGGCTTCTACGAGCCGCTGGCCGCCCACAATTCGGTCGCCCGCGTCGTCGCGCTTTCCGGCGGCTACAGCCGCGCGGTCGCCTGCGAGAAGCTCAGCCGCAACCGCAACATGATCGCCAGCTTCTCCCGGGCCCTGACGGAAGACCTGCGGGTGACGATGAGCGATGCGGAATTCAACGCCAGCCTTGCCGGGACGATCGACGAGATTTACGCCGCCAGCGTCGTGAAAGTTTGAGCGCGGCCTGGTCGGGAGTGGGTGTCGCATACCTGCTCCCGGCGGTCATTGGCGTTGAAGCGTTATCTGGCTGGTGACGACGGTCTTTCCGGAGGCGGGATCGCGGTCGGAGGTGGTGAGCTTCAACCCCCGCGCGCCGGTCTGCGCGACGGTGAGGCTGGCGCGGCGGTCGCCGTTTATAGGCTTTGCCCACTGGATGGTGAGGGCGAGGCTGTTGCCCTTTCGCCGGCCGGAAAGCGAGGCGGGGCCGGAGCCTGCGCCGATATAGGAGCCGCGATAGGTTCCGCCCGAGGCCTTGAGGTCGACACCTACCGCGCGCGATACGACGAGCAGGCCACGGCAGCGCCCCTTGAGCGAGAGGGAACTCGGCGACGTGGTGGAGGTGAAGGTGCAGCTTATATTGATCGGCTGCCGGTTGGTGCGGAGCCTCACCTGCCCCTTGCCGACATACTGCCCCTCCAGCCCACCGAGGAACTGCGCCTCGCTGGCCTGGGCCGGCGTGAAAAGCAGCGCCGCGGCGCAGCAGATGAGACATCCCGTATTGACGTGACGCATCGCCTTTCTCCGAACCGGTTTCAAGGCAATACAACCATCGAACCTGCACGAAGTTCCCTCCGGCGGAGGGTGCCGTGTCCGCTCGGCATCGAGAGCCGCCGCTGTATCCCGATATATCAGGGCATCGGTTGAATTTCAGGGATGAACTTCAGGATTTATTACGATTCTTCCCCTTACCATAGATTGCATATGCAGTCTGAGACCTGTCCATGTTGAGAGTCGTTTCCTGCCTGGCCTATGAGCACGACTACACCTTCGTCGTCGCGGCAGCCGTCATTTGCATCATCGCCTCCGTAATGACCGTGCGATTGTTCGACCGCGCCGGCCGCCTGCCCGCCGGGCGGCGGCTCTGGTGGATCGTTCTTTCCGGCATTGCCGGCGGTGCGGCGATCTGGACGACGCATTTCATCGCCATGCTGGGCTTCCAGATTCCCATGGCGCATACATTCGATCCCCTGATGACGGTCGGATCCCTGCTGATCGCCATCGCCTTCACCGCCGGCGGCTTCTGCCTGACGGTCGAACCGCCCCGCTGGCTGCCCGCCGAGGCCGGCGGCATCGTCGCGGGCATCGGCATCCTTGCCATGCATTTCACCGGGATGGCGGGGCTGGAAGGTTCCGCCCGTATCGTGTGGGACGGCGGGCTTGTCGCGGCCTCGGCGCTCTTTGCCCTCGGCTTCGGAACTCTGACGGCCCACCTCCTGGCGCGGAAACGTTCGCGTGCGAGCCGCGTTGCGGCAGTGTTCACGCTGGTGCTTGCGATCTGCGCCATGCATTTCACGGGCATGGGCGCGGCGACGATCGTGCCCGACCCGCTTGCCCCCTCCGCGTCGCACACCATTTCCAACGAGCTTCTCGCCGTGCTCGTTCTGTTGACGATGGCGATGGTCGCGGGGCTGATTTTCTATGTCATGGACACGCGTTATCAGCGCGACCTCATCGAAAACTTCCGCCATGCGGCCCGGCACGACCCGTTGACGGGCCTGCCGAACCGCGCCTATCTGTCGGAACATCTGCCCCTCGTCGTGAAACGGATCGCTGAGCAGGGCGGGCAGGCTGCCGTCGTCGTCATCGATCTCGACCGCTTCAAGGAAATCAACGACGTCCACGGCCACCATGCGGGGGATTACCTGTTGCAGACGCTCGCCCGACGCTTCGCATTGCGGATGGGCAACGGTGAATTCGTCGCGCGCGTCGGCGGAGACGAGTTCATCGCGGTCAAGCATCCCGTCCAGGGCCGGAGCGACATCGACGCGTTCGTCCAGCGCCTCGTCGATTGCGTCCTCCAACCCGTCATACGCGGCGCGGACGCCCTGTCCGTCGGGGTGAGCGTGGGGATCAGCCTCTGCCCGGCCGATGCGGCGAGCGAGGAAGACCTGATCTGCCGGGCGGATCACGCGATGTATCGCGCCAAGCGCGCGGCGGGAAATGCGGTCCGCTATTACGAACCGTCGATGGACGAGGGCCGTCGCGCGCGCAGCGCGCTTGCCATGGAGCTGCGCCACGCCGTCGAGCGGGAAGAACTGGAGCTTCATTACCAGCCCCAGCTGGACCTGCGCACCGGCGCAGTGACAGGCTATGAGGCCTTGCTGCGCTGGCGGCACCGCGAACGGGGCCTGGTATCGCCATCCGAATTCATCCCGATCGCCGAGGAGACAGGGCTGATCGTGCCGATCGGTGAATGGGTCCTGCGGACAGCCTGTGCGGACGCGGCGGGCTGGATCGACACCCACCGGGTGGCCGTCAATATAGCGGCCGCCCAGCTCGCGCAGACGGATATCGCCGGGGACATTCACGAAATCCTGCTGTCCTGCGGGCTTTCCGCCGCTCGTCTCGAACTGGAGATCACCGAAGCGAGCCTTATCGAGGACCAGGCGCGCACGCTCCACGTCATTCGACGGCTGAAGGCGCTCGGCGTCACTATCGCCATGGACGATTTCGGAACCGGTTATTCGTCGCTGTCGACATTGCAGGTTTTCCCCTTCGACAAGGTCAAGATGGACCGCTCCTTCATCGAGAACGTGACGACCAACGCCGTCTCCGCGGCCATCGTCAAGGCGACGATCCTGCTTGCCGACAGTCTCGGCATGTCGGTTGTGGCGGAAGGCGTCGAGCGGCAGGAGCAGGCGGATTTCCTGCGGGCGGAAGGATGTCGCGAGGCGCAGGGTTTCCTTTACGGCCGGCCCCGCCCGATGTCGGAGCACCACCTCCTGCTCTGCGGATGACGACGTCTCGCGAGGGACGCCGCGGATGGGAGCCCTTGCAGCAGCGGGGCTCCCGGTCGCGGTTCACGAGAGGCGCAGCAGGGTCTTGATCGCGCGCCGTTCGTCCATGGCGCGGTAGCCTTCGGCGACGTCCTGCAGAGGTAGTTCCAGGTCGAAGACCTTGCCGGGGTTGATCTTGCGGGTCATGACCAGGTCGATCAGGTCCGGCAGGAAGCGGCGCACGGGGGCCGGGCCGCCGAGCAGGTTCTTCTGAGCGAAGAACAGTTGCTGGCCGTCGATCTCCACGCCATGCGGCACGCCGACGAAGCCGACCGAGCCGCCGGGGCGGGCGGAGGCGATTGCCTGCGACATCGATTCCTGCGTGCCGACGCATTCCAGCACCGATTCCGCGCCGACACCGTCCGTCAGGTCCCTGATGCGGGCGACGCCCTCGTCGCCGCGCTCGGAGACGATGTGCGTCGCGCCGAATTCGAGGGCGAGGTCCTGCCGGCTCTTGTGGCGGCTCATCGCGATGATCTTTTCGGCGCCCATTTGCCTTGCGGCCAGAACGCCCATCAGGCCGACCGCGCCGTCGCCGACGACGACGGCCGTGCCGCCCGGCCGCACGCGCGCGGCATCGGCCGCGTACCAGCCTGTGCCGAGCACGTCGGAGACCGCAAGCAGGCTCGGGATCAGGTCTTCGTCCGGCATATAGGGCGTCGCGACGAGGGTTCCGTCGGCAAGCGGCACGCGCAGCAGCGGCGCCTGCGCCCGCGTCATGAATTCACGGTTCTCGCAGGAGGACGGGAAGCCGAAGCGGCAATGCGGGCAGGTATTATCCGAGCAGCAGAAGGAGCCGACGACGAACTGGCCGGGCTTGACGGTCTTCACCGCGCTGCCGACCTCGACCACTACGCCGCAATATTCATGGCCCATATGCATGGGGCCGTTCAGCGGCTGGAGGCCGCGATAGGGCCAGAGGTCGGAGCCGCAGATGCAGGTGGCGGCAAGCTTCAGGATGGCGTCGGTGGGCTGGAGGATTTCCGGCTCCGCCACTTCTTCGCAGCGGATGTCGCCGGGGCTGTAAAGCACTGTTCCAAGCATGGGGTATTCCTTTCGCGTCGCGCCTGTCTCAGGCGCCGTATTCGGTGTCCGTGACATGTTCCAGCCAGTCGACGACCTTGCCGTCCTTGACCTCCTGGAGCGCGATATGGGTCATGGCGACATCCGGCGCCGCGCCGTGCCAGTGCCGTTCGCCGGGGGCGAACCAGACCACGTCGCCGGGCCGGATCTTCTCCACCGGGCCGCCTTCGCGCTGCACCCGGCCGAGGCCGGAAACGACGAGAAGGGTCTGACCGAGCGGATGGGTGTGCCACGCCGTCCTTGCCCCCGGCTCGAACGTCACCTGCGCGCCCTGCACCCGTTCGGCGTCGAAGGGATTGAAGAGCGGGTCGATGCGCACCGTGCCGGTGAACCATGCCTCCGGCCCCCTGGCGGATGAGCGCGATCCTGCGCGTGAGATATCCATGGTCATTCTCCTGTCTGTTATCGGATGACGTCGATCTGAAGCGGGAATTTTCCCCGCGCCAGCAAGGGTTCGAAGCTGCCGTCGATACGGCCGAGCCGGATCAGGCCGCGCGACCATTGGTATTCGCCGTAGAAGAGGGCGAGGTTGCCCCAGGGGGCATAGTAGCAGACGTCGCCGGGGCGCTCGCCGGAAAAGCGGCCGCTGCCCGCTTCGGTGAGCTTGTGCGGCAGGTAGGCGATCTTCTCGTTATGGGCATAATCGTCGATCTGGAGATCATGGAGCGGGAGCATGGATGCGAAGTCGCGGACGGAGGAATTGTCCTCCAGCGCGGCGATCATCGTCCGGCCGGCAAAGGCGATGCGAATCTTCATGGATGCGGTTTTTCCTGCATGGATGCGGATCGGGCGGCTTGTGATGCATCTTATGTAGCAGCAGGCGATTAGGTTGATTAGCCGTTTGATTTCGTTTGAACTTATCGATGGAGACCATAAATGCGGTGGGAATTTCAACGAATTCTTGCGGTTCCGCATGATGACGGAGGCGGATTCGGGGCTGTTCAACCACGAGGCCAGCCCTAACTTAACGCAGACGCCCATAATCCGGCTGATGGATGGCGAATGAGCCGGTAGTCGCTTTGAGCGGGACGATCCGGGTCGGGATTTTTTCATGGGGGCTGTCGGAACGTGGCGACCTTGTTCGTCCTCTGACCGAGTGGATCCGGCAATGGGGGAAGGCTTCAACCCGTGCCGGAGGCCGCTGGCAACGAACCGAGCGAAAGGAACCGACAATGCCAAAGAACGCTGTTTGCATCTGGTACGACAAGGACGCGGAAGACGCCGCACGCTTCTATGCGCAGGTCTTTCCCGACAGTGCGGTCACCGGTGTCTACCGTGCGCCGGGTGACTACCCCTCCGGCAAGGAGGGCGATGTGTTGATGGTCGAATTCACGGTTGCCGGCATCCCCTGCCTCGGGCTCAACGGCGGGCCGATCTTCAAGCATTCGGAGGCATTTTCCTTCCAGATTTCCACTGAAGACCAGGAAGAAACGGACCGCTACTGGAATGCCATCGTCGGCAATGGCGGGCAAGAAAGCGAATGCGGCTGGTGCAAGGACAGGTGGGGTATCTCCTGGCAGATCACACCGCGTGTCCTGATGGAGGCGATGGCGGCGGGGGGCGGCGAGGCGAAGCGCGCCTTCAGTGCCATGATGACGATGAAGAAGATCGACGTCGCCGCGATTGCAGCCGCCCGGCGCGGCTGAAGGCCGCCCCGCGGCAGCGCTTCAGACGACGCTGTGCAGCCACTCGGCAAACAGCGCGATCACGCGTTTGCGGGGATGGTCAGGCCGGTGCAGGAGATAGTAACCGAGACCCGGCAGCGAGAGTTCGTGCGCCTTCACCAGCTCGCCCGCCTCGAGCTCCGGCGCGAGGACGACATCGCTGCAGATCGCCACGCCCTGACCGGCCAGCACCGCGGCGATGGCGTGTGCCTCCTCGCGGAAGCTGAGCCGGCAGGTCTCCGCGTCATGCGGCAGCCCCGGTTCCAGCGCGCGCGCCTTGCTCCACCAGTGGCGCCAGATCGGGGTCTCGGGATCGATTTTCATCCAGTCATAGTGGATGCGCGGCAGGCGATAGATGTCGCGCGGCGTCGCGAGCGGTTTTCCAGCGGCAAGCAGATGGGGCCGGCAGACCGGAAAATAGGTGTCGCGAAACAGCTCCTGCCCGGCGCAACCATCCGGCATGCTGCGCGAATAGCGGATCGCGACATCCGCCTCGCCGCTTTCGAGGCTCAGGGTTCGGTCCGTACCGATGATTTCGAGCGCGATCTCGGGCTGGGCCTCCTGCCAGAGGGGAAGACGCGGTACGAGCCACCGGCTTGCGAAGGCATTCGGCGTGGTGACGCGCAGGACCTGATGCGGCGTCTCGCAGAGCGCCGCAAACGCCGCGGTGAAGGAGTCGAAGCCGCCGCGTAGCACGGGAAACAGCATGTTCCCTGCTTCGGTCAGGCGAAGGGGACGCGGCCGTCGGAAAAAAAGCGGCTGGGCGCAAATATCCTCCAGCAGACGGATCTGATGGCTGATTGCGGTGGGCGTGACGCCGAGTTCGATCGCCGCCAGCCGGAAGCTCAGGTGCCGGGCGGCGCTTTCGAAGGCTCGCAATGCGTTGAGGGGCGGCAGTTTCCTCATGGCGCGATTATAGATGAATTCATTTCATCCATCACTTGATTTCTTTGGTTTTGCTAATGTTCGCTTCCCGTGAGAGCGTCCATCGAGCCAAGGATGGGAGAGCCGAGATGAAAGCCGACGCCCTGGAGCCTGCCGCAACTGTGGAAATGAGCCTGCGAGAGCAAACCCGGCTGCGCCGCGCACTTCGCGGCGAGCTGGTTCTCCGGGCAGATCCTGCCTACGAACGCGCACGGCAAGTCTGGAATGGTCTTGTCGACAAGCGGCCGGCTGCCATTGCCTATTGCGCCTGCGCGGAGGACGTGGTCGCGGCGCTTGCCGCGGCACGGGAGGGTGGCCTGTCGATTTCCGTGCGCAGTGGCGGACACAATGTTGCGGGAAAGTCGGTCTGCGAGGGTGGGCTCGTCATCGACCTCTCGCGGATGAAGAACAGGCTGGTGGAGGATAGCCGCCTCTTTGCTTCGGCCGAAGCGGGACTGACGCTCGCTGAATTCGATAGGGCCACGCAAGCCTGCGGCCTCGCGACGACCATGGGTGTCAACGGCGATACCGGCATCGCGGGCCTCACATTGGGCGGTGGCTTCGGCAAGCTCGGCCGGCGCTTCGGGCTCGCCTGCGACAACCTCCTTTCGGCACAGGTCGTGACAGCCGACGGCAGGGTGCTCCATGCGAGCGCCGACGAGAACCCCGATCTCTTCTGGGGGCTGCGGGGCGGTGGCGGCAATTTCGGGATCGTCACCCGCTTCGACTATCGCCTTCATGCCATCGGCACCACGGTTCTTGCCGGCAGTGTCGTCTTCCCGGAGGCAAGGGCGCGGGAAGCCTTGAAATTCTATGACGAATTCGCCCGAAATGCGCCGGACGAACTCAGCCTCGATGCCGCGCTGTTCACGTCGGCGGGCGAACGGCTGTTCTCGATCTCCGTCTTCCATTCCGGCGTCCCGGCACAGGCGGCGAAAGACATCGCACCGCTTTTCGCCTATGCGCAGGGAAAATCCGTCAGCGCGCATGTCGAGCCGACGCCCTATCTCGCCGTGCAGTCGGCAGGCGACGCGGTGTTTCCGCGCGGCCGCCGCTATTCGTGGAAGGCCCAGTTCATGCGCGAGCTTACCGCGGACATGATCGACGCGCTCCTCGATGCCTACAGGAAGGCGCCGGGCGACAATGCCCTCCTTGTCCTGCAGCAGGTAGGAGGCGCAATCTCCCGCGTTCCCGTTGCCGCGACCGCCTATGCCGGCCGGGATGCCGAGTTCGACTGCTTCCCCATCGCGATATGGGACGACCCGGCTGCGGATGGCGAAAACCTCGCCTGGGTGCGCGACGTATGGACCGCCGTTCGTCCATTCTCGACGGGTGCGGTTTACGTCAACAACCTCGGAGACGAAGGACCGGAACGCGTCAAGGCTGCCTATGGCCCCAACTACCGGAGGCTCGTCGAACTGAAGGACAAGTACGACCCTTCGAACCTGTTCTCGCTGAACCAGAACATCGCGCCCACCATGGCCGACCGGCCGGAATGACCTTCGGCGCCGAACGACCGGATGACCCGCAGGCTAGCTCTCCAGGCCCAGCGGATCGGCGACGCGCGGCCAGAGGTCGAGCCGGGCCTTTCGGTAGGGCGTGGTCGCCGGGTCCGTCGGGTAGGAGGTCGGGGCTGCGATATAGACGATCTCGGAGGAGACCGGCTGGAAGCCGGCGTGGAAGTGGTTGGTCGACTTCACCAAGAGGAAGGCCTTGCCGGTGAAATCCACGCCCTGGTTGGAGAAGATGTCGGGCTCGTAGGTCTGGGTGCGGCTGGTGATCAGCACGATGTCGATGGTCGTGCCGACCGGGCGCACCACCGCCGTGCTGCCGAGCGTCACGCGGCTGTTGCGGAAGCTCTGCCAGCCGGCGTCGAAGACGCCCTCCACCGTGACGCGGAGGTCGAGCGGCTCGCCGCCCTCCGGCCCCGACTTGCCGCCGAAGCGTAGCGCCAGTTCCGCCCCTTGCCCGGCCGCATGGCAGAAGGACACGGCGATCGGGTCCCAGATCGTCGCCACCGCGACATTCTCGAAGCCACGCTCGATCATCCGGCGCAGGATGAAGGTCGCATCCCCCGCCACCCCGCCGCCGGGATTGTCCCAGACATCGGCGATGACGACGGGGCGGTCTGGCTGGGCGGTACGAACCGCGAGCGCCCGGTCGAGGCCGGCCTCGGTGTCCAGCATCGGCATAGCCGTCTCCCGGCGCAGGCGGTAGAGCTCATGGCCGAGCCTTTCCGCCAGCGCATCGCCCTTCGCCTTGTCATCGTCAGTGACGACGACGATGCGCGTGCCCATTTCCGGCACGTCCCCCGCCATGAAGCCGTGGATGACGGAAATCGATAGCACGCCGTCCTCGCCCTCCATCGCCTTCAGCCGGTCGACGAAGGAGCGCATCGGCTCGCGGCTCGTCGGATAGATGGTGATCATGCGGCAGTCGAAGGTGGAGATGACGGGCCTGATCTCGCCCTTCAGGGTGCGCAGCGCAAGTTCCACGACATGCTCGCCGCGCTCCTCGAAATCCGTATGCGGAAATTCGAGGAAGGCGGCCATGATGTCGAGATTCGCGACACGCTTTGCGGTGAGGTGGCTGTGCGGGTCGAATCCCACGGCGATCAGCACGTCCGGCCCGACAAGCGCGCGGATGCGCGACAGGAAATCCCCTTCCGGATCGTCATAACCCTGCGCCACCATCGCGCCGTGCAGGCCGAGCACGACGGCATCGACCGGCAGCGCGGCTTCGAGCTCGCCGACGATCCGGTCGCGCAGCGTCTCGTAGGTCTGGCGCTGGATGAGGCCGGCGGGCTCGGCCCAGCAGGACGTGCCCTCGATGACAGTAAAGCCCTCCGCCCGCCCGCGCCGGCGCAGGATCGGCACGACGGAAGAGCAGAGCGTCGGCGTATCCGGATGCTCGCCCGGGCCGGCATAGAAGGCAGCCTTGAAGGCATTCATGTCCGTCGGCACGGGCGAGAAGGTGTTGGTCTCGGTGGCAAGCGAGGCCGTGAAGATGCGCATGGTGACGGGTCCCGATGAATGGCGCCGGCCTCTGCCGGCTTCTTCTTGTTATTTATTTTCACTCATGCGACTCTTTGCAAGAGATTTCTGTGAGAATGGATGGCGAAAATGCCGAGGTAGGAAATTGAATTTCACACATGGCGTCGTATTGATGCGGTTTCCGCCTGTGCTATGACCGTTTGGCACGTGAAATTCATTTTCAGGAAGGCGAGGGCGGCCTTGCCGGCGGAGCGCGGATGGACCTCTTTCATGCATTGACGGACGAGGAGGGCGGCCTTTCGGGGCTGGACCGGACGCTTGCGGATTTCGTGCTGGAGAATGTCGATTTCGTCATGCATGCTTCCATCGGCGAGCTTGCCGGGCGGGCCGGCGTCTCGCCACCGACCGTGACGCGGTTCTGCCGGCGGCTCGGATGCAAGGGCTTTCCGGATTTCAAGGTGCAGCTCGCGCGGCTGGCCTCCGTCGGCCTGCGTTATGTCCGGCCGGAAGTCCTGACCGAAACGCCCCAGGAGGTCGCCGACGACGTGCTGGCGAATGCGCAGGCCGCGCTTTACCAGTTGCACCGCCAGATCGACCTTGCCGCGCTCGAAAAGGCGGCCGGCCTGTTGCGCGGTGCGGATTTCATCCTCGCTTTCGGGGCGAGCGGCAATTCGTCGATGGTGGTCAACGAGCTGCACAACCGGCTGTTCCGGCTCGGCTGCCGCATCTGCGCCTCGAACGATCACAACATGAACGCGATGCTTTCCGCCGCCGCCCGGCCGGGCACGGTGGTCTTCGCCTCGTCCTTCACGGGGCGCGACACCGCCCTCGTCCACTGCCTCGACCTGTCGAGGCAGCGCGGCATTCCCACCGTCGTCGTCACCCAGAGCCGTTCGCCGGTCGCCGAAGCGGCGGACGTGGTGATCGCGGTCGACCTGCCGGAGGGGACCAACATCTTCCGGCCGACCTCGACGCGCTATGCCTATCTCGCCGTCGTCGACATGCTGGCGAACCTCGTCGCCTATGCCGACAGGCCGAAGGCGCTGAAGACCTTGCGCGCCATCAAGGAAGACCTCGTCAGCCACCGCGACGGCGACGACCGCCAGCCGCTCGGCGATTAGAGCAATTCCAGCAAAAGTGTGAAGCGGTTTTGCGTCCGGAATTGCGTTAGAACAAAGAGTTAGAGCGTTTTTGCGATTCGAAGAAAAGCGGAAAAGCTCTAAAATCTCAGCGGTGCGGGGCCCAGGGCACGAGCCGCCGCTCGATCTGGCGCGCGATGGCTTCCAGCAGGATCGCCACCAGCGCGATGACGACGATGCCGGCGATCACGACGTCGGTGACGAGGAACTGCGCGGCCGACTGGATCATGAAGCCGATACCGCTCGTCGCCGCCACGAGTTCGGCCGCCACCAGCGTCGTCCAGCCGGCGCCGAGCGCGATGCGGATGCCGGTGAGGATCGAGGGGACTGCGCTCGGCAGCACCACGTCGGACAAAACCTGCCGCCGGCTCGCGCCGAGGGAACGGGCGGCGTTGACATGGTCCTTCGAGACGCCGCGCACGCCGGCTGATGTCGACAGGATGATCGAGGGCAGCATGGAAAGCGCGATGACGGTGATCTTCGATGCCTCGCCGATGCCGACCCAGATGATGATGAGCGGCAGATAGGCCAGCGGCGGCAGCGGGCGCAAAAACTCCACGACCGGGTCGAGGATGCCGCGGCCGATCCGGCTCGTGCCGATGGCAAGGCCGGCAGGAATGCCGATCGCGATGGAGGCGGCGAGCGCGCCGAAGATGCGGGTGAGGCTGGCGCCGAGATGCTCGGCGAGCGTCGCATCGACGAAACCGGTGACGACGAGATTGTAGATAGCGACCACCACCTGCCGGGGCGAGGGCAGGAAGACCGGCGAGACCAGCGCGTAGGCGGCGGCCAGCGCCCAGAGCCCGACGAGCACGGCGACGGTGATCGCGGAGATGGCCGCGACGGGCAGCGGTCGCCGCTCGCATGGCGGGTCCTTCGCCGGAACCTCGGGCAGGGACGTGACGTCGGTGGAGAGGGTCATGCGGCAAGCTCCTCGTCTGCGCCGGAATGGATGAGGCCGGTGAGGCCGGCATGCATGCGTTTGAAGAGGGGTGAGGCCTTCACGGCGGATACCGAGGCGCCATTCAGCACCTCCGCATTGAAGCCCGCCTCGATCTCGGCCGTCAGGCGCCCCGGATTGGGCGAGAGCACGACGATGCGCGTGCCGAGCAGCAGGGCCTCCTCGATGCTGTGCGTGATCAGGATGGCGCCAGCGCCGCTTTCGGCCTTTATGCGCAGGAGGAATTCCTGCATGCGCGTTCGGGTCAGCGCGTCCAGCGCGCCGAGCGGTTCGTCGAGCAGGAGAAAGCGCGGCTCCGCCGCCAGCGCCCGCGCGATGCCGACCCGCTGGCGCATGCCGCCGGAAAGCTCCCAGATGCGCCGGTCGCCGGCCTCCGCAAGCCCGACGCGGGCAAGAAGCGCATCGGCCCGCGCCCGGCGCTCGGCAAGCGGAATGCCCCTCAGCTTGAGCGGGAAGGCGATGTTGTCGCGCGCGTCGAGCCAGGGATAGAGCGCATCGTCCTGGAAGACGACCGCGCGGTCGGCGCCGGGGCCGCGCACCGGCTCGCCGTCGAGCGCGATGGTGCCGGCGCTCGGCGCGATGAAGCCGGCCGCAAGGTTGAGCAGGCTTGTCTTGCCCGAGCCGGAGCGCCCGATGATGGCGACCAGCTCATCCGAAGCGACCTGCAGGTTGATGCCGTCGAGGACCAGCTCTTCGCCCGCGCCGCCCCGGCCCGGCCTTGCCGGGTAGCGCAGCGCGACGTTGCGGAATGTCAGGATGCTCATGGGCCCTCCAGGGGTGGTTCCGTGGTGTCGGGCGATGGCCCGGCGGCACTTTCGCGCCACCGGGCCCGTCCGCCGCAAAGGTTCAGGCGTCAGTAGGCGAGCTTCGTCGCGTCCGTCACCCAGCGGGTGGAGACGTAGGGCGAATAGTCGGAAAGGGCCGCGGGGATCTTGCCCTGTTCCAGCAGGAAGGCCGAGGTGTCGGCGACCGCCTTCACCGTGCCGCCGCCGAGCAGCTTTTCGCCGGCCTGTTCCTCGAGCGTCGGGAAGATGTAACCCTTGAGCAGCGCCGGCACCTCGTCCTGCTTGGCGCCGGTGAGGCGAGCGATCTTCTCGGCTTCCGGCGAGGTGGCGTTCCAGGCATCGGGATCGGCGCGATAGGCGGCGGTCGCATCGCCCGTCACCTTGACGAAGGCGGTCACCACGTCCGGGTGTTCCTCGGCGAATTTCTTGCTGACGATCCAGGCGTCGAAGGTCGGCCCGCCCCAGTCCGCGACGTCGGCGGAGGTCGCAAGGACCTTGCCGCCCTTCTTCAGCGGGGCCAGAACCGGATCCCACACATAGGCGCCGTCGATGTCGCCGCGTTCCCAGGCCGCCGCGATTTCCGGCGGGCGCAGGTTGAGGATCTCGACCGATTTCGGATCGACGTTCCAGTGCTTCAGCGCTGTCAGCAGGCTGTAATGGGCGGTCGAGACGAAGGGCGTCGCGATCTTCTTGCCGGCAAGGTCCTCCGGCTTGTCGATGGATTTCACCGCGAGCGCTTCCGCCTCGCTGATGAGGCCGACGACGAAGATCGTCTCGATGGGCAGCTCGCGGCTGGCGGCGGCGGCAAGCGGCGAGGAGCCGACATAGCCGATATCGAGCGAGCCGGAAGCGATGGCGGCGATCACATCCGCGCCGCCGTCGAATTTCTGCCAGTTGATCTTCGCGCCGGTCGCCTTCTCATAGGTGCCGTCGGCCTGCGGAACGCGGGACGGCTCGACGATCGGCTGGTAGCCGATGTTGAGCGTCACGTCAGCGGCGTGCGCCGCGCCGAGGGAAGCCGCCATGGCAAGGGCGGCTGTCGCGGCGAGTAGGGCTCTGCGGGTAATGGTCATGGTCCTCTCCTCAAGTTGCCGTCGCCCGAAATTTCTGCGGGCCGGTTTCTCAAAGCTATATAATCAATAAATTTAGTAGAGAAATTTTCGCCTCAATTTACCGGGCGCGCGGCAATTGCTTTTGCGTTTCCGGCGGAAGGATCGAAATGACGACTCCCGGGGCTGCTCTCTGCATGCCGGTGAGATCGGCCGGATTTCCATCACGATATGTTTCAGCTGGGAACGACCGCCCGCCGTTTCGGTTGACTCCGCGCAAGCGAATGAACGCCTGCATTTGAAACCCAGGAGAAGCATTATGCCGAACCAAGGCGGAACCCATGAACAGCATGTGAAGGCTGGCCAGCAGAGCCACAAGAACGAGGATCGCAAGGTCGAGGCCTCCGGCAAGCACGACCAGAACGACGGTCAGCGCGGCGGCAAGGGCAACTTCGCGGAAGACCGCCAACGGGCCTCGGAAGCTGGCCGCAAGGGCGGCAAGCACTAACCTTTCAACTCCAGAGGGTCCGCCGCCGCAAGGTGGCGGGCCTTTTGACGCCTGTGTGCCAAACCCGGTGCGAATCGATGCGAAAAGCGGCGCTACGCCGCAGATGAAAGCCGTTTGCCGCCGGAAAGCATCGAAAATGATGCCTATTGGGCACGTTCAAGGCCAAAACGGCCGGAAAACGGCGGTCTGGGGGCTGAAATTCCTTGGTATTTGTCGCTCTGATAAATTATACCGTTTTTATATGTTTTTCGCACTTCGGTGCCTAGAATGAGCCGGAATCACCCGTCATGGGTGAGCCGATCGATCTTCCCGAAGACGACGGATGAAATCGCCGGGCGCCAGCGTGCGTCCACGCTGCCGCACATGCCGATGGAAAGCAGGCCGAAATGCTGACGAAAAAGGGAAAATACGGGTTGAAGGCGCTCGTCGACCTGGCGCGCCTCGCCCCGGGCGAAACGGCTTTCGTCAGCGAGATCGCGCTGCGCAACAACATTCCGAAGAAGTTTCTCGACACCATCCTTCTCGAACTGCGCAATGCCGGCATGCTGCGCTCGAAGAAGGGGCCGGGCGGCGGCTATTCCCTTTCCCATCCCGCCTCGGAAATCCGCATCGGCCACGCCATCCGCGTCCTCGACGGGCCGCTGGCGCCGATCCGCTGCGCAAGCCGCACGGCCTATGAGGCCTGCGAGGACTGCGCCGATCCGGAAGGCTGTCAGGTCCGGCGCGCCATGACCGAGGTGCGCGACGCCATCGCCTCCATCCTCGATACGATGACGCTCGAACAGTTCGTCGCCGTGCCGGGTGCCGCCGCGATGATCGAGGAAGAAGAGCTGGAAAAGCGGGTCGGCTGACCCGCTGCCTTACGGATCCAGTTCGGGATAGTGGCGGAAGAGGTCGCTCTCGTTGGGCGCAAGGCGCCTGTCGCTGGCAAGATAGGCCGCGATCCTCGGCAATTTCTCCACCCTTTTGCAGACCGCGTCGATCTTGCCGTATTTCGGTCCGAGCCGCTTCATGAGGTTCGGAAAGGCATAGGTCAGGCCGCTCATCGCCTGGAAAAGCGAAAGATCCGCATAGGTGAGATGGCTACCGACCAGATGCGCCGGCCCTTCGGGGTTGCGCGCGAGGATCGTCTCGAACCAGTCGAGGAATTTGGGAACGCGTTCCTTACGGAATTCCTCCGCCCGCCGAAGCGATTCCGGCTTTTGCTCCTCGTAATATCGCCCCGCGCCGATGGGGTGGTGCACGTCATGTCCCTCGAGCACGAAATCGGCGATGGTGAGCTGAATCTGATGCGTCCATAGCCGAAGGCGCTCGTCCTTCGGCGCGAGGTCCAGCCTGTCGCCGAGATAGAGAAGGATCACCGCCACCTGTCCGACGACCAGCGGACCGTCTTTCAGGAAGGGCGGGGCGAAGGACGGCGTCGCAAGCGTCCTGCCGACCTCCGCGATCACATGGTCGCCTTCCTCCCGCGCCACGTCGCGGTAGGGTGCCCCGGCCGCTTCCAGCGCCAGGCGGATATATTCGCCGCGGCCCTGGATGCCGGTCCAGTAGTAGAGTTCGTAGGTCATGGCGCAGGAATGCGGCAGCGAGCTTTCGGTTCCACCTTGTCGCCTCAGACCTCGACTGGCCGCGCCGTCTGCTCGGTCACGCCGAAGACGCGGCGATAGCGGGCGATTTCCGCCGGATCGCCGGTCGCCTTGACCGGATTGTCGGAGAGCTTGACCGCGGGGCGGCCGTTGGCGCTCGTCACCTTGCAGACCAGCGAGATCGGATCGAGCCCGTGGCCGCCATCGGGATCGCAACCGCGAAAGTCGTTGGTGAGATTGGTGCCCCAGCCGAAGCTCATGCGCACGCGGCCGTGGAAGTGCCGGTAGGTTTCCTCGATGGTGTCGACATCCATGCCGTCGGAGAAGATCAGCAGCTTTTCGCGCGGATCGCGTCCCTTGGCGCGCCACCAGTCGATGATCTGCTCGCCGCCCTCGATCGGCGGCGCGCTGTCGGGGCGGAAGCCCGTCCAGTCCGCCACCCAGTCCGGTGCATTGGCGAGGAAGGCCGCCGTGCCGAAGGCATCGGGCAGGGCGATGAGGAGGTTGCCGTTATAATGCTGTTGCCACTCCTCCAGCACCCGGTAGGGCGCGTGGGCAAGGGCTTCGTCGCCTTCGGCGAGCGCGGCGGCGACCATCGGTAGCTCATGCGCATTGGTGCCGATGGCCTCGAGATCGGCATCCATGGCGAGGAGCACGTTGGACGTGCCGATGAAGCGGTCGCCGAGCCCTTCCTTGAGGGCGTCCACGCACCAGCGCTGCCACAGGAAGCCGTGCCGGCGGCGGGTGCCGAAGTCAGAGATGACGAGGTCCGGCAACTGGCGCAGCCGCTCCACCTTTTCCCATAGTCGCGCCTTGGCGCGGGCATAGAGCACGTCGAGTGCGAAGCGACCGCGATCGCGCATCGCCGCGCGCGACTTCAATTCGTTGATGATGGCAAGGGCGGGGATTTCCCACATGGTCGTGTGCGTCCACGGCCCGTCGAAATGCAGCTCGTATTGGCCGTCGACCTTGCGCAACTCGTATTCCGGCAGTTGGAAGGTCGAGAGCCAGGCGATGAAATCCGGCCCGAACATGCGCGCCTTGCCGTAGAAGCTGTTGCCGGCGAGCCAGATCAGCTCCTTCTTGGTGAAGCGTATGCCGCGGGCATGGTCGAGCTGGGCGCGAAGCTCGCCTTCGTCGATGATGTCGGCGAGCCGCACGCTCGTCGTGCGGTTGATCAGCGAGAAGGTGGCATTCACGTCCGGATGGAGCTGCCGGATCATCTGGAGCATCAGCAGCTTGTAAAAGTCCGTATCGAGCAGGCTGCGGACGATCGGGTCGAGGCGGAAATTGTGATCGTAGGTGCGGGTCGCGATATCGTTGACGGCCATGCCGGCTCCTGGCGATGGGACTGGGCTTGCCGGCTGGGAGGGACCGGCGGGTTCGCGCCAACCTCGTTGATCGACGCCCCGATTGCAAGCCGCAGGCCGCTTCATCCGCCGGATGTGCAAAGGAAAACGGCCCGGAGATGTCTCCGGGCCGTTCGTATCGAGTGCCGGTCAGGCCGCGTCCGGCCGGTGCACCGTCTTCACTTCAAGGAAGTCCTCGAGACCGAACATGCCGCCTTCGCGGCCGTTGCCGGACTGCTTGAAGCCGCCGAAGGGGCTGCCGTAGCGGTGCGGGCCGCCATTGATGTGTACCATGCCGGCGCGAAGGCGGGCCGCGACGCGCTCGGCGCGGTCCGGATTGCCGGTCTGCACATAGGCGGCAAGGCCATAGGCGGTGTCGTTGGCGATCGCGATGGCTTCCTCTTCCGTGTCGAAGGGGATGATCGCGAGAACCGGGCCGAACACCTCTTCACGCGCGATGCGCATGTTGTTGTTCACATCCGCGAAGATCGTCGGCTTGACGAAATAGCCGGTCTCGAAGCCATCGGGCTTGCCTGGGCCGCCGACGAGAAGCCGCGCGCCTTCGGCAACGCCCGCCTCGATCAGCGCCTGCACGCGGCCGAACTGGATGTGCGAGACGAGCGGGCCGATATGGCCGCCTTCCTCTTCCGGGTTGCCGACGGTGGCTTCCTTGCCGGTGCGCTCGGCGATCTCGACCACCTTGTCATAGACCGAGCGCTCGACGAGCATGCGGGTCGGTGCGTCGCAGGACTGGCCGGAATTGTTGAAGCATTCCAGCACGCTGCCGGCGACGCGGTCTTCCAGGTCGGCGTCGGCGAAGACGAGGTTCGGCGACTTGCCGCCGAGTTCCAGCGTCACGCGCTTGACCGTCTCGGCCGCATCCTTGCTGACGGCGATGCCGGCGCGGGTGGAGCCGGTAAAGGACATCATGTCGACGTCCTTGTGCTTGGAAAGCGCCGCGCCGCATTCGATGCCGTCGCCGTTGACAAGGTTGAACGTGCCCGCCGGGAAGCCCGCCTCATGCACCATCTCGGCATAGAGCATGGCGTTGAGCGGCGTGAATTCCGAGGGCTTCAGCACGCAGGTCGAGCCCGTCGCCAGCGCCGGGACCACCTTCAGCGCGATCTGGTTGATCGGCCAGTTCCAGGGCGTGATGAGACCGCATACGCCGATGGGCTCGCGGCGCACGACGTCGCCGTTCGGCAGCACTTCGCGGCTCTTGAGGCGCTTCAGCGCGTCGATGAAGCCCTGGAGGTGGCCGACGCCGACATCCGCTTGCTGCTCGGTGCTCATGCTGATCGGCGCGCCGAGTTCGAGCGTGATGGTGCGGGCCATCTCGTCATAGCGGCGCTTGTAGATCTCCAGCAGCTTTTCGAGCAGAGCAAGGCGCTCGTCCACGCTGGTCTGGCTGTAGGTCGCGAAAGCCTTCTTGGCGGCGGCGACGGCGCGGTCGATATCGGCGGCGGTGCCCATGGTGATGACCGCGACCGGCTTTTCCGTCGCCGGGTTGATGACCTGGAGGTCATTGGGCTTCAGCGGATCGACCCACTGGCCGTCGATGTAGAATTTGCGCTTGTCGAGCATGCTTTTCTCCCGTCACTTCTGTTTTTCGTCGAGCCAGCCCCTTATGAGCTGGCGATAGCGTTCCCCGCCGAAACTTGGAAAATGGCCGCCATGCACCAGCCGCACCGGCAGGGTCAGGAGCCGTTCCATCGAGGCGATATAGTCCGTCAGGTCGGAATGGTAGGTGTCCTCGATCAGCGGGCCATCGTAGACGATGTCGCCCGAGAAGAGAATTTCGGTTGCCTTCTCGTAGAGCGCAATACCCCCTGGGGAGTGGCCTGGCGTGTGGATGACCTCGAACTGCCGGTCGCCGAGATCGATCATGTCGCCATCTTCGAGGATGCGCGTCGCAGGCGCCTTCTTCACGGCGTAGCATTTCGAGCAATAGGGCTCGGGCGGCAGCGCGTCGAAGATCTCGTCGGTGACGTAAGGTTCGGCCAGCGTGTTCTCCCGCGTCGGATTGGCGAGAAGGTCGGCCTCGGCCGAATGCACCGCGCGGCACTCGAATTCGTGGTGGCAGCCGATATGGTCGAAATGTGTATGGCTCGCCACCGCGATCAGGTCGCGCTCCGTGACGAGCGGCACCCATTCCCTCAGTGAGACGACGCCCATGCCGCTATCGACCAGCATGTCGCGGTCGCGGCCGCGAATGTGCCAGACGTTGCAGCGATAGAACTCCTGGATGTAGGGCTCGCAGATATAGGTCACATCGTCATCGAGGCGACGAACGCTGTACCAATCCTCCGGCCGGATGCGTCGCATCGATCCTAAACTCCCGCCCCGTCCTGAAGCACGACGATGCTATCCGCCTTCAGCCGAAGGTCAAGCTCGGCGCCGACTTCCGGCGTCTCGGTCTGCGGCAGATGGGCGGTGAGCGTCGCGCCATTGGCCGCGACATGGCAGCGATGATGCGTGCCGAAGAAGGCGCTGCCGGTGATGCGGCCGTGGCCGAGCGAGAGGGTCGGCACATCGGCATTTGCCGAGCGGAAATGCTCCGGGCGGATGCAGAGCGTCACATCGCTTCCGGCAATGGGGAAGCCGGAAACGAAGGTGGAGGCCGGCAGCACGGCGCGGCCCAGCGTGGTCTCCAGTTCGGCTTCGCTGGCGGCGGTGCGCACGACCTTCGCCGGCAGGAAATTGGCCTCGCCCATGAAGCCGGCGGAAAACAGCGAGCGCGGGCGCATGTAGATCGAGGCCGGCGTGCCGACATCCTCGATGCGGCCCTTGTTCATCACGACGATGCGGTCGGCGATCGCCATCGCCTCTTCCTGGTCGTGGGTGACATGCACGAAGGTCGTGCCGACGCGCTTCTGGATCGCCTTCAATTCGTCCTGCATCTGCCGGCGCAGCTTCAGGTCCAGCGCGCCGAGCGGCTCGTCGAGCAGCAGCACGTCGGGATCGACCGCCAGAGCCCGGGCGAGCGCCACGCGCTGGCGTTGGCCGCCCGAAAGCTCATGCGGCTTCTTGGCCGAGGATGCCCTCAAGCCGACGAGATCGAGATAGGAGAAGGCCTTCTCGTAGCGCTCCGCCTTGCCCATGCCACGCATGCGCAGGCCGAAGCCGACATTGTCGCGCAGGCACATATGCGGGAAGAGCGCATAGTCCTGGAACATGGTCGTCGTCGGCCGCTTGGCTGGCGAGACATATGTCATGTCGCGCCCGCCGATGGAGATCGTGCCGGATGTCGGCTCGATGAAGCCGCCGAGGATGGAGAGCAGCGTGGTCTTGCCGCAGCCCGACGGGCCGAGCAGCACGATGAACTCGCCGGCCGCGATATCGAGCGAGACATCGTCGAGCGCCCGGAACGCGCCGAAGTCCTTGGTGGCGTTCTTGATGGAAACGTCGGCGGTCATGAGGATTTCCCGGTTTTTCTGAAGACCGTCAGTTCCATGAGGATGAGGAACACGACGGAGATGAGGAAGACGACGCTGCCGATGGCGTTGGTCTTGGGGTCGAGGCCGGAGCGCAGCATGCTCCAGATTTCGACCGGCAGCGTCACGTCGAAGCGCGACAGCAGGAAGGCGACGATGAATTCGTCCCAGCTGAAGGTGACGGAGAGGAAGAAGGCGGCAAGGATCGACGGCAGCAGCATGGGCGCGGTGACGAGCAGCATGACCTGCCAGTCCTTCGCCCCGAGGTCGCGCGCCGCCCGCTCGATATTAACCTGATGCCCGCCCATCGAGGCATAGATGATGGCAAAGCAGAGCGGCAGGTTGATCACCACATGGCCGATGCCGACCGTCACGAGCGAAAGCCGCATGCCCGTCACGTTCAGCATGGAAAGGAGGCCGAGGCCGATGATCAGCGTGCTGACCGTCATCGGCGCGACGATGAGGCCGCGCAGAAGCGCGGAGGCCGGCAGCGTGTAGCGCGCGAAGGCATAGGCGGCGAGGAAGCCGAGGATGCAGGCGACGGCCGAGGAGATCACCGCCACCAGCAGCGAATTGCCGAGCGCGGCCATCAGCTTGCCGTCGGAGAAGACCGCCTCGTACCAGCGCAGCGTCAGCCCGTTCAGCGGCGGCACGGGCAAGGTGCCGTCCTGGAAGGAGAAGAGCACGAGCACGACGACAGGCAGGAAGATGAAGAGATAGATGAGGCCGGCATAGAGCGCGGCGAGCGCGGTGGAAAGGTGCCGCATGGATCAGGTCCTTTCCATCTTCAGCCAGCGCGCGCAGGCGATATAGGCGAGCGTGACGACCACCATCAGCACCAGCGAAAGCGCCGCCGCCATCGGGAAGTCCGCCCGCCGCCCGAGCTGCAGCATGATGACCTGCGGCAGCACAAGCTCGTTGTTGCCGCCGAGGATCTGCGGCGTGATGTAGTCGCCGATGCAAAGCACGAAGGTCAGGAACGCGCCGACCATGATACCCGGCAGTGTCAGCGGCAGCACGACATGCCAGAAGGTCTGGAAGGCGTTCGCCCCGAGATCCGCCGCCGCGCGGCGGTAGTTCGGCGAAAGCTGGATGAGGTTGGCGTAGATCGTCAGCGTCAGCAGCATGACGAAGAAATGCACGAAGCCGATCACGGTGCCGGTGCGGTTGGCCGAGAGCTCCAGCGGTTCGGCGATGATGCCGATTGAGAGCAGCGCCTGGTTGACGACACCGCCCTTGGAGAGCACCAGCAGCCAGGAATAGGAGCGCACCACATAGGAGGTCCAGAAGGGCAGGATCGCCATGACGAGGGCGAAGCGCTGCCATTTCTTCGGCACCCGCTCGGCGATGATCCAGGCGAGCGGGTAGGCGAGCAGCACCGAGATGACTGTGACGGTCGCCGTGATCTCCAGCGAGACCACCAGCCCCTTGAAGAAATGCGCCTTCGCGAAGAAGGCGACGTAATTGTCGAGCGTCCAGGTCGCGACGATCTCCCGCCCCTGCCGCGTCCAGAAGCTGATCGCCGCCATGTAGGCGAAGGGCACGAGGAAGAACAGCGCGGTCCAGAGCAGCCCCGGTAGGGCAAAGGCCCAGGCCTTGCGGCGCTCCGCGCGTTCGAGGGCTGTGACGGTCATGGGGTGGTTCTCCGTTCGCGCCCTAGGCTGGCGCCTGCCCCTCATCCGGCCTGCCGGCCACCTTCTCCCCGCAAGCGGGGAGAAGGGATATGCCGTGCCGGTTTCCTCAAACAAATCCCGTTCGTGGGGCACGTCCCCTCTCCCTGCTTGCGGGGAGAGGGTTAGGGTGAGGGGCAGCCTTATGAAACAATACGCGTGCGTGGCGTCACGCCACAAACCTTACTGCTGCAGCATTTCCGTCCAGACATCCTGCATCGCCGCGTCCATGTCGGCATCCGCCACCGGATAGAGCTGCGAATTCTTCAGGTATTCCGGCTGCTTGTCCCAGCGCAGCGCCGTCTTCTGCTGGTCGGTCAGGTGTTCGCCGGCCTTGGCATTGGAAGGCATCGCCCAGTAGCACGAGGACGTGGCAAGCCGTGCCTGCCCTTCGGGGCTCACGATATACTGCACGAATTTCAGCGCCAGATCCTGCTTTTCCGAATTCTTGAACACGCCGATCGACTGCGCCCAGCGCAGCGCACCCTGCTTGGGGATCGTCCAGTCGAGGTTGGGCTTTTCCGCCGAGAGCCCGGCCGTCAGCCATTCGCCGCCACCGACGACGATATCCACTTCGCCGGTCGCCAGCGCCGTCTGCGAGGCGACGACGTCGCTCACCTGGCGGGAGACCTTCTTCATCTCGAAGAGCTTTTCCTTGATCGCCGGCAAGTCGTCCTGCTTGAGGTCCGCCGTCTTCTTGCCGATGGCGACGCCCGTCAGGCCGACCATGGGCAGATAGTAGTCATAGAGCGCGATGCGGCCCTTGTACTTGTCCGACCACATGACCGAGAGGTCTTCCATGTCGGCCGGGTCGACCTTCGTCTTGTCGTAGGAAATCGTGTTGTAACCGAACTTCTCCGTGACGGCGTAGACCTTGCCGTCGCGGGTCGTCGTCGCGTCCATGCGCACTTCGGGGAAGAGGTCGCCGAGCGGCAGCTTGTCGGCCGGCATTTCGCCGAGAATGTCCATGTCGATGGCGCGCGGCACGTCGACGGCGTCGATGACCAGCACGTCCCAGTCGCCGGGGCGGGATTGTTCGATGATCGAGATCGCCGCGCCCGTACCCTCGTATTCCTTGAGGTTCACCTTGACGTTGTTGGCCTTCTCGAAGGGCTCGACCAGCGCCGGGTCGGTGTGGTCGCACCAGACGAGGGCGTTCAGTTCGTCCTGCGCCATCGCGCCGGCGGGCGAAAGGGCAATGGTGGCGGCGGTGGCAAGAAGCATGCGGCGGGCAAGGCCGCCGGAAACGGTTTTCGTCATCGTCTTTCCCTCTGGCTGAAGGCGCGTGGCCTTGCGGATGGCGCTCGTCATGGCGCCTTGAGAAAAAGATTGAACGAGTTCATTTTTTAAGTCAATCTCATTTTTGAAGAGATTCAGCGGAGGGGCCGATGGCCGGATTGCGGGCAAAACAGAAGGCGGACAAGACGCGTCGCATCCTCGATGCCGCGGCCACGCTGTTTCGCCGCGAGGGCTACGACAATGCCCGCATCGAGGTCATCGCCGAGATGGCCGAGGTCTCCGTCGGCACGCTCTACAACTACTACCAGAACAAGGGCGACATCCTCGTCGCCACCGTCGCGATGGAAGTGAGCGAGGTGCTGGAAGGCGGCGCGCGCATCGTCGCGAGCCCCCCGCTCAATGTCGCCGAGGCGCTGCGCACGCTGATCGCGCAATATTACGACCACTCCCTCGTCTATCTCTCCAAGGAGATGTGGCGCACGGCGATGGCGATCTCCATTCAGCAACCCGAAACCCCGCTTTCCCGCCGCTATACCGAGCTCGACGGCCAGCTTTCCGCCCAGGTCGTGCGGCTCGTCGAGACGCTGCAGGCGCGCGGCGTCGTGCATGCGGCCGTCGACGCCAAGGCCATGGGCGAAGTCTTCTTCAACAACCTCAACATGATGTTCATCGAGTTCTGCAAGGTCGATACCATGCCACTCGAAGAGCTGAAGGCGCGTGTCGAAGCCCAGCACGCGCCCATCGCCGCCCTCATCAGCACCGTCAAGATCGTCTGACCCCGGAAAAAGCATGACCGACACGCAAGCCGCCGTCCTCTCCGCCGCCGATGCCCTCGTCGCCGCCTTCGCCCGCCACGACCGCAACGCCTATTTCGCCGCCTTCGCGCCGCAGGCGACCTTCCTCTTCTACAATCTCGACCGCCCCCTGGACGGCCGCGCCGCCTACGAGGCCGAATGGGCGCTCTGGGAGGAACGCGACGGCTTCCGTATCCACGCTTGCCGCTCCACCGACCGCCGCGTCCAGCTCCTCGGCGACGTCGCCATCTTCACCCACGCCGTCGAAACCGAGCTTTCGGTGGGCGGCGAGAGGCTGACCAACAACGAACGCGAAACCATCGTCTTTTCCCGCGACCCCACCGGCCACTGGCTCGCCGTACACGAACACCTTTCGGCGGCGGCTTGACCTAGCAGCATCCCTCTTCGCTTTTCCCGCTCGCCAGCTGCTCCAGGATCGGGCAGTCCGGCCGGTCGTCGCCGTGGCAGTGGGCGGAGAGGTGTTCCAGCGTGTGGACCATCTCCTGCAGCAGCTGCATCTTGGCCCGCATCTCGTCGATATGCTCGCTGGCGATGCGCTTGACATCCGAGGAGGCGCGGGCGCGGTCCTGCCAGAGGGTGAGGAGATCGCGGATCTGGGCGATGGAGAAGCCTAGGTCGCGGGCGCGGCGGATGAAGGAGAGCGTGGAGAGGTCCTTCGGGCCGTAGACACGGTAGCCGGAACCTGTGCGGCCGGCCGCGCGGATAAGGCCGATCTGCTCGTAATGCCGGATCATCTTGGCGGTGACGCCCGTCGCCTCCGCCGCTTCGCCGATATTCATGCCCCACCTCCCTTGAAGCGCTTCAGCCGCAGCGCGTTCGTAACCACGAAGACGCTGGAGAGCGCCATGGCGCCCGCCGCCAGCGCCGGCGAAAGCTGGATGCCGAAGGCCGGGTAGAACAGGCCGGCGGCGAGCGGAATGAGCGCGACATTGTAGCCGAAGGCCCAGAAGAGGTTCTGGCGGATATTGCGCATCGTGGCCCGCGACAGGGCGATGCCGGTGGCAACCCCTCGCATGTCGCCGGCCATCAGCACCACGTCGGCGCTCTCGATGGCGACGTCCGTGCCGGTGCCGATGGCAATGCCCGTATCGGCGGCGGCCAGCGCCGGCGCATCGTTGATACCGTCGCCGACGAAGGCGACCTTCTTCGCGCCATTGGCCGAAAGCTCGCGCACGGCCGCGACCTTTCCGTCCGGCAGCACCTCGGCCATCACCCTGGTAATGCCGAGCTTTGCCGCCACAGCCTCGGCGGTGCGGCGGTTGTCGCCGGTGATCATCGCCACTTCGATGCCGAGCGCCTTCAGGGCCGCGACCGCCGCCTTTGTCGTCGGCTTCACCGGGTCGGTGACGGCGAAGAGCGCGGCGAGCTTGCCGTCGATGGCGGCATAGAGTGGCGAGGCGCCCTCGGCGGCCAGTCGCTCGGCATCCCCTGCAAAGGGAGCGACATCGAGGTCGCGCGCCCGCATGAAGCCGACCGAGCCGGCCTCCACCCTGCGGCCGGAGACGTCTGCGGAAATGCCCTGTCCCGAGGTCGTCACGAAGCCGGATGCCGCCGGAAGGTCGATGCCCTCCGCCACGGCCGCCTCATGGATGGCGATCGCGATCGGATGCTCCGAATGCACCTCGGCGGCGGCGACCAAGGTGAGGACGTCGGCGCGGACAAAGCCTTCTGCCGGCACGATCTCCGTCAGTGTCGGGTGGCCGAGCGTCAGCGTGCCGGTCTTGTCGACGGCGACGATCTCGGTGCCTTCAAGCGTCTGGAGCGCCGTGCCCTGGCGGAAGAGCACGCCGAGTTCGGCGGCCCGCCCGGTGCCGGTGATGATGGAGGTCGGCGTCGCAAGACCCATGGCGCAGGGGCAGGCGATGATGAGCACGGCGACGGCATTGACCAGCGCATGGGCGAGCGCCGGGCTCGGCCCCAGCGCCAGCCAGAGGCCGAAGGTGGCAAGC
>Ga0153917_1000175_pt1 | contig 57942 bp, 49 predicted proteins | sample TSFL001MetaG_FD_104695 | JGI IMG/M metagenome (GOLD analysis project Ga0153917, IMG submission 104695) | Attine ant fungus gardens microbial communities from Florida, USA - TSFL001 MetaG | ecosystem: Host-associated > Fungi > Mycelium > Unclassified | place: USA: Florida, Paynes Creek Historic...
AAAGTGGAACGGTGAATGGCAGCTTGTGCTCCCACTCGTGCTCAAGGCACCTACGGCATTCAGCTTGCCATTCACCGCTCTCACTCCAGATTCTAATCCCCTCTCAAGACACAAGCGGCCTTGTGTCGCGATTGGGCCGCAAAGCAGCCCCGGCACTCCAGAGGTGAACCCAAGATCCAGGGGCGCTGCGCACCCCTTTCGCGACACAAGGCCGCACACAGGTTTGTGCGCTACTTGAACCTGCGCTCGACACCTTTCTCGACCAGGATCTTCGCGGAAATCTCCTCCACCGAGAAATGCGTGGAGTTGATGTGCGGGATGTTTTCCCGGCGGAACAGGCTCTCCACCTCGCGCACTTCGAATTCGCACTGGGCAAAGCTTGAGTAACGACTGTTGGGCTTGCGCTCGTGGCGGATGGCGGTGAGGCGGTCGGGGTCGATGGTCAGGCCGAACAGCTTGTGCTGGTATTTCTTCAGTACCGCCGGCAACTGCAGGCGCTCCATGTCGTCTTCGGTCAACGGGTAATTGGCCGCACGGATGCCGAACTGCATGGCCATGTACAAACACGTCGGCGTCTTGCCGCATCGCGACACGCCCACCAATATCAGGTCGGCTTTGTCGTAATAATGGGTGCGCGCACCGTCGTCGTTGTCCAGGGCGAAATTGACCGCCTCGATGCGCTCCATGTAGTTGGAGTTGCCGCCGATCGAATGGGATTTACCCACGGAATACGACGAATGGGCGGTCAATTCCTGCTCGAGCGGGGATAAAAACGTCGAAAAGATGTCGATCATGAAGCCGTTCGACGTTGCCAGGATCTCTCGGATGTCCTGGTTGACGATGGTGTCGAAGATGATCGGCCGCATGCCGTCCCGTTCGGCCGCAGCATTGATTTGCTGCACCATGCTCCGGGCTTTGTCCGGCGTGTCGATGTAGGGGCGGGTGAATTTATTGAAAGGAATGCTTTCGAATTGTGCCAGCAGGCTTTGGCCCAGAGTTTCGGCAGTGATACCGGTACCGTCGGAGATGAAGAACGCGGATCGTTTCATTTGCACCCTGGGCCTTAAGCTGCCGAAGTTTTCTGGAGTATGATAGGTTCGGTTTGCCGAACGCGACTGTTCGGCATTCTCACTTATTTTCCAGGTCCAGGCCACAAGCGTCCGGCCAAGTCAGTGTGACAGGCGGGCGCCCTTGAGCTTTTCCAATACAGTTAGTGGAGAGATCACCTTGGTAGAGTACGTAGTTTCCCTCGATAAGCTCGGCGTCCATGATGTAGAGCATGTGGGGGGCAAGAACGCATCCCTGGGCGAGATGATCAGTAACCTCGCAGGTGCCGGCGTATCGGTGCCGGGCGGCTTTGCCACTACGGCTCAGGCGTACCGCGATTTTCTCGAACAGAGTGGCCTGAACGACCGCATCCATGCGGCCCTCGATGCGCTGGACGTCGATGACGTCAACGCCCTGGCCAAGACCGGCGCGCAGATCCGTCAGTGGGTCATGGATGCCGAGTTCCCGGTGCGCCTGGATGCCGAAATCCGCACCGCGTTCGCCGAAATGTCCAAGGGCAACGAGAACATGGCCGTCGCCGTGCGTTCCTCGGCCACCGCCGAAGACCTGCCGGACGCTTCCTTCGCCGGCCAGCAGGAAACTTTCCTGAACATCCGCGGCGTCGACAACGTGATCCGCGCCGCCAAGGAGGTGTTCGCCTCCCTGTTCAACGACCGTGCCATCGCCTACCGCGTGCACCAGGGCTTTGACCACAAGCTGGTCGCCCTGTCCGCCGGTGTGCAGCGCATGGTCCGCTCGGAAACCGGCACCGCCGGTGTGATGTTCACCCTCGACACCGAGTCGGGCTTCCGTGATGTGGTGTTCATCACCGGCGCCTACGGCCTGGGCGAGACCGTGGTGCAAGGCGCGGTCAACCCTGACGAATTCTATGTGTATAAGCACACCCTGCAGGCCGGCCGTCCGGCCATCCTGCGCCGCAACCTGGGCAGCAAGGCCATCAAGATGGTCTACGGCGATGAAGCCAAGGCCGGTCGCTCGGTCAAGACCGTCGATGTCGACCGCGCCGACCGGGCGCGCTTCTGCCTGAGCGACGCCGAGGTCACCGAACTGGCCAAGCAGGCCATGATCATCGAGCAGCACTACCAGCGTCCGATGGACATCGAGTGGGCAAAGGACGGTGACGACGGCAAGCTGTACATCGTCCAGGCGCGTCCCGAGACCGTGAAGAGCCGCTCCAGCGCCAATGTCATGGAGCGCTACCTGCTCAAGGAAAAGGGCACCGTCCTGGTGGAAGGCCGCGCCATCGGCCAGCGCATCGGTGCAGGCAAGGTCCGCGTGATCCACGATGTGTCCGAGATGGACAAGGTCCAGCCAGGCGACGTGCTGGTCTCGGACATGACCGACCCGGACTGGGAGCCTGTGATGAAGCGCGCCAGCGCCATCGTCACCAACCGCGGCGGTCGTACCTGCCATGCGGCGATCATCGCCCGTGAACTGGGCATTCCAGCGGTCGTCGGTTGCGGCAACGCCACCCAGTTGCTCAAGGACGGCCAGGGCGTCACCGTTTCCTGCGCCGAAGGCGACACCGGTTTCATCTTCGAAGGTGAGCTGGGCTTCGACGTCAAGCAGAACTCGGTCGATGCCATGCCGGAGCTGCCGTTCAAGATCATGATGAACGTCGGCAACCCTGACCGTGCCTTCGACTTCGCCCAGCTGCCGAACGCCGGTGTGGGCTTGGCGCGCCTGGAGTTCATCATCAACCGCATGATCGGCGTGCACCCCAAGGCGCTGCTCAACTACGCGGGCCTGCCGGCCGACCTGAAAGAGAGCGTCGACAAGCGCGTGGCCGGTTACTCCGACCCGGTCGGCTTCTATGTCGAGAAGCTGGTCGAAGGCATCAGCACCCTGGCCGCGGCGTTCTATCCGAAGAAGGTCATCGTGCGCCTGTCGGACTTCAAGTCCAATGAGTACGCCAACCTGATCGGCGGCAAGCTGTACGAGCCGGAAGAAGAGAACCCGATGCTGGGCTTCCGTGGCGCCTCGCGTTACATCAGCGAGTCGTTCCGTGACTGCTTCGAGCTCGAGTGCCGTGCCCTGAAGCGCGTGCGCAACGAGATGGGCCTGACCAACGTCGAGATCATGGTGCCGTTCGTGCGCACCCTGGGCGAAGCCAGCCAGGTCGTCGACCTGCTGGCCGAAAACGGCCTGGCCCGTGGCGACAATGGCCTTCGCGTGATCATGATGTGCGAGCTGCCGTCCAACGCCCTGTTGGCCGACGAGTTCCTCGAGTACTTCGATGGCTTCTCCATCGGTTCCAACGACCTGACCCAGCTGACCTTGGGCCTGGACCGCGACTCGGGCATCATTGCCCACCTGTTCGATGAGCGTAACCCTGCGGTGAAGAAGCTGCTGGCCAACGCCATCCAGGCGTGCAACAAGGCGGGCAAGTACATCGGCATCTGCGGCCAAGGCCCGTCGGACCACCCGGACCTGGCCAAGTGGCTGATGGAACAGGGCATCGAGAGCGTGTCGCTGAACCCGGACTCGGTGCTCGAGACCTGGTTCTTCCTGGCCGAGGATCAGGGCGCGGCATGATGCAATGAACGCGGGGGCGCCTCAGCGCGCCCCCGCCTGGTTTCTTCCAGGGCGAGTTCCAGCGATGGATCCCGCCCTTTTTTGTGCAATCGACCTATGCAAAGCAGCAGTACCCTGTTTCCCGTGGCCTTGCTCAGTGCCGAGCGCCGGGGCGACCTCAGCGAGGACGTGTACCGGATCAAGGCCGGCAACAGCCCCGACCCCAGCGTCGAGCTGGCCGTGACGCGCCTGGGCCTGGCTGATCAGGCCGGTGCCCAAGGTGTGCCGGTGATTTTCCTGCACGGCAGTTTCTCCAATCGACGCTTCTGGTATTCACCCAAGGGTATCGGTCTGGGCGCCTACCTGGCGCGGGCCGGGTTCGACGTGTGGATTGCGGAAATGCGCGGCCACGGACTGTCGCCGCGCAATCGCCAGTGGCGGCACAACCGGGTGGCCGACTATGCCCGCTTCGACTTGCCGGTGATCGCGGCGTTCGTCCAGGAGCAGGCCGGACGGGCGCCGCACTGGATCGGCCACTCCTTGGGCGGCACCATCCTGGCCGCTGCGCTGGGCGGTGCCTACCTGACGGCTGATCGAGTGGCCAGCGTGGCGTTCTTCGGGACCCAGATCAGCCGGGTCTACTGGCCGTTGAAAGTGCCGCCGGTGGCCTGGAGTGCCCGCCTGCTGCTCAAGCGCCTTGGGCAGTTGTCCGGTTCGCGGTTCAAGCGTGGGCCGGAGGACGAGCCGATCGGCCTGGCCCTGGAAAGCCTGCGCTGGCATGGCCTGTTCGGGCGTTTTGGCGACAAGCGGGACGACTGGTGGGCAGGGCTGGCGCAAGTGGACGTCCCGGTGCTGGCGGTGGCAGGTGCGGCGGACTACCAGGATCCGGTCTGGGCGTGCCGCAAGCTGTTCGAGCAACTGGGCGGTGAGCGCAAGCAATTCGTGCGCCTGGGGCCGGAGGAGGGGTTCGATGCGTTCGGGCATGTGGACATGCTGGTCAGCAAGGCAGCCCAGGTGCAGGTCTGGCCGTTGGTGGAGCGTTGGTTGCGCGACCCGCTATCGCCGGTGCATGAGTCGACGGTGGTGCACGAGCCTGTGCCTGCCAGCTGATCTTGCTGGGTCTGTTCCGTCCTACAGATATTGCACAGCTTTGAGGGCCTGCGCTGGACCTGTGGGAGCGGGCATGCCCGCGAAGAGGCCAGTGCCATTGAATACAACTGACTGCTCGGTCCCGGATGACTGCAACAGCAGCTACGGTGTAGCCTTGGCCGATACCCGCTTTCGTTGTGACTGACAGGAGCTTCCCATGCAGCATTACGTAACGCCCGACCTGTGCGACGCCTACCCGGACCTGATCCAGGTGCTGGAGCCTATGTTCAGCAATTTCGGGGGCCGCGATTCCTTCGGCGGCCAGATCGTCACCATCAAGTGTTTCGAGGACAACTCGCTGGTCAAGGAGCAGGTCGAGCTCGATGGCAAGGGCAAGGTCCTGGTGGTCGACGGCGGTGGCTCGCTGCGTCGCGCGCTGCTGGGTGACATGCTCGCCGAAAAGGCGGCCAAGAACGGCTGGGAAGGCCTGGTGATCTATGGCTGTGTGCGTGATGTGGACGTGCTGGTGCAAACCGACGTCGGCGTCCAGGCCCTGGCCAGCCATCCGATGAAGACCGACAAGCGTGGCATCGGCGACCTCAATGTGGCCGTGACCTTTGCAGGGGTGACCTTCCGTCCCGGCGAGTACGTGTATGCCGACAATAATGGTGTGATCGTCTCGCCAAACCCGCTGAAGATGCCGGAATGACGCGCCGCGCGCGCTGATGGAGCAGGAATGTTCGAGGAAGACAACGCGCAGTGGGGGCTGGTCCATGCTCTGGTGCTCGATGGTAAAGGCGGTGCGCGCTCGATTGCCCGGACAGCGCTGGACGATCTGCAGTTGCAGCCAGGGGAAAGCCTCTGGCTGCACTGGGACCGCAGTCATCCCCAGACCCGCACCTGGCTGCTGCAGGACAGTGGCCTGAGTGCGTTCGCCTGCGACTTGCTGCTGGAGGAGAACACCCGCCCGCGCCTGCTGCCACTGGCGGATGAACAGATGCTGTTGTTCCTGCGCGGGGTCAACCTCAATCCGGGGGCCGAGCCCGAGGATATGGTCTCGGTGCGTATCTTTGCCGAGGCCAGGCGGGTAATATCGCTGCGTCTGCGGCCGCTGCGCGCCAGCGATGAAGTGCTCCAGCAACTGGACGAGGGCAGGGGGCCGAAGTCGGCGTCCGAGCTGCTGCTGTTGATGGGCGAACTGCTCACCGAAAAGGTCCAGGCATTGGTCAGCGACCTGTCGGAAGAGGTCGACCTCGAGGAAGAAAAGATAGAAGCCGACGAACGGTATGCTCCGGCGCAGGGCTGCCTGCAGCAGATCCGTCGCCGCGCCGCAGGCCTGCGTCGTTTTCTCGCCCCGCAGCGCGAGATCTATGCCCAGCTTTCACGCAACAAGTGGAGCTGGTTCGCCGACGGCGATGCCGATTACTGGAACGAGCTGAACAACAGCCTGATCCGCTATCTCGAAGAGCTGGAACTGGCCCGCGAACGGGCCGCCCTGGTGCTGGAGAGCGAGGATCGGCGGCGCAGTGAACGGATGAACCGTACGATGTACCGCTTCGGCATCATCACCTGCATCTTCCTGCCCATGAGCTTCGTCACGGGACTGCTGGGTATCAACGTCGGCGGTATTCCGGGGTCCGAAAGCCCATACGGATTCCTGTTCGCCTGCGCCGTTGTGCTGGGGCTGGCAGCGGGGCAATGGTGGCTGTTCCGGCGGTTGCGGTGGGTATGATGATCCGACCCGAGTTGGGGGGCGTATGAGGCATTTTGATACATTCGTCCCATATTCGTGTGTGACCCGTAGTCCCGAGCCCTCGTCTTTGACAGACATTGCGCGAGGTGCCTATGCACGATCCGTTTGAAGAATCCTTGCGCGACCTGCTCAAGGCATCGCCGTCCGGCCAGGACCGAGACGATGCCGCATGCCTGGGTCGCGTGTTGAAGACCGCCAACCGCCAGGTTGGCGCGGGTGATCTGTTCAGTCTGCTGGGCCGCTGGAGCCAGGCACTGATGATCGCCGTGAACAATGGCTCGGCGCATGTCGCGCCGGTGCGTCGCAACCCTGCCGCAGGCAGAAAAGCTGATAAGGCCGATTGAATATGGAACTCGATCTCTGGACCCAGAGCCTGGTCACCGCCATGACCGCCCTTTGGACCAAGGTGGCGAACTTCATCCCCAACCTGTTCGGCGCCCTGGTCGTGGTGCTGCTCGGTTTCGTGGTGGCCAAGCTGCTCGATACGCTGTTGTCCAAGCTGCTGGCCAAGTTCGGCCTCGATCGTCTGATGAGTGGCACCGGCCTGACCAAGATGCTCAGCCGGGTTGGCATCCAGGTGCCGATCTCGACCTTGATCGGCAAGATCGTCTACTGGTTCGTGTTGTTGATTTTCCTGGTCTCGGCCGCCGAGTCCCTGGGCCTTGAGCGTGTCTCGGCCACCCTGGACATGCTCGCGCTGTACCTGCCCAAGGTGTTCGGCGCAGCCCTGGTGCTGCTGGCGGGCGTGCTTCTGGCACAGGTGGCCAACGGCCTGGTGCGAGGCGCCGCCGAAGGCGTCGGCCTGGAGTATGCCGCTGGCGTCGGGCGTATCGTTCAGGGGTTGGTCATCATCATCAGCATCTCGGTTGCGATCAGCCAGCTGGAGGTCAAGACCGACCTGCTCAACCATGTGATCGTCATCGGGCTGATTACCGTTGGTCTGGCCGTTGCGCTTGCGATGGGCCTGGGCAGTCGGGAAATTGCCGGGCAGATCCTGGCCGGAATCTACGTGCGTGAACTCTATCAAGTGGGCCAGCAGGTGCGGATTGGCGAGGTCGAAGGGCACATCGAGGAGATCGGCACGGTCAAGACGACCCTGCTGACAGATGATGGCGAATTGGTGTCGTTGTCCAACCGAGAATTGCTCGAGCAACGAGTCAATAGCCGCTAACCGCACAAAAGCTGTTAATGTATGCCGCCGCGAAAACGGCCCAAGGGGCCGAGCGGCGACATTGACCTGACTGTCGGCCAGATCCGTTTTGAATAAAGTTCACTCGCCGCCCATGCGCTATGACCCCCGTGAGCTCACCGATGAGGAGTTGGTGGCGCGTTCGCATGAGGAGCTGTATCACGTTACGCGCGCCTATGAAGAGCTCATGCGGCGCTACCAGCGGACGCTGTTCAACGTCTGCGCGCGTTACCTGGGAAACGACCGGGATGCCGACGATGTCTGCCAGGAAGTGATGTTGAAGGTGCTCTACGGTCTGAAGAACTTCGAGGGCAAGTCCAAGTTCAAGACCTGGCTCTACAGCATCACCTACAACGAATGCATTACCCAGTACCGCAAGGAGCGTCGCAAGCGCCGGTTGATGGATGCCTTGAGTCTGGACCCTGTCGAAGAGGCGTCCGAAGAGAAGGCACCCAAGGCCGAAGAGAAAGGCGGGCTGGACAGATGGCTGGTGCATGTGAACCCGATCGACCGGGAAATTCTGGTGCTTCGATTTGTCGCAGAGCTGGAGTTTCAGGAGATCGCAGACATCATGCACATGGGCCTGAGCGCCACGAAAATGCGCTACAAGCGTGCGCTCGACAAGCTTAGAGAGAAATTTACGGGGTTGGCTGAAACTTAGCGCGTCGTAAATATCTCTAACCAGACGGCAAGTTCTGCTAGACTTGCCGTCGAGTTGTCCCCCGGATGTTGGTGGGACTGCTTAACTATCACCAGATGGGGATTTAACGGATGAAATTGAAAAACACCTTGGGCTTGGCCATTGGTTCGCTTGTAGCCGCCACTTCGATTGGCGCTCTGGCACAAGGTCAAGGCGCCGTCGAGACCGAACTCTTCTACAAGAAAGAGTTCTTCGACAGCCAGCGCGACTTCAAGAACGACGGCAACCTGTTCGGTGGCTCGATCGGTTACTTCCTGACCGACGACGTCGAACTGCGTCTGGGCTATGACGAAGTTCACAACGCTCGTGGCGAAGACGGTAAGAACATCAAGGGCTCCAACACCGCCCTGGACGCCGTTTACCACTTCAACAACCCGTACGACGCCATCCGTCCGTACGTTTCCGCTGGTTTCTCGCACCAGAGCCTGGGCCAGACCGGCCGCGGTGGTCGTAACCAGTCCACCTTCGCCAACGTTGGCGCTGGCGCCAAGTGGTACATCACTGACATGTTCTACGCCCGTGCTGGCGTTGAAGCTCAGTACAACATCGACCAAGGCGACACCGAGTGGGCTCCTAGCGTCGGTATCGGCATGAACTTCGGCGGTAGCCCGAAGCAAGCTGAAGCCGCTCCGGCTCCTGTTGCTGAAGTCTGCTCCGACAGCGACAACGATGGCGTTTGCGACAACGTCGACAAGTGCCCAGACACCCCGGCCAACGTTACCGTTGACGCCGACGGCTGCCCGGCTGTTGCCGAAGTCGTACGTGTTGAGCTGGACGTCAAGTTCGACTTCGACAAGTCGGTCGTCAAGCCAAACAGCTACGGCGACATCAAGAACCTGGCTGACTTCATGAAGCAGTACCCACAGACCACCACCACCGTTGAAGGTCACACCGACTCCGTTGGTCCAGACGCTTACAACCAGAAGCTGTCTGAGCGTCGTGCCAATGCTGTCAAGCAGGTTCTGACCCAGCAGTACGGCGTTGAATCCAGCCGTATCGACTCGGTTGGCTACGGCGAGACCCGTCCGGTCGCTGACAACGCCACCGAAGAAGGCCGCGCCATCAACCGTCGCGTTGAAGCTCAGGTCGAAGCCCAGGCCAAGTAATTGGTTTGATGCTTCATGAAAAACCCGGCCTCGGCCGGGTTTTTCTTTTTCTGGGGGCGCAATCACGCTGTTCAAGGCGTTGCCCACGGGCATGGAGCGCCGCTGCATGGGCACCGTCAGAGCAACCGATGTGCCACGGCCCTGTCGCCGGAGCGACGTGCTGGCTATAATCGCCCCCTCACTCACCGCGAGTCTTGCCCGCCCATGTATACCCTGGCCCGCCAGCTGCTGTTCAAGCTTTCCCCGGAAACCTCCCATGACCTGTCCCTGGACCTGATCGGCGCCGGTGGCCGCCTTGGTCTGAACGGCCTGCTGTGCAAGCAGCCGGCGGCGTTGCCTGTAACGGTCATGGGCTTGAACTTTGCCAACCCGGTGGGCCTGGCCGCCGGCCTGGACAAGAACGGCGCCGCTATCGACGGCTTTGCCCAGCTGGGCTTTGGTTTCGTCGAAATCGGCACCGTGACACCGCGTCCGCAGCCGGGTAATCCCAAGCCGCGGCTGTTCCGCCTGCCGGAGGCCACTGCGATCATCAATCGCATGGGCTTCAACAACCTGGGTGTCGATCATTTGCTGGCACGGGTGCGTGCGTCGCGCTATGACGGCGTGCTGGGCATCAATATCGGCAAGAACTTCGATACTCCGGTCGAGCGTGCGGTGGACGACTACCTGATCTGCCTGGAAAAGGTCTACGCAGATGCCAGCTACATCACCGTCAATGTCAGTTCGCCCAATACGCCGGGCCTGCGGACCCTGCAGTTCGGCGACTCTCTCAAGCAACTGCTCGAGGCCCTGGCGGTGCGTCGCGAGCAGTTGGCAATCGAGCATGGCAAGCGCATTCCGCTGGCAATCAAGATCGCCCCGGACATGACCGATGAAGAAACGGCCATGGTGGCCTCGGCGCTGCTCGAGACGGGCATGGACGCGGTGATCGCGACCAACACCACACTGAGCCGCGAAGGTGTCCAAGGCTTGCCGTATGGTGAGGAGGCCGGTGGTTTGTCCGGCGCGCCGGTTCTGGACAAGAGCACCCAGACCGTGAAAGTACTGGCCGGTGAACTGGCGGGTAAATTGCCGATCATCGCTGCGGGCGGGATCACCGAGGGACGTCATGCCGCGCAGAAGATTGCGGCAGGGGCGAGCCTGGTGCAGATCTATTCGGGCTTCATCTACAAGGGGCCGACATTGATCCGCGAGGCGGTGGACGCGATCGCTGCCATGCCACGGCAGTAACGCAGGTATAAAAAAGGGCCCCATGAAAGGGGCCCCTGGGCCTCAGCCCGCCGCCCGGATAGGGCGCGCATGGTGACTCGAATTCAGTGTCCTCGTCTCAGCCAACGGCGTGATTTTCGTTGAGTCTCTGGATGCCTGCGGTGCCGGTCATACCATCCCAGTTGTCGCCCCGCCCTTCGCGCCAGCCATTGATCCAGGCTTGACGAACGGACGGCAGGTTGAAGGGGCAAAGCTCGCGGGATTTGCCGGTAACCCCATATTGGTAGCCACGTGAATATGCTCTTTCCAACGGATCACGCTTAAGTCTTCTCATAGGGTGTTGCCCTCACTTGTTGACTGTAATGTCCCGTCGGCCTCTCCGAGGCCGGGCAGAATCGTTCTGCCGGTGTGCGCTCGCTGCCGGCGTGGCGAGCAGAAAGTGTTGCCTCGTTGCGAGACAACCTAAGGCCAGTTCTAACCAATGCGAGTCACAGTGTGAATGATCGATTTGTCATAAGGACGTCATCTTTCATGTGGTCAGAGGATAAGTAAATAAATGCGACTCAACTTGATTTGTCGTTGAGCCCGCTATGATCAGGGTTTAGTGCCCTTTGACGTCATCTGGCCAGCGCTGTTGGCAGATTGTCGGTAACAATTGGTAATGCGACGAAGGGTCACATTGGTGGCCTCATTACTGGAAATTTTCATACTGCCTGACGATCTAACCCACTTTCGCGATGATGCAGCGAGGGTTTTTCGTTCAGGTGGCCCGGCCTTCCCTGACCTCGGGAAGGCCACCCGGGCGCCTGCTGGAAGGGCGTGCGGGCAAACATCGGCGGGGCGATGCGTCGGCCCGTCACTCAATCAGCCCAAGGCTCTGGATTGCTCATGTCGGACCGTTTCGAACTTTATCTCACCTGCCCCAAGGGCCTGGAAGGCCTGCTCGCCGAGGAGGCCCGTAGCCTGGGCCTGGAGGAGGTGCGCGAGCACACCTCGGCCATCCGCGGCTCGGCCGACATGGAAACCGCCTACCGCCTGTGCCTGTGGTCGCGCCTGGCCAACCGCGTGCTGCTGGTGCTCAAGCGTTTTTCCATGAAAAACGCCGATGAGCTCTACCACGGCGTGCATGATGTCGACTGGCAGGACCACCTGGCGGCCGACGGCACCTTGGCGGTGGAGTTCAGTGGTCATGGCTCGGGGATCGACAACACCCATTTCGGTGCCCTCAAGGTCAAGGACGCGATCGTCGACAAGCTGCGCAACCGCGAGGGGCAGCGCCCGTCGGTGGACAAGATCGACCCGGACCTGCGCGTGCATCTGCGCCTGGATCGCGGCGAGGCAATCCTCTCGCTGGACCTGTCCGGGCACAGCCTGCATCAGCGCGGTTATCGCCTGCAGCAAGGTGCCGCGCCCTTGAAGGAGAACCTGGCGGCGGCGGTGTTGATCCGTGCCGGCTGGCCGCGCATTGCCGCCGAGGGCGGCGCCCTGGCCGACCCGATGTGCGGTGTGGGCACCTTCCTGGTGGAGGCGGCGATGATCGCCGCCGATATTGCACCCAACCTCAAACGTGAACGTTGGGGCTTCACTGCCTGGCTCGGTCATGTGCCGGCGTTGTGGCGCAAGGTTCACGACGAGGCCCTGGCCCGTGCCCAGGCGGGCCTGGCCAAGCCGCCGCTGTGGATCCGTGGCTACGAGGCCGACCCCAGGTTGATCCAGCCGGGGCGTAACAACGTCGAGCGCGCAGGCCTGGGTGACTGGGTGAAGATCTACCAGGGCGAAGTCGGCAGTTTCGAGCCGCGCCCGGACCAGAGCCAGAAGGGCCTGGTCATCAGCAACCCACCCTACGGCGAGCGCCTGGGTGATGAAGCCAGCCTGCTGTATCTCTACCAGAACCTGGGCGAGCGCCTGCGCCAGGCCTGCCTGGGCTGGGAGGCGGCGCTGTTCACCGGCGCCCCTGAGCTGGGCAAGCGCATGGGCATCCGCAGCCACAAGCAGTACGCTTTCTGGAACGGCGCCTTGCCGTGCAAACTGTTGCTGTTCAAGGTCCAGCCTGACCAGTTCGTCACCGGCGAGCGCCGCCAGGCAGAGCCGGACGCAGGTGCTGAGCGTAGTCCGGCGGCGGTGGTCGGTGAGCCGGCGCGTTTGTCCGAAGGCGCGCAGATGTTCGCCAACCGATTGCAGAAGAACCTCAAGCAACTGGGCAAGTGGGCCCGTCGCGAGCAGATCGATTGCTATCGTTTGTACGACGCCGATATGCCGGAATATGCCTTGGCGGTCGATCTCTACCAGGACTGGGTGCATGTGCAGGAGTATGCCGCACCACGTTCGGTCGATCCGGACAAAGCCCAGGCTCGCCTGCTCGATGCCCTGGCGGCCATTCCACAGGCCCTGGGGATCGATCCACAGCGTGTTGTGCTCAAGCGCCGGGAGCGCCAGAGCGGGACGCGTCAGTACGAGCGCCAGGGCGTCGAAGGTCGCTTCCAGGAGGTCAACGAAGGGGGCGTGAAACTGCTGGTCAACCTCACGGACTACCTGGACACCGGCCTGTTCCTTGATCACCGTCCGATCCGTCTGCGCATCCAGCGCGAGGCGTCCGGCAAGCGCTTCCTCAACCTGTTCTGCTATACCGCCACGGCCACCGTGCATGCGGCCAAGGGTGGAGCCCGCAGCACCACCAGCGTCGACTTGTCCAAGACCTACCTGGATTGGGCACGGCGCAACCTGGCGCTCAATGGCTTCTCTGACCGCCACCGCCTGGAACAGGGCGATGTCATGGCCTGGCTGGAGGGCAATCGGGACAGCTACGACCTGATCTTCATCGATCCGCCAACCTTCTCCAACTCCAAGCGCATGGAGGGCGTGTTCGATGTGCAGCGCGATCATGTGCAACTGCTTGATCTGGCCATGACCCGCCTGGCTCCGGGCGGTGTACTGTACTTCTCCAACAACTTCCGCAAGTTCCAGCTCGACCCGAGCCTGATCGAGCGTTATGCCGTCGAAGAGATCAGCGCCCAGACATTGGACCCTGATTTCGCTCGCAACAACCGGATCCACAAGGCATGGCGCATTCAGTCGCGATAAGCGGCGTGAACGAGGTTGCACGGCTAGTGGCCAATAGCTATAACTCAGCGAAGGGCCAGACAATTCGCAGGACGCTGACGTGATGAGATTGCTTTATGTCGAAGTGTGGCGTGCATGCGAAGGTGCTTGGCGTGTTCCGCGAAGCGCTGTCTGCCTGGGCGGTGGCGCTGACGGTCCTGGTGGCGGGCGGCCTGCTCACGGCCGCCTTGGCCATCGCCACGCAGAGCTTCTACATGCAGCAACTGCGTCAGCGCTTCGAACTGCTGGCCAACGAGCGCTATAGCCGCATCGCCGAGCGCTTCGAGGATCAGGAGCAGCGCTTGGATGGCTTGCGGCGGTTCTTCAGCTATTCCAACGAAATTACCCCGCAGGAGTTCGACGGATACGCCCGGCCGCTGCTGTACCGCACCCAGGCGTATTCCTGGGCGCCCCGGGTCGAGGCCGCGCAGCGCGAGGACTTCGAGCGGCGCGCCGCCGCCTGGCTTGGCCAGGATTACCAGGTCCGCGACCAGGACGCGCAGGGCGTCTGGCACCCCGCGCCATCCCGCGACTATTACTACCCGGTGCTCTATACCCAGGCGGCGTCGCTGCAGGGGCAACCCTATGGCCTGGATCTGCGTGGGCAGCCCCTGCGCGAGGCTGCCCTGGTTCGAGCGATGTCTCCGGGCAGCATGGCGGTGTCCGCACCACTGGACATGATCAACGTCGAGCCGGCCTATGCCCGAGGCGTGCTGGTCGTGGCGCCGGTGTTCGCCGACAATGCCATCGGTGGATTGCCCGCAGGCTATGTCATGGCGTTGCTGAGCATGCGGCGCCTGATCGCCGAAGGCCTGCCACCCCCGGCAGATGACAACCTGGTGGTGCGTATCCTCGATGCGTCCGGGGCCAATGGCCCTGAAGTGCTGTTCGACTCACAGAACACTGTCGCCCAAGTGTCGCTGGCCAGCACCCACCTGTTGCACCTGGCCGATCACCATTACCAGCTCGATATCCGCCCCAGCCTGGCATTTCTCAAGGCCAACCGCTCCTCCGCAGTATGGGGGGTCAGTCTGTTGGGCGGTTTGCTGAGCCTATTGCTCAGTGCCTTGCTCTACAGCCTGTTCAGCCAGCGACAACGTGCCCTGGCACTGGTCGAGCAGCGTACCGCCGAGTTGCGGATCAGCGAGCAGTCCCTGCGTGATACCCACAACCAGTTGCGCAGTGTTCTGGATGCCGCGACCCAGGTCGCGATCATCGCCACCAGCCTGAAAGGCCTGGTCAGCACGTTCAATGCCGGTGCCGAGCGCATGTTGGGCTATTCGGCAAGCGAGGCCATCGGCCAGCTGCGACTCGAGGACCTGGTTCCGCCCGAAGAGCTCAGCCAGCGTGCCCATGCCTTGAGCGTGCGTTTCGGGCGTGAGATCGGCGGTGGCCAGGCGATGTTCGCCGAGACGGTGCAGGAAGGTGGCGCCGAGCCGGGGGAGTGGACCCTGGTGCGCAAGGATGGCAGCCATCTGCTGGCCAACATGTTGGTCACCGCGGTGCTCGATGAGCAGGGGTTGTGGGTGGGATATCTGGCGATCTGCATCGATGTGACTGAACGTCGGCGTGTCCACGAGGCCTTGGCGGCCCGTGACCGACTCCTGGAGAAACTCAGTGCCGAGGTGCCCGGCGGGATCTACCAGTACCGTCTGGATGCCAACGGGCATTCCTGTTTTCCCTATGCCAGCCAGGGCCTGCACGATATCTATGAAGTCGACTTGCAGGTATTGAACCAGGATGCCTCGGCGGTCTTCGAACGCATCCATCCCGACGATCTGGAACGCGTGCGCAGGTCGGTTCTTTATTCTGCCTTGCACCAGACGCCCTGGCGTGAGGAATACCGGGTGATCCTGCCTCAGGCGGGCTTGCGCTGGGTGCGAGGGGAGGCCACCCCGGAGATCAGTGAGGCAGGTTGTACCCTATGGCATGGCTACCAGACCGATATCTCCGACCTCAAGCGGGTGGAAGAGGAGCTTCGGGCGTTGTCGGTCACCGATGCGTTGACCGGGATCCATAATCGCCGGTATTTCCAGGAGCGGCTCAAGAATGAACTGGAGCGGGCCCAGCGAGATGGGTTGGACCTGGCCGTGATCATGCTGGATATCGATCATTTCAAGCGGATCAACGATCAGTATGGCCATGCAGTGGGTGATCACGTGTTGCGTAGTCTCTGCCAGCGGATCGGGAACCGGCTCAGGCGTACAGACGTGTTCTGCCGTCTGGGTGGTGAGGAGTTCATGGTGCTTTGCCCAGGAAGCAATGCCGAGCAGGCGCGCTCGTTGGCGCTGGAGCTGTGGCAGGGGGTTCGCAGTGTCCCGATCGAGGGCGTGGGGCGGGTGACAGCGAGTTTCGGGGTGGCAGGTTGGCGGTTGGGGGAGGGGGCGGATGCGTTGTTGCTGCGGGCGGATGCGGGGGTTTATGCGGCCAAGCAGGCGGGGCGGGATCGGGTTGAGTCGGAATTGCTTTGAGGTTTGGGTTTGGTTGGTTTTGAAGGTCGTGGGCTTATCCGTTTGATTGGGTGGCGCCAGTGGCGCCACCATCCAGAATGGATAATCACACAATCCAAATGCCCAAGCCCAAGCGATCAGGGCACCACAGCCGCAGCGCTACCCGCCATCTTCGGCTGTCGATACAGGTCCAGCAGCACCTGATCGAGCACCTGCGAAGCCCCCCAAGGCTTGGGATCGTTCAGAATCGCCGCCACCGCCCAGGTGTTCCCATTGCTGTCCCGGCTGAACCCAGCAATCGCCCGCACGGTGTTCAGGGTGCCGGTCTTGATATGCCCTTCCCCTGCCATGGCCGTGCGCTTGAGCCGCTTGCGCATCGTCCCGTCCATGCCTACCAGCGGCATGGAACTGATGAATTCCGCGGAGTAGGGGCTCTTCCAGGCCGCTTGCAGCAGCGCTGCCATCTCACGGGTGCTGACCCGTTCGGCACGGGACAGCCCGGAGCCGTTCTCCATGACCAGGTGCGGCGCGGTGATGCCTTTTTTCGCCAGCCATTGACGCACCACGCGCTGGGCCGCACGGGCGTCGTCGCCATCGGCGTCGGTACGGAACTGCGCGCCCAGGCTCAGGAACAGCTGCTGGGCCATGGTGTTGTTGCTGTATTTGTTGATGTCGCGGATCACCTCGACCAGGTCCGGTGAGAAGGCCCGGGCCAGCAGGCGCGCGCTCTTGGGGACATTCTCGATGCGGTCGCCGCCCTGGATGCTGCCGCCGAGCTCGTTCCAGATCGCACGCACGGCGCCAGCCGCGTAGGTCGGATGGTCGAGCAGCGACAGGTAGGTCTGGGAGTTGCATCCTTCGCCAAGCTGGCCACTGACGACCACGCTGATGCCCTCGGGTCGGGTGACCGGGTTGTAGCGTACTTCACCGGAGCATTGCTTGGAGGCGACGGCCTTGACCTGGTTGTCGATACGCACGTTCGCCAGTGGTGGTTCCATGGCCACTGTCACTTTGCCGCCATCGTTGCGGGCAACGAAGCGCAGAGCCTTGAGGTTGACCAGCAGCGAGTCGGGACGGACCAGGAACGGCTTGTTCACATCGCCGCCGTCATCGTCGAACTGCGGCAGGTTGGGTTGGACGAAATGACTGCGGTCCAGCACCAGGTCGCCGGTGACCGTGCGTACGCCATTGGCGCGCAGGTCACGCATCAGCAGCCAGAGCTTTTCCATGTTCAGCTTCGGATCGCCGCCGCCCTTGAGGTACAGGTTGCCGTTGAGCACGCCATTGCTCAGGGTGCCATCGGTGTAGAACTCGGTTTTCCATTGGAAGGTCGGGCCAAGCAGCTCCAGGGCCGCATAGGTGGTCACCAGTTTCATGGTCGAGGCGGGGTTGACTGACACATCCGCGTTGAACACGGTCGGTGTGCCGGGACCATTGAGTGGCAGCATCACCAGGGACAGGGCCGAGTCCTGCAGCTTGTTGGCCTTGAGTGCCTGTTGCACCTTCGGCGGCAGGGTGGTGTTGACGGCGGCGGCCTGGCAGGGCAAGGCGAGTGGCAGGAGCAGGCCGGCGAGAATCAGGGGACGGAGCGTTTTGATCATGTGCGATTTGAACCCTGCGGACGAGGGAAAGTGGCAATGGGGCTGTACAAGATGATGGCCCCAGGACGAAATATAGTGCGCATTATGCCCCAAGAGCACCGTTCATGGGCCATGTCCGACGGAAAAGCGCCGCAGTTGCCCGGAAACTGGTAAAGTGCCGCGCGTTAATACTCAAGAGGATTGTTTCATGGCCACCAACCGTTCCCGTCGCCTGCGCAAGAAGCTCTGCGTGGACGAATTCCAGGAGCTGGGTTTCGAACTGAACCTGGGATTCAAGGAAGACCTGTCCGAGGCAGCCATCGATGCGTTCCTCGATGCCTTCCTCGCTGAAGCCATGGATGCCAACGGCCTGGATTACGTCGGTGGTGATGACTTCGGCCTGGTCTGCCTGGCCAAGCGTGGCTCGGTCAGCGAAGAGCAGCGCGCCACTGTCGAAGCCTGGCTCAAGGGCCGCAGCGAACTGACCGATATCGAACTCAGCCCGTTGCTGGACGCCTGGTATCCGGACAAGCCGATCAACACTTCGGCTTCCTGATCCGCCTGAGCGGCCGCTTGCGCGTGCCGCTCACCGAGTGCTGGCCGGGTCATCGAGATGCCCGGCCAGCGCTTTCTCCACGCGGCGCATATGCCGCGCCAAAGCCTGTCGTCGCAGTTTGAGTTGCTCCATCGGCAATGTCTTCTGCTCCAGGGCTTCACATGCATCCATCAATTCCCTGGACTCCAGCATCCGCGCCGTGCCGAGGATCTTGTGTGCCTGCGCGGCAATCGCCAGGGCATCCATGGGGTCGATGGCCATCAGTGTGGTCAGGTCCTGTCCCAGGCTCTGGTGCAGTGCTTTCAGCAGACGGATGTGATTGTCAGGATCATTGCCGGCGATGGTCGTCAGGCCATCGAGTTCGAAGCGTTTGCGTTGCCTGCGTCTGGGGACGGCATGGCAGCCAGGGGTGACACTGGCGAGGCGCAGATTCAGGGTGTGCAGGCCAATGGGCTTGAGCAAACAGTCGTCCATGCCGGCATCCAGGCATCGCTGGCGGACTTCTGGCTGGGCATTGGCGGTATAGCCCAGGATCAGGGCGCGTGGCCAGTGGCGTTCACGCTCATGGGCGCGCATGGCTTCAGCCACTTGATAGCCATTCATTTGCGGCATGTTGCAGTCCAGGATCACTACATCGAAACCGCCAGCACGCCACTTGTCCAAGCCCTCGCGACCATCGCGTGCAGTACGCAGGCTTAGCCCCAGGAAGCTCAGTTGCTGCTCCATCAGCAGCAGGTTGGCGGGATGGTCATCAATGACCAACACGTTCAACCGCGCATCCGGCGCCTCGACATCCTGGACGAGCGGCGTGGGTGTCGAGGGGGCTTCGACGCGCTGCAAAGGCATGACCAGGCATACCTGTGTGCCGACTCCGGGCAGGCTCTTGATCGTCAATCGTCCGCCCATCATCTCGCTCAGGCTGTTGCTGATCGCCAACCCAAGGCCGGTCCCGGCCCGTGCACCTTCGCTGTGCGGATTGGCCTGGACAAACGGGTTGAACAGCTCTTGCAGGGCATCTTCGTGGATGCCAATGCCGGTGTCGCGGACCTTGAGATCCAGAACCGGGCCTGCGCTGTCATCGTCATCGTGCACCTGCAGGTTGATCTGGATCTGGCCGTGCTCGGTGAACTTGATGGCATTGCTGACCAGATTGGAGAGCACCTGCTTGAATCGCAGCGGGTCCAGTAGCGCATGGCAGCGGGCCTCTGGCGCGATGACCATCTGCAGGGCCAGGCCTTTTTGCCGCGCCAGGCCATCGAACACGCGGCCCACCGACTCGACCAGGGCGCTTGGGTCGACCGACTCGGGAGAAAGGTAGAGATGGCCGGATTCGATCCTGACGATGTCCAGGATATCGCCGATCAGTCCCAGCAGGTCCTTTGCCGAATGGTAGGCGACGTCCAGGGCCGGACGGTCCAGTTGGCCACGGTCCGCGCGTCGGACGGCCAGTTCCAGCATGCCGATGACCGCATTCATGGGCGTGCGGATCTCATGACTGATGATGGCGAGGAACGTGCTCTTGGCACGGTTTGCGTCATCAGCGCGCTGTTTGGCCAGGCGCAGTTCCTGGACCAGCTTGCGGCGGTCGCTGATGTCGATCCAGCCGCCGATGATCCCCTGGACTTCACCCAGTGAGTCGCGATAGGGCAGGATCCAGTGGTAGATGGTCAGTTCCCGTCCACCCATGCGCAAGGGGCGGTCGACGATCAGCGGTGTGCCGGCTGCCATGACTTGCTGGTAGTCGGCTTCTATCTGTTGGGTGTATTCGCGGTCACTGCCTGGGCTTTCATCCAGGCGCTTGCCGATCACGTCCTCGGTGCGGGCCTCGACGGCCTGCAGGTAGCTGTCATTGCAGCTTTGCAGTCGTCCTTCGCGATCACGGACATACATCGGGTGAGGGGTGCCGTTGAGCAGGGCGCGCATGAACTCCAGCTGATCGTTGAGGGCCCGCTCGGCGCATTTGCGTTGTCGGATCTGCCAGCGCAAATGGGCGTTCCAGATCAGTGCCAGCAGCAACAGCAGGCCGACCGCCAGCAAGAACTGCAGGGCCATGCGGCGAAACTCTCGCCAGTACACGTCATCATGCAGTCGATAGCCGCCCCAGCGGTTGTTGATCACGCCCAGTTCTTCCGGCGAGATGCTTTGCAACGCTTTGTCGAGGATCGAGGCGAGCGCGTGGGCTTGGCTGTTGGTGGCCATCGCGACAGTGGCTGGCTCGCTGCCGATGGTGCTGCGGATGACCAGGTCGGGGTTGCCGGCCAGGGCATGATTGGCATCGATCAAGGTGGTGATGGCCGCATCGACTTCGCCGCTGCCCAGCAGTGCAATGGAAAAGAACGGGCTATCGGTTTCGATCTTGCTGACGTGCGGGTAACGTGCCGAGAGCAGCCCGGCCATGATGCTGTCGCGGGTGATCGCGACCTGCCGGTTCTGCAGTTGATCCAGCGATACCGGCTGGTCACTGCCGGCACGGGTAACCAGGACGTAGGTGCTTTCAAGATAGGGCCTGCTTATGTGCAGGGCACCATCGTGTTTCTCGTCGCTGGAGATGGCCGCGATGACATCGGCCCGGCCATCCTTGAGGCGGGCCAGCATGTCCCGGATACCGCTGGCTCGCTCTATCTCGAAGCGCAGGCCGGTACGTAGCCGGATCAGGTCCAGCAGGTCCGCGGCTATTCCACGGAAATTACCATTGCCATCGAAATAGGAAACCGGCGCTGCGGTCTCGTTGATGGCCACGCGCATCACCGGATGCTCGCGCAGCCACTGTTCTTCACCGGCGGATAGTTGGAGCTTGCGGTCGGTCAGGAGGTGATCGCTGCCTGCGCCCCAGCGTTTGAAGATGCTGGCGGCCATGATGCTGGTCTGGCTTTTGAGGGTGGCATCGACCATTGCCTTGAGGAGGGTGTCCTGTCGGCGCAGGGCGAAACTGAAGCCGATGGCCTCGTGCTTGCCGAAACTGGCCATGCGCAGAGGGGGGAGGTGACCTCGGTTGAGTTGGTAATGAGTGGAAATGGTATCGCCGATGAAGACATCGGCCTGGCCGAAGGCCACGGCATTGAGTGCCAAGGTCGATGAGCGGAATGCCAGCAGCTCCGCCTTCGGGTAGGCATTGAGTACCTCCTTGGGCGACAGATAGTGGTAGAGCATGCTCAGGCGCAAGCCGTTGAGTTCGTCATCCAGTACGCGGCCTTCATGTTCTCGGGTCACCAGCACCGGCTGATCGACGGCGTAGGGGCGTGACAACGCAAGGCCCGCGACGGCTTCATAGCCGTTGGCGCTGCCCAGCAGGTCGATCTGACCGTTCTTGAGCGCCTCGATCGCGGATTGGCGGCTGTCGAAGCCAAGAACCCGGACCTTCAATCCCAGGGCATTGCCGATCAGACCTGCGTATTCGGCGGTGAGCCCTTGGTAGTCGCGGCCACCGGTGGTGATGTCGAAAGGCGGGTAGTCCGGAAAAGACGTACCGATCACCAGCTCCCGCTTTTCAGTGAGCCATTGGCGTTGTGCCTGCGTCAGCGTGGGCAGGGTCGGCTTGAGTGATGAGCGTGTCAGCAGGTTGAGCGCCTTGGGTCCGTTCGGCATGGCGTGCGCTGGATTGCAGGCCAGGGCCAGGACGATGCACAGGCAGGTCAGGTACCGCCCCATGTCGTACCTCAGACCAATGCGTTGCGTTTGGCGACATCGATCAGGTCGACTAGCGTCTGGACCTGGAGTTTCTGCATCAGACGCTTTTTGTAGGTGCTGACAGTCTTGTTGCTGAGAAACATGCCTTTTGCGATTTCCTTGTTACTTCTTCCCTGGGCGAAAAGTTGCAGGACCATAAGTTCTCGGTCGTTGACATGTCGGAAAAGTCGTATCTCTTGATTTGAATTAACCGGGGTGCTGTTAACGGCCTGGCTGGGAAAGTAGTTGTAACCTGAAAGTACAGCCTTGATCGCACTGAGCAGTTCACCCAGATCTTCCTGTTTGCCGACATAGCCGGCGGCCCCCGATTGCATGCAGCGGACTGCGAAGAGCGCAGGGGACTGAGCTGTCAGCACCAGTACTTTCAAGGGAAGTGCCATGCTCTGGAAGCGGGACAGGATCTCCAGGCCATCCAGCTTGGGAATGGCGATATCGAGGATTACCAGGTCCGGGCGGGTCTCTCGGATCATCTGCATGGCATGGACGCCATTGTCCGACTCACCGACAACCTTGTAGTTCTGGTTCTCCAGCAACATGCGAACAGCCATGCGGATAATGGGGTGATCATCGACAATATATACAGAGTGCATATTAAACTTCCATGCGGCGGGGTCGGAAACAGTGGGCACCTTAGCTCAGTTGGAAGTCGTCGGACACGCGAGAAGAGGCTGCGGCTCGCATATGGGAAAATGCTTACAGTAAAAAGCTACACGCGCTACGCATTGAGCACGCTGATGTGCATGCTGGTGCGAGCTTTAGTAACTTTTTATTTTGAAGTATTGAAAGATGTTTAATTCTAGCGGGGGCTGATAAGAAATTTCCTTCAAGATAGTTACCCCCGAGACTATAGGTTTACCCCAGCCCTCATGTCGGGCTGGAGCGTCCGGTCATCTCGCTGGCCATTTCACTGGCATAGCTGTCGGTCATGCCGGCGATGAAATCGATCATGCGCAGGAAGGCCGTGTGCAGCGAGTCGTGCGGGTCCGGTGCGTGGTTGCCGATCAGGTCCAGCACGCGCCGGCTCTTGAACGATGGCGTGCGTCCGCCATGTTGCTCGAGTGCCGCCCCGCAGAAGGCGTTGAGGAGAATCTCCAGGGTCGTATAGGCGCCGATCTCATGCAGGGTCTTGCGTTTGTCCTGGAAGATCTTCTTGCGTGCCATGTCCTTGGCCTGCAACACGCAACGCTTGGCCGGACCGTGCATGTGCTCGACCAGATCACCGGGCAGATGGCCTGCGAGCAGGGCATGCTGTTGTTCGACGAAGGCCTGGGCAGCAGCATTGGTCAGATGCTCGATGGCCTTGCCGCGCAGGATTGCCAGTTTGCGCCGCCGCGAATCCGCGGGCCCCAGCTGGCGGTAGGTTTCAGGCAGATCGTCGCCCACCAGGTCGAGCAGCAGCGCCTCGACCTCGGCGTATTGCAGCAACTCCATTTCCAGGCCGTCTTCCAGGTCGATCAGCGCATAGCAGATGTCATCGGCCGCCTCCATCAGATACACCAGTGGGTGGCGCGCCCAGCGTTGTTGCTCCAGTTGCGGCAAGCCCAGCTTGCGGGCGATCTGCTCGAGCAGCGGCAGTTCGCTCTGGTAGCAGCCGAACTTGTGTTTCTTGTAGCCCAGGGCATCGGCGTGGCGGGCGCTCCAGGGGTATTTAAGGTAGGTGCCCAAGGTGGCGTAGGTCAGCCGGGTGCCGCCGTCGAACTGGTGGTACTCCAGTTGGGTGAGCACGCGAAACCCCTGGGCGTTGCCTTCGAAGTTGAGAAAGTCGGCGCGCTCGTCATCGCTCATGTCGTCCAGCCAGCCGCGCCCGGCTGCCTGCTGGAACCAATGGCGGATGGCATCCTCGCCAGAGTGGCCAAACGGCGGGTTGCCGATGTCATGGGCCAGGCATGCCGACTGGATGATCATGCCCAGATCGCTCGGTTCGCACCAGGCTGGCAGGCGCTCGCGCAGGGTTTCGCCAACGCGCATGCCCAGGGAGCGCCCGACGCAGCTCACCTCCAGGGAATGGGTGAGGCGGGTATGGATATGATCGTTGCTGGAGACCGGGTGGACCTGGGTCTTTCGTCCCAGCCGGCGAAAGGCGCCGGAGAATATGATGCGGTCGTGATCCTTGTGGAAGGGGCTGCGGCCCAGTTCCTCGGGGCTGTACAGGGCTTTGCCCAGGCGTTCGCGGGTCAGCAGGGTGTGCCAGTCCAAGGCTCTATCTCCCGTCAGGTGGAGGCCATAGCTTCCCGTGTCGGGCGCGCCCGTGCAAGCAGCGGGCGCGATCGATCAGGGGCGCTGGCCGTTACGCAGGAGCAGGCGTATCAGCGGCACCAGGCTTGTGCCCAGGCGCAGCAGGCGGCTCAGGTTGCCACTGCGTACGCCTTTGCCGGTGAGAAACCCCAGGGCGACCACCGCGCCCAGGCCCCAGAGCGGTACGTGCTTGATGCCCAGGCCGCCCTGCAGTGAATCACCCATGCCGCGCAGGCGACGGACCGGTTCGAGCAGTTGCGCCGACTCATGCTGGATTTGTTGGCGGTGCATTTCCAGGCGCAGGCGTAGCAGGGCCTTGCGCAGTTCGCGGGGATTACGGGTGTTGGGCAGTTCGGGCAGGCTCATGGCAACAGGCGCTCCCGGTCCTTGGCAAGTTCTTCGAGGGTGGCGCTGAAAGGGGAGGATTCGTCGAACACCGCAGCTTTCAAGCGCAAGGCGCAATACAGCGCGGCGATGCCGTAGAACACGCACAGGCCGATGATGCCGGCCAGTCGATAGCTGTCCCAGAGCAACACCAGCACCAACCCCGACAGGGCGGTCAGCAGCAGCAGGGCGAACACCAGCGCCAGGCCTGCGAACAGCAGCAGGCTCAGGGTACGGGACTTCTGTTCCTGCAACTCGATGCCGAACAGTTCTATATGGCTGTGCAACAGGCCGAGCACAGCTGCGCCGAGGCGCTTGCCGGAAGCGCTGGCACCTGGGGCGTCGTTTTCCATGCTCACCCCTTAGCGTCGACTGGCCAGCAGACCGATCAACAGGCCAACGCCGGCGGCGATGCCGATGGCGTGCCAGGGGTTTTCCTGGACGTACTGCTCGGCACTGCCCAGGGCTGCCTGGCCTCGCTCACGGACCGAGTCCTGGGTCAGTTGCAAGGTTTCGCGGGCTTGGGCCAGGCGATCATGCAGCTGTTCGCGCAGTTCGTCGGCCTGGTCGCCGGCCAGGTTGGCGGTGTCGGCCAACAGCTTCTCGGTGTCGCGCACCAGAGCCTGGAAGTCAGCCATCAATATCTCTTGAGCAGTCTTTGCCGATTTGCTGGCCATGGAGTCTCTCCCTGTAGAGGTGTGTGGCTATTTCGAGTGATGGGGTAGGAGGAAGGTTCAGTACGGTCGCTGGTACGGCCCTTGCTATCTCCTGGAGCGTGGCCACCTGCTGTTGCGCCTGATGCGTGCGCAGGCCCCGCGACACCGATAAACCTTAACCCAATCCACGACAAACCCAAGAAAAAACCACGCAGGCCTCGCCCGGCTCACCGAAACAGGGCAGGGGGCTGGCACCGAATCGGTGCACGGACGCGGGCTCTTGAACTGTCCTGGTGCCTTTTCAGCAGGTCTGCCTATTCATGGAAAACATGCACAGCGCGATGGACTCCCTCGTTCACGGCTCCAACACCTTGTTCATTCTCATGGGTGCCATCCTGGTCCTGGCGATGCACGCGGGTTTCGCCTTCCTGGAGGTGGGGACCGTACGCCACAAGAACCAGGTCAACGCCTTGTCGAAGATCCTCAGCGACTTCGCCATTTCAGCCTTGGTGTACTTTTTCGTCGGCTATTGGGTGGCCTATGGGGTCAATTTCTTCCAGTCCGCTACGGCGTTGGCCGCCGACCATGGTTATGCGCTGGTCAAATGTTTCTTCCTGCTGACGTTCGCGGCGGCGATTCCGGCGATCATTTCAGGTGGCATCGCCGAACGTGCCCGCTTCGTGCCGCAGTTGTGCGCCACCGCGCTGATCGTGGCGCTGGTCTACCCCTTCTTCGAAGGCGTGGTGTGGAACGGCAATCTCGGGGTGCAGGCCTGGTTGCAGGCGCGTTTCGGTGCGCCATTCCACGACTTTGCCGGCTCGGTGGTGGTGCATGCCATGGGCGGCTGGCTGGCACTGGCGGCGGTGCTGCTGCTCGGCGCGCGTCGCGGACGTTATAGGGACGGCCGGCTGGTGGCCTTCGCGCCGTCGAGCATTCCATTCCTGGCGTTGGGGTCGTGGATCCTGATCATCGGCTGGTTCGGTTTCAACGTCATGAGCGCCCAGACCCTGCAGGGGGTCAGCGGCCTGGTGGCAATCAACTCGCTGCTGGCCATGGTCGGTGGCACCTTGTCGGCACTGCTGGCAGGGCGCAACGACCCGGGGTTCCTGCACAACGGTCCGCTGGCCGGGCTGGTTGCCGTGTGCGCGGGCTCCGATGTCATGCACCCGGTCGGTGCGCTGGCCACCGGCCTGGCCGCCGGCGTGTTGTTCGTCTGGTGTTTCACCGCTGCGCAGAACCGCTGGAAGATCGACGACGTGCTCGGTGTCTGGCCGCTGCATGGGCTGTGTGGTGTCTGGGGCGGCATTGCCTGCGGTATTTTCGGGCAGACGTTCCTGGGTGGAATGGGGGGCGTCAGTCTGGTCAGTCAACTGCTGGGTAGTCTGGCGGGCGTGCTGGTGGCATTGGCCGGTGGTTTCTCGGTGTACGGCCTGATCAAGCGGCTGCATGGGCTGCGCCTGAGTCACGAGCAGGAATTCCAGGGCGCCGACTTGTCGTTGCACCGCATCGGGTCAACCAGCCAGGACTGATCCGCGTCAGGTGCGCATGGGCGGGCATGGACCTAGAATAGATATCCCGTTCCCACAGACTCGAGGCCTGCCCATGCTGCCTGAATGCCAACTGTTCGGCACCTTGGGGTGCCATTTGTGCGAGGTCGCCGAGGCCATGCTGATGCCGTTCATCGAGCATGGCCTGTTGGTGGAGCTGGTCGATATCGCCGAGAGCGAGGCGCTGTTCGAGCGCTACGGGCTGCGCATCCCCGTGCTTCGCCGTTGCGACACGGGCGCTGAACTGGGTTGGCCATTCGATGCCGAGCAGGTCGTGGCGTTTCTGGGGTGAGGGCCCCGCCGCTGTCGGGCTGGAGGGAAGCCGATTGACGCAGGTTCGGGCACATCCGTATGCTGTATATAAATACAGTATCAGGGTATGCCCATGTTCAACGTCGAACAACTGAAGTACAGCGTCAATCGCATGCCGCCCGAACAGGTGTGCGAGGCCGTGCTGGAACTGCGCCTCGAGGGCCTGGTAACCGACGACAGGACACCGTTCGGCAAAGTCCATTTCAATACCTGTTTCGCCGAGATAGAGGCGTTGTTCCAGCGCGCGGGGTATCACCGTGCACTGGATGTGGTGGGTTACCAGGGGCTGATCTACGCCCTCTATGATCCTGGTCGTTGGGAGGCCGTGCAGGTACTGCGTTGGCTCAAGGAGCGCAGCGAGCTGCAGGCCGAGGCTGGTTGAGCCCGCAGCCATGGAGGATAATGCCCGCCTTTGAATTCCCGAGCCTTCCCATGACCGCGCCTTTCGATCCTGCCCACCAGCAAGCCAGTACCGTCTGCCTGCCTCCAGGGCCTTGGAAAACGGTGCTCGATTGTCTGTGCGATCACTTCAAGGGTATCGGTCGCGAACAGTGGCTGGACCGCTTTGCCCGTGGCCGGGTGCTGGACGCCCAAGGGCAGGCGATCCCCGCCGACTTGCCTTATCGCCAGGGCCTGCGCCTGCATTACTTTCGTGAAGTGCCCAATGAAAGGCCGATTCCCGTCGAGGAGTCGATCCTGCACATCGATAAGCACCTGGTGGTGGCGGACAAACCGCATTTTTTGCCGGTCACCCCGACGGGCGAGTACGTCGAGCAGACCCTGCTGCGCCGGTTGATCAGGCGTCTGGACAACCCGCACCTGGTCCCGCTGCACCGCATCGATCGGCATACCGCGGGGCTAGTGTTGTTCTCCGCCAATCCGCAGACCCGCAGCGCCTATCAGCGGCTGTTTCCCGAGCGGCGCATCGACAAGCGCTACCAGGCCATCGCCGCAGCGCTGCCCGAGCGTGACTTCCCGTTGGTGCACCGCAGTCGCTTGGTGCATGGCGAGCCGTTCTTCCGCATGCATGAGGTGGAGGGGACGCCGAACAGTGAAACCCTCGCCGAAGTCCTGGAGAAAAACGGCGAGCTGTGGCGCTATGGCCTGTCGCCCGTGACGGGCAAGACGCATCAGTTGCGGGTGCACATGGCAGCACTGGGCGCCGGTATCTGCAATGACCCGTTCTATCCGGAGCTGTTGAAGGAAGAGGACGACTACCTGCGGCCATTGAAACTGCTGGCGCAAAGCTTGCGTTTCGAGGATCCCCTGACGGGGGAGATGCGTTACTTCGAAAGTCGTTTGTCGCTGGACTGGTGAGCAGAGCCCGCTTCCAGAACGTAATGCGTTACGTCGGTGGAAGCGGGCACGATTCCCTTAGCGGTTGAAGCGTTCCACCAGGGAGTACTGGCTGCCGGCGGTGCTGGTCAGCTCCTCGCTGAGCAGTGCCGAACGTTGGGCCTGTTCGGCGGTCTGGTCGGCGAGATCGGCGATGGTACTGATGTTGCGACTGATCTCGTCGGCCACGGCGGTCTGCTCCTCGGTGGCGGCGGCGATCTGAGTGGCCATGTCGGTGATGTTGGCCACGGCTTCGCTGATTCCCACCAGGGCCTGGTCGGCCTCCATCACGCGCTCCACACCCTCCTGGGCCTGACGGTGGCCATTTTCCATGGTCTGCACGGCATTGCTTGCGGTCTGCTGCAGCTTGGCGATCAGGCTGTGGATCTGCCCAGTGGATTCGGCGGTGCGCTGGGCCAGTTGGCGGACTTCATCGGCCACGACCGCGAAGCCACGGCCCATCTCACCCGCACGGGCGGCCTCGATGGCAGCGTTGAGGGCCAGCAGGTTGGTCTGGTCGGCGATGCCTTTGATCACATCGACCACGCCACCGATCTCGTCGCTGTCCTTGGCCAGTTGGGTAACGGTCTGTCCGGTTTCGCCAACGGCCGTCGACAGACGGGCAATGGCATCGCGGGTTTCTCCGGCGATCTGGCGGCCCTGGCTGGTCAGGCGGTTGGCCTCCTGGGTCGCGTCGGCGGTGCGCTGCACGTGGTTGGCCACTTCCTGGGTGGTGGCTGCCATCTGGTTGACCGCGGCGGCGACCTGCTCGGTCTCCACCCGTTGGCGTTCCAGGCCGGTGGAACTCTGATGGGCCAGGGTGTCCGACTGACGCGCCTGGTCGCTGAGCTGCTCGGCACTGTCCTGCAGGCGGGTCAGGCAGGTCTTCATGCGGGCATCCTGGCTGAGCATGGCCATTTCCAGGCGGGCCTGCACACCGCGGCTGTCGGTGAACATCTGCGCGATCAGTGGATCGGAGGTGGTCTGTTCGGCCAGGCGCAGCAGGCGCTTGAGGCCGCGCTGCTGCCAGCTCAGGCCGAGCAGGCCCAGCGGCACCGACAGGCCCGCGGCCAAGGCGAAGCCCCAGGAGTGGCCGAGCCAGTTGCCGATCAGGAAGCCGATCTGGCTGACCAGGATGAACGGCAGCCAGTCCTGCAGTACCGGTAGCCACTTGTCACGGCGCGGAACCGCGGGCTTGCCCTGATTGATGCGCTGGTACAGGGCTTCGGCGCGACGGATCTGCTCGGCGGTGGGTTTTACCCGTACCGACTCGTAGCCGACCACTTGGTTGTTGTCGAAGATCGGTGTGACGTAGGCGTTGACCCAATAATGGTCGCCCGACTTGCAGCGGTTCTTGACGATCCCCATCCACGGCAGGCCCTGCTTGAGGGTTTGCCACATATGGGCGAACACCGCGGACGGTACGTCGGGGTGGCGGACCAGGTTGTGGGGTGCGCCCGTCAGGTCCTCGCGGGAGAAACCACTGATGTCGATGAACGCATCGTTGACGTAGGTGATCACACCTTTGGCGTTGGTGGTGGAGATCAACCGTTGTTCGGCAGGAAACGTCCGTTCTCTCTGGGTAATCGGCTGGTTGTTACGCATGGGGTTCAATCCGCAAGGCTTTCGACAGGTATCGGCAAGCCGCTGGTTTTATTGAATGTTTATTTAATTTACTTGATCTGGAGCAATGAAGAGCCCCAGCGTTTTAGTAAAGAAAGACCTTTTTTGCGTTGTTTTCCGTCAAGATTGCAGAATTTATAAGGATTAATGACGCAATGGTCCAATCATGACCCATTGCCTAGCCAAGCGCCAGCATCGGATAGGTGAAGCCTGCGAAGTGCACAAGGTTCAGACCGAAATGGCAAAGGACCGCGGCCAACAACCCGCCCCGGCGGTAAGCCAGGCCATAGTCGATACCGGCGAGGCTGGCCAGGCAGAACCACTGCCAGCCCGCCCCAGATGCGCCAGGCCGAACAGCAGCGCGGCGGCGAGCAACGTCAGGTGGCCCAGAGCCAGGCCTGATCCGGCCATTTGGGTGCCCATGCCACCAACCCCAGCGCCCAGGCGCCGCCGAGGCAGGCGAGCACGGTGAGTGGCAGGGGCAACGCCAGGTTCGTAAGCCAGGCCTTGTCTCGCCAGACCAGCAGCCAAGGGCATGCGAGTAGTAGCCAGAAGCCTATCAATGGCTTGTCCAGGTTCAGGTACATGGAAAAGGGCAGGGCGCCTTCGCTGAAAATCGCCCGGTCGATGACCTTGGTACCCTGGAACCCAGACAACCCGTGCAGCGCCAAGCCGAGGGCGAGCAGGAGCAGAGCGATCCAGCGCGGGCGTGTCATGGGAATTCCTTGTCAGGATGGGCCGAACAAGGGTTCGACTCCCGGGGTGTCATCCAGGACACCTCGTTGGTCTCCATCGCGGGACTTGTGTCGACTGTCCTGGCCCATTCGCGGGTAAACCCGTTCCCACAAGGACCACTGCCAACCCTGTGGGAGGGTTTACCCGCGATGGGGCCGACGGGGCTCGCTCACCCGGCGATCAACTGGCGCAGCACATAATGCAGGATCCCTCCGGACTTGAAGTATTCCACCTCGTTCAGGGTATCGATCCGGCACAGCACCTCGATCTGTTGCTGCTGCCCGTCCTCGCGGGTGATGCGCAGTGGCAGGCTCATCCCTGGACGCAGCTGCGTACCGGCAAGCCCCAGCACATCGATGCGCTCCTTGCCGGTGAGCCCGAGGGTCTTGCGGTTTTCTCCAGCCTTGAACTGCAGCGGCAACACGCCCATGCCCACTAGGTTGGAGCGGTGGATACGCTCGAAGCTTTCCGCCAGCACGGCCTTGACCCCCAGCAGATTTGTGCCCTTGGCGGCCCAGTCGCGGCTGGATCCGGTGCCATATTCCTGGCCGGCGATCACCACCAGCGCGGTGCCTTCGCCCTGGTAGCGCATGGCGGCGTCGTAGATCGAGAGTTTCTCGCCGCTGGGCACGTGCAAGGTATTGCCGCCTTCCTCGCCACCGAGCATTTCATTACGGATACGGATATTGGCGAAGGTGCCGCGCATCATGACTTCGTGGTTGCCACGCCGTGAGCCGTAGGAGTTGAAGTCTCGGGGTTCCACGCCCTTGCCGCGAAGGTAGCGACCAGCCGGGCTTTCGGCCTTGATGTTGCCGGCAGGGGAAATGTGGTCGGTGGTCACCGAGTCGCCGAGCAGGGCCAGCACGCGGGCGTCCCGGATGTCGCGGACCTCCGGCAATGGCCCGCCGATTTCGTCGAAGAACGGTGGATGCTGGATGTAGGTGGAGTCGTCCTGCCAGACATAGGTGGCTGCCTGGGGAACCACGATGGCCTGCCATTGTGCGTCCCCGGCAAACACTTCGGCGTACTCCTTGTGGAACATGGCGGTATCGACCTTGGCCACGGCATCGGCGATCTCCTGCTGGCTGGGCCAGATGTCGCGCAGGTACACCGCCTTGCCGTCCTTGCCTGTGCCCAGCGGGTCGCGGGTCAGGTCCGTACGCACGCTGCCGGCCAGGGCGTAGGCCACCACCAGGGGCGGGGAGGCCAGCCAGTTGGTCTTGACCAGGGGGTGCACGCGGCCTTCGAAGTTGCGGTTGCCCGAGAGTACCGAGGCCACGGTGAGGTCCGCCGTACCGATGGCATGCTCGATGGCATCGTCCAGCGGGCCGGAGTTGCCGATGCAGGTGGTGCAGCCGTAGCCGACCAGGGCGAAGCCGAGCTGGTCCAGGTAGCCTGTCAGGCCGGCTGCCTTGAAGTAGTCGGTGACCACCTTGGAGCCAGGCGCCAGGGAACTCTTCACCCAGGGCTTGCGGGTGAGGCCTTTCTCGATGGCCTTCTTCGCCACCAGGCCTGCCGCCATCATCACACTCGGGTTGGAGGTATTGGTGCAGGAGGTGATGGCGGCGATCACCACTGCGCCGTCGCGCAGGGTGTGGGTCTGGCCATCATGGGTATAGTCGATCTCTCCGGCCTGGTCGGCATTGCCCACGGCCACACCACCGCCCCCTTCGCTTTCCAGGCGCCCGACGTCCTTGGCCAGCGGCTTGGGTTGCAGCTCGATGAAACTGTCGAAGGCCTGGCTGACCTGGGACAGGGCGACCCGGTCCTGCGGGCGCTTGGGCCCGGCCAGGCTGGCTTCGACATCGTGCATGTCCAGCGACAGGCTATCGCTGAAGGCGGGCTCATGGCCGGGCAGGCGCCACAGGCCCTGCGCCTTGCTGTAGGCCTCGACCAGTTGCACCGCCGCTTCTGGCCGACCCGAAAGGCGCAGGTAGTCGAGCGTCACCTGGTCCACCGGGAAGAAACCACAGGTGGCGCCGTATTCCGGGGCCATGTTGGCGAGGGTGGCGCGGTCGGCCAGCGGCAGGTCGGCCAGGCCGTCGCCGTAGAACTCGACGAACTTGCCCACCACCCCTTTCCTGCGCAGCATCTGGGTGACGGTCAGTACCAGGTCGGTGGCCGTGATGCCTTCGCGCAACTTGCCGGTCAGCTTGAAGCCGATCACTTCGGGAATCAGCATCGACACGGGCTGGCCGAGCATCGCCGCTTCCGCTTCGATGCCGCCCACGCCCCAGCCCAGTACGCCCAGGCCATTGATCATGGTGGTGTGCGAATCGGTGCCGACCAAGGTGTCGGGGAAGGCGTAGGTGTGGCCGTCTGCTTCGCGGGTCCAGACCGTGCGGCCGAGGTATTCCAGGTTGACCTGGTGGCAGATGCCGGTGCCCGGCGGTACCACGCGGAAGTTGTCGAAGGCGCTCTGGCCCCAGCGCAGGAAGGCGTAGCGCTCGCCGTTGCGCTGCATCTCGATGTCGACGTTCTGGGCGAAGGCGGCGGGGCTGGCGTAGCGGTCGACCATCACCGAGTGGTCGATCACTAGGTCCACCGGGGACAGCGGGTTGATCCTTTGCGGATCGCCGCCGGCCTTGGCCATGGCGGCGCGCATGGCGGCCAGGTCGACCACGGCGGGCACGCCGGTGAAGTCCTGCATCAGGACGCGCGCGGGACGGTACTGGATTTCGCGGTCCGAGCGGCGATCGCCCAGCCAGGCGGCCAGGGCGCGCAGGTCGTCGCCGGTGACCGTCTCGCCGTCCTCCCAGCGCAGCAGGTTTTCCAGCAGCACCTTGAGCGACATGGGCAGGCGCTGCAGGTCACCCAGTTGCCGAGCGGCTTCGGCGAGGCTGAAATAATGGTAGGTGTGGTCGGCCACCTTGAGTGTCTTGAGGGTCTTCAGGCTATCGAGCGAGGGCATTGCCAACTCCTTCTGCGCCGGTGCCCGGTCATTCCAGGTTGGGTGCGCGAACTGGCCACCCGGGCCACTGGATGCCGGTGTCACCGCTCTGTAACGGCCCGCACGCAACGGACCTGGCTGAATGGTCAGGGTAGACCGGTTTGCCGGCCCTGACCCACTTCTGGACAGGTGGGGCATGTCGCAGGTTCCGATCTTCCTTTATCATCGCCGCCCTGCCGGCGCCTGCCTTGCGCCGGATCAAGGCTGGCGATCCCTGCCAGCGATGTGGAGTTGAAGATGAATACCCTGTTCATGCATTGCCGGCCCGGTTTCGAGGGCGAGGTCTGTGCCGAAATCAGCGAACACGCCGCCCACCTGGGCATTGGCGGCTATGCCAAGGGCAAGCCGCAGAGCGCCTGCGCCGAGTTCGTCTGTACCGAGCCTGAGGGCGGCGAGCGACTGATGCGTGAACTGCGTTTCGATCGGCTGATCTTTCCTCGCCAGTGGGCCCGGGGCACGTACGTCGAGCTGCCGGAGAACGACCGGATCAGCGTCCTGCTCGAGCATCTGGCCGACTATCCGGTCTGTGGCAGCCTGTGGCTGGAAGTGCTCGACACTAACGAGGGCAAGGCGCTTTCGACCTTTTGCCGCAAGTTCGAGGTGCCCCTGCGCAAGGCGCTGGAAAAGGCAGGGCGGCTTGTCGAGGATGCCGCGCGGCCGCGCCTGCTGCTGACGTTCATCAGTGGGCGGCGGGTGTTCGTCGGGTTGGCCGAGTCGAACAACTGCGCACTGTGGCCCATGGGCATCCCGCGGCTGAAGTTCCCCCGCGAAGCGCCCAGCCGCTCGACCCTCAAGCTGGAGGAGGCCTGGCATCAGTTCATTCCGCGTGATCAGTGGGATGCACGCCTGAACGACGACATGACCGGCGTCGACCTGGGCGCCTCGCCCGGAGGCTGGACCTACCAGCTGGTCAAGCGCGGCATGCTGGTGACGGCCATCGACAACGGCCCGATGGCCGAGAGCCTGATGGACACCGGCCTGGTCCAGCACCTGATGGCCGATGGGTTCACCTGGCAGCCCAGGCAGACGGTCGACTGGATGGTCTGCGACATCGTCGAGAAGCCCGCGCGCACCGCGTCGCTGATCGAGACCTGGCTGGGCGAGGGGCTGTGCCGCGAGGCGGTGGTCAACCTCAAGCTGCCGATGAAGCAGCGCTATGCCGAGGTGCGCCGCCTGCTCGACCGGATCGAGGCGGGCTTCAAGGCGCGCAAGATCAAGGTGTCGATCGCCTGCAAGCAGCTGTATCACGACCGTGAGGAAGTCACCTGCCATTTGCGGCGGATAGACCTCAAGCCACGTTGAGCCCTGACACAGCACCCCTTGGACCTCGCCGCACGATGCGCGACAATGCCCCGATATCTGTGGAGCCTGCCATGACCGAATTCACTCCTGACGCCATCCTCGACGCCACCGGCCTGAACTGCCCGGAACCGGTGATGATGCTGCACCAGCACGTGCGTGACCTGGCGGCTGGCGGCCTGCTCAAGGTCATCGCCACCGACCCCTCGACTCGTCGCGACATTCCCAAGTTCTGCACTTTCCTCGGCCATGAACTGCTGGAGCAGCAGGAAGAGGCCGGTACCTACCTGTACTGGATCCGCAAGAAGGCCGACTGAGCCTGGATCGCGCCCGGCAGAGGGCCTACACTGCGCTCCCCTGACAGGAGAGCGCCATGCTGATAGTTGCCGACGAGAATATCCCGCTGCTCGATGCCTTCTTTGCCGGGTTCGGCGAGATCCGCCGTTACCCAGGGCGCAGCATCGATGCCGCCTGCGTCAAGGACGCCGATGTACTGCTGGTGCGTTCGGTGACCCAGGTCGACCGGCAACTGCTCGAAGGCAGCCAGGTGCGTTTCGTGGGTACCTGTACCATCGGCACCGATCACCTGGACCTGGACTACTTCGCCCAGGCGGGCATCCACTGGAGCAGTGCACCGGGTTGCAATGCCCGTGGCGTGGTGGACTACGTGTTGGGCAGTTTGCTGACCCTGGCCGAGCTGGACGGCGCCAAGCTGAGCGAGCGGGTCTACGGGGTGGTGGGGGCCGGGCAGGTCGGTGAGCGCCTGGTGCGCGTGCTGCATGGCCTGGGCTGGAAGGTGCTGGTCTGCGACCCGCCCCGCCAGGCGCAGGAAGGCGGGGACTTCGTCAGCCTCGATACCCTGCTCGATACCTGTGATGCGATCAGCCTGCACACACCGTTGCAACGTGGGGGTGAGCACCCGACCTGGCACTTGCTGGGCGCCGACCAGTTGGCGCGCCTGCGTCCAGGCGCCTGGCTGATCAATGCCAGCCGTGGCCCGGTGGTGGATAACCAGGCGCTGCGCGAATTGCTGCTGGACCGTGAGGATGTGCACGCGGTGCTCGATGTGTGGGAGGGCGAGCCCCAGGTGAACCTGGCGCTGGCCGACCTGTGCACCTTGGCTACGCCGCATATCGCCGGCTACAGCCTGGATGGCAAGCAGCGCGGTACCGCACAGATCTACCAGGCATTCTGTCGCTGGCGGGGAGAGCCGGAGCAGGTGCAGCTGGCTGACCTGCTGCCCGCTCCAGCCTTGGCACAAATCGACCTGGATGCCAGCAGCGAGCCTGCCTGGGCCTTGGCGACCCTGTGCCGCGCGGTCTATGACCCGCGCCGTGACGATGCTGATTTTCGTCGCAGCCTCAGCGAGGACCCGGCCGAGCAGCGCGCCGCGTTCGACCTGCTGCGCAAGCACTATCCGCAGCGACGGGAGATCGAAGGGCTGGCGGTACACCTGCGTGGCGAAGCTCCGCAATTGGCGCAGATGGTCAACGCGCTGGGTGGTGTGCTGGTCTGATCCGACAGGTTCGCTGTCCTGCCCGACCTGAAAACAAAAACCCGGCGCATGCGCCGGGCTCAAAGAATGCTGGGGTCAGTCCTTTTTCACGCGCTCGACCCGGCTTTGCTCCAGGTCCTTGCATGCCTGCTGGATCATCTGCTCGGTAATCGGGATCTCGCGCCCTTGGGCATCGACGAGAGAGCCGCAAACCTGGGGTTGTGGCGGGCTCGGGGTCTTTGGTGTTTCGTTGCCATGTTGCAGGCTCATTTCCTGTCTCCTCATCAGGTTCACGCTCAGGATAAACCGGTGCCGTGACTGGCCTATGACAAATCCCTGGCGTCGTGACAGGGATAGTCCAACAGAAAGCGCCCTGAAGCTCCAGGGTCAGTTTAGAACGAAAGCGCATAGGGGCTGGCCTATGATTCCCAGTGCGATGTCTTGCTGTGCAAACGATGCCTGCAGCGCCGCCGCGGTTCCGTTCTGCCCGATGGGTGGTAGTCTGCAGGCTCTTCGCAGTAGGTGGCCATTTCATGCCTGAACCGGTTTCCTCCCGTCAGCGCCGGGCCTTGCACCTGGCCTGGCACTTCATCCGGCCTTACCGCAAGCAGGCCGTATTGGCGCTGCTGGCATTGGTGGTGACGGCTGCCATCACCCTGTCGATGGGGCAGGGCATCCGTCTGTTGGTGGACCAAGGCTTCATGACCCGCTCGCCGCACCAGCTCAACCAGACCATCGGGTTGTTCCTGCTGCTGGTACTGGCGCTGGCGGTGGGAACGTTCAGTCGTTTCTACCTCGTCTCCTGGATCGGTGAGCGCTGCGTGGCGGATATCCGCACAGCGGTATTCGATCATCTGGTCAGCCTGCATCCAGGGTTCTTCGAGGACAACCGCAGTTCGGAGATCCAGTCGCGGCTGACCGCCGATACGACCTTGTTGCAATCGGTGATCGGCTCGTCGCTGTCGATGTTCCTGCGCAACGCCTTGATGGTCATCGGGGGCGTGGTCCTGTTGTTTGTCACCAACCCCAAGCTCACCAGTATCGTGGTATTGGCCTTGCCGCTGGTGCTGGCGCCGATCCTGCTGTTTGGCCGACGGGTTCGCAGCCTGTCGCGCCAGAGCCAGGACCGGGTGGCCGATGTCGGCAGCTACGTGGCCGAGACACTGGGCCAGATCAAGACGGTGCAGGCCTACAACCACCAGGCGCTGGATCGAGAGCGGTTCGCCGAGACGGTGGAGGCGGCCTTTGCCGTGGCGCGGCGGCGCATCGCCCAGCGTGCCTGGTTGATCACCCTGGTGATCGTGCTGGTGCTGGGCGCGGTAGGCGTGATGCTCTGGGTCGGAGGCATGGATGTGATCGCCGGGCGCATTTCCGGCGGCGAGCTGGCGGCATTCGTGTTCTACAGTCTCATCGTCGGCAGCGCTTTCGGCACCCTCAGCGAAGTGATCGGCGAGCTGCAGCGCGCCGCAGGTGCTGCCGAACGTATCGCCGAACTGCTGGCGGCGCGCAGCGCGATCCTGGCACCGGTCGAAGCCAGCGGTTTGCCGGCTGGACGCGTGAGCGGGCACATCGAGTTGCGCGAGCTGCATTTTGCCTACCCGTCGCGCCCGGGCGTGGCGGCCATTGACGGGTTGAGCCTGGCCATCGAGCCGGGGCAGACCGTCGCACTGGTCGGGCCTTCCGGTGCCGGCAAGTCGACCCTGTTCGATCTGCTGCTGCGCTTTTACGACCCCCAGCAGGGGCAGGTCCTGCTCGATGGCCAGGCGATCACCACCCTGGATCCGTCCGACCTGCGCCGTCAGTTCGCCCTGGTGGCACAGAATCCGGCGCTGTTTCGCGGCACGGTGGAGGCCAACATCCGCTATGGCCGGCCCCAGGCCAGCCTCGCCGAGGTCGAGGCAGCGGCGCGCAGTGCCTATGCCCATGAATTCATCGAGCAGTTGCCCCAGGGCTACCAGACGGCGTTGGGGGAGGGTGGCATTGGCTTGTCCGGTGGCCAGCGTCAGCGTCTGGCAATCGCCCGGGCCTTGCTGGTGGATGCGCCGATCCTGTTGCTCGACGAGGCCACCAGTGCCCTCGATGCCCAGAGCGAGTACCTGATCCAGCAGGCCCTGCCGCAACTGATGACCGGGCGCACCACGCTGGTGATCGCCCATCGGCTGGCCACGGTGCAGCATGCAGATCGCATCGCGGTGATCGACAAAGGGCAGTTGGTGGCCGTGGGCAGCCACCGCCAGCTCATCGAGCAAAGCCCGCTTTATGCACGGCTGGCTGCGCTCCAGTTCACCTCGGTATAGGACTGTCGCAGGTTTGTAACATTTATGTAGCAATTGCCTGAGACTATCTAGCTCAACTGTTGCGTAAGTGCTCGACCTGGCTGCTATCGATCGATGGCAGCTTTTTTTTGGCCTGCGAACGAAGACAAGGATGTCTTGTGCGGCATTGCCTTCGGCCTGCCGCTTCCCCAAGCCTTGCTCCCGAGATCCTCCCGATGTTGCATAAATCCCTCAGAGTGCAAATCCTCACCCTGCTCGGCGGCAGCCTGGCGGCGATGCTGCTGATCGCCCTGGTGTGCTTCCAGTTCCTGTCGTCAAACGTGCGCGGTTATGCCGAGCTGGTCGATGGCCCGTTGCGTGATTCGCAGTTGATCGACGAGGCCAACCTGCAGTTCAAGATCCAGGTGCAGGAATGGAAGAACGTTCTGCTGCGGGGTCGTCAGAGCGCCGAACTGGACAAGTACTGGCAGCAGTTCCAGGCCCGCGAGCAGCAGGTGCAGCAGTTGCTTGGGCAGTTGGTGGACAGTAGCGAGGGTGACCTCAAGACGCGGTTGCAGCAACTGCGCGACAGCCATCGGCAACTGGGTCAGGCCTACGCGCAGGGCCGACAGGCATTTCTGGCTGCAGGCGGCGATCCGGTGGCCGGCGATCTGGCGGTAAAAGGTGTGGATCGCGCCGCCAGCGAGCAGATGAGCGCGCTGGTCGAGCACCTGCGTGCCGACGCCCGCGAACGCGCTGCCGGCCTCAGTGCCGCTGCCCAGCGTACGGTCTGGCTGGGCATGTTGGTGATGCTTGTGTCGGCGGTGCTGGTCGGTCTGTTCAGCCTGTGGCTGGTCAACCGCAGCCTGGTCGAGCCGATCCGTGAGTTGATCGAATATGTGGCGCAGTTGAGCCAGGGGCGTTTCGGCGCCAGGGTCGACAGTCGCCGAGGGGACGAACTGGGCCGCCTGGCCTGTGCCGCCAATACTCTGCGGGACTTTCTGGCCGAGACCGTCGGCCGGTTCAAGGACAACGCCGACGAGCTGGAGAACGCCAGCGGCCAGTTGCGCACCATTGCCGCAGGCATGGCCCGGGGGACCGACGATCAGTTCCAGCGCACCGACCAGGTGGCCACCGCCATGCACGAGATGTCCGCCACGGCCCAGGAGGTGGCGCGCCATGCGGCCGAAGCGGCGCGGGCGGCTGACGATGCCGACCACAGCGCCCAGGCCGGTGAGCAGGTGATGCAGGCGACCATCGACATCATTGGTGCGGTCAACCGCGAGATCTCCGTCACGGCCCAGGTGATCCGCGATCTGGAGAGCGACAGCACACGTATCGGCAAGGTGCTGGAAGTGATCCGTGGCATCGCCGAGCAGACCAACTTGCTGGCACTCAATGCCGCCATCGAGGCCGCGCGGGCCGGCGAGGCCGGGCGTGGCTTTGCGGTGGTCGCCGATGAAGTCCGCAGCCTGGCCCAGCGCACGGCGGCGTCGATCGCCGAGATCAACCAGATCATCGAGGCGGTGCAGTCTGGTGCTGTGCAGGCGGTCAAGGCCATCGAAAGCGGCCAGCGGCGCAGCGAGGAGGGCGCCGAGCAGGTCGAGCAGGCTGGGCAGATGCTGCAGCGCATCACCACGGCGGTGGAAGCGATCCGCGACATGAACCGGCAGATCGCCACGGCTGCCGAGGAGCAGACCAGTGTTGCCGAGGACATTTCCCGCAACCTGGTGGAGATCACCCGCATCGCCACGGCCAACCAGCAGGCCGTGCAGCATACCGAGCAGGCCGGCCAGCGCCTGCATGGATTGTCGGGGCAGCTGGGGGAAGTCACTTCCCGGCTGAGCGCCTGATATCGCCTGGGGCCGCGTTGCGGCCTTTTCGCGACACCTACCGCTGAATCACGCAATTGCACTGTACCTGGAGCGGCCTTGCGCCGCGATTCGAAGGGGGAAACCCGCCATTTCCCTTCCGGCACTCTGTCGAATGTGGCGGATTGTCGCCAGAAAAACTCCCAAGGATGCGCTGCGGCCAGGCGCTCTGGCTATCAGTCGTTGGTCTTGGTGTACCTGGCACAACTTCTGCTTGAGGGCGAGCCGGGCCAAGGCCCACGGCGATCCTGTCCCTATCCCTCGAAACCACAGGCGTTGATCTTCATCGGTCCTGTTGGCCAGTTGCCGCAGGATGCCGCGTCGCCGACGCGAAGACCGCGCGAGCCAGAACAACAACCGGGCGTGCGCAACAGGGGCAGTGAGCGACCTGTCACTTCACTTCAATTGGATTGAGTCATGAAAAAAATCCTGCTGACGCTCCTGTGCCTGAGCGTCATCGGTTGCTCCAAGCCCGGTGAACCGGAAAAATCGGTCGATGTCCTGCTGATCGGCGGCGGCATCATGAGTGCGAGCTTGGGGACCTACCTCACCGAGCTTGAGCCGAACTGGAAGGTCGACGTCTACGAGCGCATGGACCAGGTCGCCGAAGAGAGCTCCAACGCCTGGAACAACGCCGGTACCGGCCATTCAGCCTTTTGCGAACTGAACTACACCAGCGAAGGCAAGGACGGCACGATCGACATCAGCAAGGCGGTCAACGTCAACGAACAGTTCGAGGTGTCCAAGCAGTTCTGGGCCTACCAGGTCGAGCAAGGCGTGCTGAGCAACCCGAAATCGTTCATCAACAACGTGCCGCACATGAGCTTCGTCTGGGGCGAGGAGAACATCGCCTTCCTGCACAAGCGTGTCGAGGCCCTGCAGCACAGCTCGCTGTTCCGCGGCATGGAGATTTCCGAGGACCATGAGCAGATCCGCAAGTGGGTGCCGATCGTGATGGAGGGCCGCTCGCCCGAGCAGAGGGTCGCGGCCACTCGCATGGCCATCGGCACCGACGTCAATTTCGGCGAGATCACCCGCCAGCTGTTCTCCTCCATGACCCGCAATCCGAACGTGCAACTGCACCTGCGCCACGAAGTGCGCGACATCGTGCGCAATGATGACGGCACCTGGAATGTGGTGGTCGCCGACCTGGCCGATGGCGGCAAGCAAACCCGCGTCAATGCCAAGTTCGTGTTCATCGGTGCCGGTGGCGGCGCGCTGAAGCTGTTGCAGAAATCCGGTATTGCGCAGGCCGAAGGCTATGCGGGTTTCCCGGTAGGCGGCCAGTTCCTGATGACCGACAACCCGGACATCGTCTCCCGCCACAAAGCCAAGCTGTACGGCAAGGCCTCGGTCGGGGCCCCGCCCATGTCGGTGCCGCACCTGGACACTCGTGTGATCGATGGCAAGGAGGTGCTGTTGTTCGGCCCGTTCGCGACCTTCTCCACCAAGTACCTGAAGAACGGCTCGCTGCTGGACATGTTCGCTTCGCTGACCAGCCATAACGTCATGCCGATGATGCACGCGGGCATCGACAACATCGATCTGAGCACCTACCTGATGGGCCAGTTGATGCTCAGCTTCGATGACCGCATGAATGCCCTGCGCGAATACTTCCCCAATGCCAGGAACGAAGACTGGAAACTGCTGCAGGCTGGCCAGCGGGTACAGGTGATCAAGAAGGATCCTGAGCATGGTGGCATCCTGCAGTTCGGCACTGAGGTGGTGGCATCCCAGGACGGCACCATCGCCGCGCTGTTGGGCGCCTCGCCCGGAGCCTCCACCGCAGCGCCGATCATGCTGACCGTACTGGAGAAGGCCTTCAAGGACCGCGTCAAGAGCCCGCAGTGGCAGGCCAGGCTCCAGGAAATCGTGCCGACCTACGGCCAGAAGCTGAACAACAACCTCGAGCTGACCAACAAGACCCGTGAATGGAGCAGTGCACGCCTGCAACTGCTGTACGTTCCGGTGCAGCCTGAGCAAGCGGTGGCCGGGCTCGTCCCGGCGCAGTAAAGGTGTAGAACTTGAGAACGCCCCTCTGGGGCGTTTTTCTTGTGGGGCGGTGCTGTACCTGTGGGAGTGGGCTTACCCGCGAACAGGCCAGCATGGCCACTTTACCGGGCACAACAAAAAGCCCGCACGAGGCGGGCTTCTTGAAATGCAGGATTTGGTCGGAGAGACAGGATTCGAACCTGCGGCCTTCTCGTCCCGAACGAGACGCGCTACCTGGCTGCGCTACACTCCGATGAACAAAATCCTACTGCATCGATTTTTTGAACGCAAGCCCTTGTTGTAAAAAGGAGGTTTGCAAAAAGGGCCTGTCAAATCACAGCTCTTTGACCGTGCGAATCTGGTCTTTGTTGACGCGGGTGCGCTTGCCATCGAGCTGTTCGAACTCGTAGAAACCGGAGTCCTCGTCATAGGAGGGGGTATCCACTGCCTGGATCTCGCGGCCATCGTTCAAAGTGATGACGCTCGGTGATGAGCAGCCGGCCAGGGCACCGAGGCCGAGGGCGAGCAGGAAGGCGGGAAGGGTCCGTTGGATCATTGCTTTTCTCCAGTACGATCGTGCTTGTTGTCTATTAGGACGTTCGGTGTCCATGCAAGTTCCTTGTCAGTGCAGCATAGCGGCCATGGGCTGGCATTGACGGAGAACACGGCTGCGTCTCGCCGTGCCGGCCTGTGATATAACAACGGCCATCTTTTCCTCCTGCGACGCACTTTCATGAAAGCCAAGGCAGACACTCCTTTTGTACCGCTTAACATCGCGGTGCTCACCGTCAGCGATACCCGTACCTTCGAGACCGACACGTCCGGCCAGCTGTTCGTCGATCGCCTGAGTGCTGCCGGGCATCGGCTGGCAGAGCGCGTGCTGCTCAAGGACGACCTGTACAAGATCCGCGCCCAGGTCGCCACCTGGATCGCCGACGAGCAGGTGCAGGTGGTGCTGATCACCGGGGGCACCGGCTTTACCGGGCGGGACAGCACACCGGAGGCGGTGGCCTGCCTGCTGGACAAGCAGGTCGAAGGTTTCGGGGAGCTGTTCCGGCAGATCTCCGTGGCGGACATCGGTACCTCCACCGTTCAGTCCCGTGCCTTGGCCGGTCTGGCCAACGGCACCCTGGTTTGCTGCCTGCCAGGCTCGACCAATGCGGTGCGCACCGGTTGGGACGGCATCCTCGCCGAGCAGCTCGATGCACGTCACCGTCCATGCAACTTCGTGCCTCACCTGAAGCAGGCAGCGGCCTGTGACAGCCGTGGTTGAGGTCAAGCCGGCACGGCCCTTGATGCCGGTTGAAGAGGCCCTGGAGCGTTTGCTGACGCTGGCCGAGGCTGCGCCGATCGATGACTGCGAAGACGTGGCCCTGGCGGATGCCGAAGGCCGGGTTCTGGCACGCGACCTGGTGGCTGGTCTGGACCTGCCGCCATGGCCGAACAGTGCCATGGATGGCTATGCCCTGCGCCTGGGCGACTGGCAGGGCGAACCCTTGCCGGTGAGTCAGCGTATCTTCGCAGGCCATGCCCCTGCGCCGTTGCAACTGGGTACCTGTGCAAGGATCTTTACCGGGGCACCGCTGCCTGAGGGCGCCGACTGCGTCGAAATGCAGGAAAACGTCGAGGTGCTGGACGATGGCCGGGTGCGTTTTATCGAGCCGCTCAAGGCCGGCCAGAACGTGCGCCCGCAAGGGCAGGAGACCCGCATTGGCGAACAGGTGATGGCGGCTGGCACGCGACTGGGACCGATCGAACTGGGCCTGGCGGCAACCCTGGGCCATGCCCGGCTCGAGGTGGTGCGAAAGGTGCGAGTGGCGGTGCTGTCCACCGGGGATGAGCTCGTGGAGCCTGGCCTGCCGCTTGGCCCGGGGCAGATCTACAACAGCAACCGCCGCTTGTTGGTCAGCTGGTTGCAGCGCCTGGGTTGCGAGGTGCTGGACGTGGGGACTCTCGCCGACGACCTGCAGCGTACCCGCCAATGCCTGGCCGGGCTGGGCGATGTCGACCTGATCCTCTCTACTGGCGGTGTCTCGGTCGGCGAAGCCGACTACCTCGGCATGGCCCTGCGCGAGGCCGGTGAGCTGGCCTTGTGGAAGCTGGCGATCAAGCCGGGCAAGCCGCTGACGTTCGGTCACTTCCGGGATGTCCCGGTGATCGGTCTGCCGGGCAATCCGGCCTCGACCCTGGTGACCTTCGCCTTGCTCGCCCGTCCCTACCTGTTGCGGCGTCAGGGCGTTGCGCAGGTGTCGCCGCTGCGTTTCACCGTGCCGGCCGGGTTCGATTGGCCCAAGCCTGGTGGTCGCCGCGAATACCTGCGGGCCAGGATCGAGGAAGGCAAGGTCCGAATCTACAAGAACCAGAGCTCCGGTGTGCTGCGCAGCGCCGCCTGGGCCGAGGGGCTGGTGGAGGTGCGCGAGGGCACCACGCTGTGCCAGGGCGACAGCGTGTCGTTCATTCCCTTCAGCGAACTACTTGGCTGACCGGCCGAGCCACTCATTGTCCAGGGGCGTGGCGTCCGCCGGCCCCAGTTGGCTCAGGCGCATGTGCACGCTCACCAGTTGCTGCGCCGCGATGCTCCAGTCGTGGCGTTGGCGGGCGAACTGGCGGCCGGCCTCGCTCAACTGGCACATGCGCCAGGGTTGGTTGAGCAGTTGGGTGATCAGCAGCGCCAGTTGGCCACTGTCATCGCTGCCCAGGTAATGCTCGCCATTGTTGGCGGCAAGGCCTGACACGCCCTTGCTGGTGGTGATGACCGGCAGCCCGGCGGCCATGGCTTCGAGGATCTTCACCTTGGAGCCGCCGGCGTAGCGCAGCGGTGCGAAGAACAGCGCCGAGCGCCGTTGCAGCTCGCGCAGATCCGGTCGGTAGCCGATCCATTCAATGCGAGGGTCGTTCCAGTGCAGCTTCCAGCTGGCCGGCAGGGCATGCCCGGCGATGGCCAGACGCACGGCGGGAGTGCTCATCCAGACCTTGGGCAGCACTTCTTCGAGCGCCCACTCGATGGCTTCCAGGTTGGCGCCATACTCGAAATTGCCAACGAACAGCAGGCGCTGGCTGTGATAGGCGGGGCGCACGTCCTGGTAGTAGTCGCAGTCCACGCCGTTGACCACCACATTCACCGGCCGGCCACTGATCTGGCCGATCAGCTCGGCGTCGTGGGCGCTGACGGCAACCACTTCGCTGGGCTGGCGCAGGACGCGTTGTTCCCAGCGCCGGTAACGCCAGCGGTCGAAGGCATTGAGGGGGCGTAGCCACAGCGGCAGCCGGTCGTGGCAGGCCGCGCCCATCACCGATTCCAGATTGTGCTCGCTGAGCATGAATGGCAGGCGGCGGGCCAGCAGGGCTTTTTCGAAGGGTTGGAAACTGTAGCTATGCTCGATCTGGATGACGTCCCAGGGCTCTTCCAGCAATTGCTCGAAGCGGTGTCGCAGGCAGGGCGCCAATCCATGGATGATGGCGCGCATGGGGTAATCGATGATGGGGGAGGCCAGCAAGTTGAGTGGGCTGTGCAGCGGGCGCCTGGGCAAGACGATCAGGCGTTCGACCACCGCCTCCAGCGCTTCTCGGGCGGCATCGCCAAGCGGGACTTTCGACTGCACCAGCAAGGTGATCCGGTGGCCCTGGCGTGTCAGTTCGCGCAGCAGGTGATATTGCCGGGTCTTGCTGCCGCTGGTGGTGGGCCAGGGCAAATAGGGCAGTGTCCAGAGTATGCGCATGGCCCCGCTACCTCGCTGTCGGCTGGTCTGGTGGGTTCGATGTATGGCAAGAGCTTAGTCAATAAAATGGCCTGGCAGCCGTGCAGGTGGTCCGATAGCCAAGTAACTGGCGAATGGCATGTGCAGCAATTCGTATCTGGCCATGGTCGAGATTGAAAATCGCGGATATCAGGGGAGCGACGCGATGCACGAGCGCAAGGCGATGTTGATCCTGCATGGCAAGCAAGCCACGAACGATGAGGTGCGTAGCGCCGTGGCAGGCCTGCGTGAGCGCGGTTGGACGCTGGACGTGCGCCTGACCTGGGAGGCGGGTGATGCCCGACGGCTGGTCGGCGAGGCATTGGCCGGTGGCTATCGGCAGGTGGTGGCGGGTGGCGGAGATGGCACTTTGCGGGAGGTGGCCGAGGCCATGGGGCGGGCTCGGCAGCCGGCCAGCCTGGCGCTGCTGCCCCTGGGCACGGCCAATGATTTTGCCAGGGCGGCGGGAGTGCCACTGGCGCCCGACGCCGCCCTGGCCCTGCTCGAGCAGCCCGCGCGGCCCGTGGACCTTGGCAAGGCCGGCGATCAGTTGTTTCTCAACATGGCCACCGGTGGCTTCGGTAGCCAGGTCACGGCCAATACATCCGAGGACCTGAAGAACATGCTGGGGGCCGCCGCCTACCTGCTCACCGGGCTGTCGCGCTTCAGCGAGCTGCAGGGGGCCTCGGTGGAGCTTCAGGGGCCCGGCTTCCAGTGGCAGGGCGACCTGTTGGCGCTGGGCATCGGCAATGGTCGCCAGGCCGGGGGTGGGCATTTACTGTGCCCTGATGCGCTGGTGGACGACGGCTTGCTGGATATCGGGATTCTGCCGGCACCCCAGGAAATGGCGGGCGCCGTGCGCGAATTGCTGGCCGGAGAGGGGTTGTTCGTGCGGGCGCGCTTGCCCTGGGTCCGGATCAGGTGCTCCCAAGGGCTGGACATCAATCTCGACGGCGAGCCACTGCAGGCCGACAGCTTGCGCTTCGAGGCGTGCCCGGCCGCGCTTTGCCTGCACCTGCCGAGCGACTCACCCTTGCTCAGTCGTCCAGGCTGATGATCTTCTCGCGTACGGCGAACAGCACCAGGCCGGCCACATCGTAGATCTGCAGGCGCTTCATGATCTGCGAACGGTGTGTTTCGACGGTCTTGATCGACAGGCCCAGGCCATTGGCAATTTCCCGGGTCGACTTGCCGCGTACGATCAGGCGCAGGATTTCCAATTGACGGGCGGTCAGGTTGTGGCGATCGCTGGCGGTTTGCTTGCCGTCCTGTGCGTGCAACAGTGCCTGGTTGATGACCGTATGGGCGATCGCCGGGCTCAGGTAGCGTTCGTTGTTGCGCAAGGCGACCAGGGCCTGCTCCAGTTCGTTGGCCGTGGTGTCCTTGAGCAGATAACCATGGGCGCCGCTTTCCAGGGCGCGCATGATCAGCTCCGGGTCGGTGTGCATGGAGAGGATCAGCACCTTGCAGGCGAGACCGTTTGCTCGCAGTTGGCCCAGGGCATCCAGGCCGCTGGTCGAACGCATGGAGATATCCAGCAGGACGATGTCCGGCGTCAGGCTCCGGACCATTTCCAGCAACCGACTACCGTCGTCGGCCTCTCCCACCACCGAGTAGCCGGGAATATCGGCAACCAGGGCGCGGACGCCGGCGCGGATCAGTGAGTGGTCGTCCACCAACAGCAATCTACAGGTCATGTGAAACGGGAGTCCTGGCGCGCTCTTCGGTGCGCGGTGGCCATGGGAACAGGGCGTCGATCCGGGTGCCGTGGTCGGGTTGGCTGGAAATGGTCAGGCTGCCCTGCAAGGCGGTGGCTCGCTCCAGCATACCAGCCATGCCCCGTTGCCCGGCGTCGGCCGGATTGGCGGCGGGCACGAATCCACGACCGTCGTCCTGGATCGACAAGCTCAGGCCTGCGGGGGTGCGGCGCAGGCTGATGGCCAGGTTGCGGGCACTGGCGTGACGCAACATGTTGGTGACGGCCTCCTGGGTAATACGGAAGGCGGCCATGGAAACTGCTTCGCAGATCCCTCCCAGCCGTTGGTGGCACTCCAGGCTCCAGTGCACTTCGCTGTTTTCCAGCGTGCGCAGCAGGTGGGCGCGCAGGCTGGCTTCCAGCCCCAGGCTGGCCAACTGGCGAGGATTGAGGATGGCGGAGACATCCCGGACATTGCTCAGGGTGCTTTCCAGCGTCTTGCGCAGGGTTTCGCAGTGTTCCTGCAGTTCGACGGGGATGCGCCGCTGGAGCCAGTCGAGCTGGAGCCTGGCGGCCGTGAGTGATTGGCCGATGTCGTCATGCAGTTCGCGGCTCAGCCGCTGGCGCTCGCTTTCCTGGACCTTGAGCATGCGATCGGCCAGCTCTGCTGGTCGCAGGCTGATCGATCTGGCCCATTGACGCCAATGCCAGAGGACCCCGATCAGTGCGGTCAATTGCATCAACAACAGGCTCGGTGGCAGGGGTTGGACGCGCACGCTCAGGACGAGGTTGCCGAGCAGTGATCCCACGCACAGCAACGCGGTCGTCCAGCGCAGCACGGTGGCGCGGGAGCGGCAATGCTGGAGGTTTTTCAAGCGTGGGAACATAGATAGAAAAGCCACTGAATTATTGCTGTTGGAAGCCTTGCATGTGTCTGATCAGAGGCTTTTGCGTCCTGCTTTCAAGCAATCACCGACGGCAGTTCACTCAATTGAACGATACCTGCGATGCGTGCATTCAACTGCATGCATGGTATCACTTCAATTTGATTTGGTCGCGGTTGGCAAGTTGCCCGGAACCTCAGGTTTTCCGGGGGGATCCGGCAGCATCGTCCGCCGCGAAAGATATCAAAATGCCATTATTCATTGAAGTGGTTTTTCTTCAAGCGCAACTAACTCGATCATGCCCTTAAAGGTTCTACCGGAACTAACGGCAACTTTGCCTGTTGAGCCTGGCGGACGTGGTTGTTGTATTTGTTAGTTGCTTGTTCGTCGCGAACGGTCAATGCCGGTGGCCGGGCATGTCGACGGATGAGGCGAGAAGGGCGTGGGACAGATGGGGATGGGCGCAGACGCTGCCGCGCTCCTGGCACGGCCCGCACAGTTCCGGGAGCGGCTGTCCCAAGGCATTTGCCAGTTCGCCGAGCAGCAGAAGCTGCTCGGCGGTATCCAGATTCAGGCGTCCGGTCGAAGCGTCGACCAGTTCCAGTTGCCAGGCCAGCAGGTTCAGGCAGGCGTGCAGCGCGGCCAAGGCTTCGGCGCTCAGGTGGCGTTGCTGGCAGGCCGGTGCGAGCAGTTGCTGGAGCGCTGCGCCATAGTGGGCAACTTCGAGCAGCCCCAGTGTATCTGCGCGACGGGCAAGGGTGCCGAGGGTTTCATTCAGGCAATGGCAGGCGTCAGGGTCGTTGTCGATCAACTCCAGGTGCTGGAGGCATTCCTGGGACTTGCTCAGCCACACCTGTGCATCCAGCAGGAAGTCCTGCAGGGTGCCGTTGTTCAGTGGTGCGCTGTCCATCATGAAACTCCTGCGCACAGGACAGGATTCGCGCTTGGCAACACCGAGACCGTCGCTAGCAAAAGCCTGACTCCGTTCATGCATTGAGAATGGCGTCACATTAATGGCTAATGGATACGAGGAATATCAGGTCGCACCCGATTGCCACTAGGGGATTCCCTGATGGTGTGTCGGGTGATGGCGTGGCAGCGCGACATGCGCAAGCTGAAAGGATGTGGCGGCAGTAAAGCATGATGGTAAAGTGATATCAAATGTCGGCGGGGCAATTTTCCTTTGGGGTCAAGCTGCGCGCGAATCCGCCGATACAAGGCAGATGAATTCACATTCCTGACTTAAGCCTGGGGGTTTTCCAATGGCTGGCATTCTCGATACGGTCGATCAACGCACACAATTGGTGGGTGAGAACCGCCTGGAAATCCTCATGTTCCGACTGGCGGGTCGCCAGCTGTTCGCCATCAACGTGTTCAAGGTCCAGGAAGTGCTGCAACTGCCGAAGCTGACCTTGATGCCTCAGCGTCACGCTTTCGTGTGTGGCGTGGTCAACCTGCGAGGGCAGACGCTGCCGGTGATCGACCTGTCCCAGGCTATCGGCATGCGCCCCCTGCAACCGGGCCCGAACAGCACCATCATCGTCACCGAGTACAACCGCTCGGTACAGGCTTTTCTGGTTGGCGGTGTCGACCGCATCGTCAACATGAACTGGGAAGCCATCATGCCGCCGCCGTCCAGCGCCGGTCGCCAGCACTACCTGACCGCGATCACCAAGGTCGATGAGCAATTGGTGGAGGTGATCGACGTGGAGAAGGTCCTGGCCGAGATCGTGCCCTACAACACGCGTGTCTCGCGGGACAAGCTCGACGACCCTGTCCTGGCGCGTGCCCGTGGGCGCGAAGTGTTGCTGGTGGATGACTCCAGTGTCGCCCTGGTGCAGTTGCGTGAGACGTTGTCCCAGCTCGGCATGAAGCTGCACGTGGCCAGCGATGGCCTGAAAGCCTTGCGCATGCTCAAGGGCTGGGCTGATGCGGGCGAGGATGTCTGTGAAAAACTGCTGATGGTGTTCACCGACGCGGAAATGCCCGAAATGGATGGCTATCGCCTGACCACCGAAATCCGCAGCGACGCGCGCTTGCGTGGGCTTTACGTGGTGCTGCATACCTCGCTGTCGGGCAGTTTCAACGAGTCGATGGTCAAGAAAGTCGGCTGCGACAACTTCCTCTCCAAGTTCCAGCCTGACCGCTTGGTGGACGTGGTGCGCCAGCGTCTGATGCTCGATCAGGCTACCGCCTAGTGGACCGTCGTTGCCGGGTATAAGCTTGGCATTTTCGACTGGCACGAGGCGGGCAGGGATGTTTTTGAGCGCGTTGTATCGATACCCGGTGAAATCGGGGCAGGCCCAGAGCCTGCCGGACTCGCCGGTTGACCTTCTGGGACTGCAGGGTGACCGGCGCTGGATGGTGGTGGAGCAGGACAATGGACGTTTCCTCACCCAGCGTGCCTGGCCAGGTTTGGGGCAGATCGACGCCCGCTACGACGAGCATGGGCAATTGCTGCTCCAGGCCCCAGGGCAGGCGCCGTTGGCCGTGCCCGTGCCCGGGGCGGATGACGACCTGCGTGGTGTGACCATCTGGCGTGACACCCTGCGAGTGCCGGATGCCGGCGATGCTGCTGCAGCCTGGTTGAGCGAACTGCTCGGCAAGTCGGTACGCCTGGTGCATTGCCCGGAGCAGCGGGCACGTTATCTACCTAATGGCTATGGCCTGAACAGCGACCGGGCGGCGTTTCCGGACGGATTTCCATTGTTGCTGATCGGGCAAGGGTCGCTGGATGAGCTGAGCCGGCGGGTCGGGCGCTCCATGGAAATGCTGCGGTTTCGGCCGAATCTGGTGGTGGAAGGGGCTGCGCCGTTCGCCGAGGACGGCTGGAAGCGCATTCGTATTGGCGATCTGACCTTCCGGGTGCTCAAGCCTAGTGTGCGGTGCATCTTGACCACGCTCGATCCTGCCACTGGGGAACGCAGTGCGGATCGTGAGCCTTTGACGACGCTGAAGACATTTCGGGAGAAGGAGGGGGATGTGCTGTTTGGGCAGAACCTGGCGGTCGATGGGCCTGGGGTGTTGCGGGTTGGGATGGCGGTCGAGGTGATCGAGTAATACGTTGTGGCTGGCTGGTTTGTGGTGGTTTGAGGGTTGTGGATTTATCCGTTTGCTTGGGGGGCGCTGAGTCACCTTTGCGCCGTATAAGGCGCAAAGGTGACTCAGAATGGATACTCACGCTATCTGAAAGCCCAACCCCAAGCCCTCACATATCGTCAAAATACCGCTCATGCCAATCCACCAACGGCTGCGGCGAATTCAGCTTCTGCCCATAGATCACCGAATAAGACAACACGTTCTGCACATATTGGCGTGTCTCGTCGAATGGAATCGACTCCACCCAGACATCGAAGCTCAGGTGCTTGGCACCCTTGAGCCACTGCCGCACGCGTCCAGGCCCTGCGTTGTAGGCCGCCGACGCCAACACCCGGTTGCCATTGAACTGCCCATGCACCTGACTCAGGTAAGCGGCACCCAGCTGGATGTTCTTGTCCGGGTTCAGCACCTGCGCCGGTGACGCCAGCGGGATATTGAACTTGCGCGCAGTTTCCTTGGCCGTCGTCGGCATCAACTGCATCAGGCCGCTGGCGCCGACGCTGGAGCGGGCGTCTTCCATGAAGGCGCTTTCCTGGCGAGTAATGGCGAAGACCCAGCTCGAATGCAGCCCTCGTACCTTGGCTTCTCGCACCAGGGTGTCGCGGTGGGCCATGGGGAAGCGGATGTCCAGGTCGTCCCAGTACTGGGCCTGGCTGATGGTGCGGATCGCCGGGAAGTACCAGCGCAGGTCGTAGGCCAGGCGTGCCTGGGCGACCATCTCGTCGCGGTTGAAGTGACGGCTGACGTGGTACCACTCGCGACGGCCCTCGACGATCTGGCCGCGGGCATGGAACTCCAGGGCGCGGCGCACGCCGGGGGTGTTGCGCACCTTGTTGATCACTTGCTGACTCAGCATCAAGGGCTTGTTGTTGAGCTGGTAGGGCGTCTGGGCCCGGTCGGCGGCCAGGAAGCCATAGAAGTCGCGTTCGCGGGCCACGGTCTTGTACAGCAGCGGGATCTGCGGGTTGTTCGGTTGTGCCAGCTCCAGGCTGCGGGCTTGCCAGTAACGCCAGCGGTTGCTGCTGGCAAGGTCCTGTGGCAAGCGCTTGGTCAGCTCGTAGGCGTCCTCCCAGCGGCCCAGGCGCAGCAGCAGGCGCAGGCGCCACTCACTGACGGTGTTGTCGCGCAGTTCGGGGTCGTAGCGCGTCATCAGGTCAAGGGCGCGTGGGTCGTAGCGGCGCGCTAGGGTCAGGCCGATTTCACGGGCGATGGCGACCTTCTCGTCGCGGGAGAAATGCATGCGCTGGGCGTAGTCGTCCAGCAATGTCATGGCCCGCTCCGGGTCCTGGCGGGCCAGGCGGCGCAGGCCAAGGCTGACCACATCGGACATGGCCTCGTTGACCGGGGTGAAGCGTGATGGCTGGTTTAGCAGCTCCGGTTTTTGCGCCACGTCGATCAGCAGCCGTCCCTGGGGGGCGAGCGTGGTGAGGGTCTTCACCAGGTTGTTGGCCAGGCCGTAGTTGCGTGCCTGGGCCGCAAGCTTGGCCCGTTGCCAGCGTTTAGCCTCGGTCAGCTGACCTTCGGCGGCCCACAGGCCGAACAGGGTGTCGCAGGCCGCGGGTTGCGACTTGCCGACGTTCCACAGTTTTTCGGCGCTGGCGAAGCCCTCGGCGCGCTGGCCGTGGGTCAGCTGGTACTGGCCGTTCAGGCAGTCCAGTTCGGTGAAGTTGAGCTTGGGGTCGTAGTACTTGACGAAGGTGTTCCATTCGCCGCGTTCGGCCAGCCAGCGCAGCCAGCGCAGTTTCATCCAGTTGGCCTGGGGCAGGTCGCCATGCTGGGCGAGGAAGCTTTCGATTTCTTCGTTGCTGGCGCTCTTGAGGCGGGCGGTGAGTTCGTCATAGGCCAGGTAAGGGGTCAGCGGATAGTCGCGAAGCGCATTGGCATAACGCAGGTACGGCCCCTTGTCGCCTTTGGCCAGGGCGCGCTTGGCCTCGTCATAGTATTGACGTTGCTGGGTGATATCGATGGCCTGTGCCGCGCTCGCGGCAGTGGCGGTGAGCAGCAGGCAGGAAACGAGTTGGAACAGGCGGCTGCGCATGAGACGTCCGGGCAATTGAACCATGGGAAAAGTGACGGCGGAGCCAGCACTGTTGGGATCTGTTGCCTTAGCTTAGCCGTTTGCCGACGGTGGGTGAAAGCACCGTGCTTGTATCCAATCATTATCTTCGACCGGATGTCGCAAAGCCTGCCGGGTGCCGTCGAGCTAATGCCGGGAGAGGGCAAGTCAGGTAGAATGCGCGCCCGGTTTTTGGAGACGATTATGACCCTGCTCAAATTCAGCGATGTGTCCCTTGCATTCGGCGCGATGCCGCTGCTGGACAAGGTGTCCTGGCAGATCGCGCGTGGCGAGCGGGTGTGCATCATCGGCCGCAACGGCACTGGCAAGTCGAGCATGCTGCGCCTGGTCAAGGGCGAGCAGAAGCCTGACGAGGGCGAGATCTGGCGTGCCCCTGGCCTGAAGATCGGCGAGTTGCCCCAGGAATTGCCGGTGGCCGACGAGCGCACCGTGTTCGACGTGGTGGCCGAGGGGCTGGACGGCGTCGGTGCGCTGTTGGCCGAGTACCACCACCTGAGCCAGAACATCCAGGACGATGCCGACCTGGAAAAGCTGATGCATGTCCAGCACGAGCTCGAAGCCCGTGATGGCTGGCGTTTGCAGCAGGTGGTGGAAAGCACCCTGAGCCGCCTGCAACTGCCTGCCGACAAGACCCTTGCCGAGCTCTCCGGTGGCTGGCGCCGTCGAGTGCTGCTGGCCCAGGCGCTGGTGTCCGAGCCTGACCTGCTGTTGCTCGATGAGCCGACCAACCACCTGGACATCGGTGCCATTGCCTGGCTCGAAGAGGCCCTGGGTAGCTTCAACGGCGCCGTGCTGTTCATCACCCACGACCGTTCCTTCCTGCAGAACCTGGCCACCCGGATCCTCGAGCTGGACCGCGGCGGCCTGATCGACTGGAACGGCGACTATGCCAGCTTCCTGGTGCACAAGGAGGCCATGCTGGCCGCCGAGGAAACCGCCAATGCGCTGTTCGACAAGCGCCTGGCCCAGGAGGAGGTGTGGATTCGTCAGGGCATCAAGGCCCGGCGTACCCGTAACGAGGGCCGCGTGCGTGCCCTGAAGGCCTTGCGGGTGGAGCGGGGCGAGCGTCGCGAGCGCCAGGGCAAGGCGAACATCCAGATCGAGGTTGCGGACAAGTCCGGTAAGCAGGTGATGATGCTGGAGAACGTCAGCTTCGCCCACGCCAACGGCCCGACGCTGGTCAGCAACTTCTCCATGGTCCTGCAGCGCGAGGACCGTATCGGCTTGCTGGGCGCCAACGGGACCGGCAAGACTACCCTGCTCAAGTTGATGCTCGGCGACCTGGAGCCCACGTCGGGCAAGGTCGATCGCGGTACCAAGCTGGAAGTTGCGTACTTCGACCAATTGCGCCACCAGCTGGATCTGGAGAAGACGGTCATCGACAACCTCGCCGAAGGGCGTGATTTCATCGAGATCGACGGCCAGAACCGGCACGTGCTCAGCTACCTTGGCGATTTTCTGTTCAGCCCACAGCGCGCGCGTACCCCGGTCAAGGCTCTCTCGGGAGGCGAGCGCGCGCGTCTGCTGCTGGCCAAGCTGTTCAGCAAGCCGGCCAACCTGCTGGTGCTGGACGAACCGACCAACGACCTGGATGTGGAAACCCTCGAGTTGCTCGAGGAGGTGCTCTCCAGCTTCAAGGGCACTGTATTGATGGTCAGTCACGACCGGGCCTTCCTCGACAACGTGGTGACCAGCACCCTGGTGTTCGAGGGGGAGGGTAAAGTGCGTGAGTACGTCGGTGGCTACGAGGACTGGATCCGCCAGGGCGGCTCGCCGAAGTTGCTCGGTGTGACCGAGAGCAAGGGCGGCAAAGCCGAGCTGAACAGCGCGGTGGTGGAGAAGGTTGAAGTCGAGGCAGCGCCGGAAGCTGTTGCGCCCGTGGCCGTCGATGGAAGCAAGAAGAAGCTGAGCTACAAGTTGCAGCGTGAGCTGGAGATGCTGCCGGGGCAGATCGATGCGCTCGAGCAGAAGATGGCTGTGCTGCAGGAAGAGGTGAATGCGCCAGGTTTCTATCAGCGGCCAATTGGCGAGACGTCGGCGGTGCTGGTCCAGATCGAGAAGCTGCAGGGCGAGCTGGATGTGCTGGTGGAGCGCTGGGCTGAGCTTGAGGGCTGATTGACCCTCGCCGACCCCTTCGCGGGCAAGCCCGCTCCCGCAGGTATTTCACTGATCTGAGGACCGGTGGGGGGCTGTGGGAGCGGGCTTGCCCGCGAAGGGGGCTGGCAGGCTAGATCACTCTTTCTTTTGCAATCGCACCGCCAGTACATCGCAGGGCGCGCCGTGCAGCACGTCGTTGGCGGTGGAGCCGAGCAGCAAGGCCAGGCCGTGGCGGCCATGGCTGCCGACGACGATCAGGTCGCAGTTCTGCTCCTTGGCCAGTTGATGGATTTCCTGGCGCGGCTGGCCGTAGGTTAGATGCGAATCGCCGCGGTTGATGGTCGGATACTTGTTGAACAGGCGATCCATGCGTTCCTTGGCCTGGTCGAACTGTTGCTGTTGCAACTGCGACAGGTCCATCGGCACGTCACCGCCGAAGGCCATGGCCATGGGCTCGACGATATGCACCAGGGAGACCTTGGCGCCCGTGGGTTCGGCGAGTTGCATGGCGCGCTTGATCACCGGGTCGCATTCTTCGGTCAGGTCGACGGCAACCAGAAGATGTTCGTAGGACATGGGTGGTACTCCTGACAATCGCGATAGTAGAAGTATGGTCGCTTTCGGGCTGACTGCCGGAAAACCTGGCTAACCAGCTCATTTGCAACGCTTTATGGGATCTACAGATATGACGGTATGGCTGGTGGTGTCAATCCTTGCGCTGATTCTCAGCCCCCTGGCCTGGTTGCGGCCCTCGCGTAAACAGAGCGAACAGATGAACCTGCGTCTGGAGGGGCGGCGCATGGGGCTGGCCATGCAGCTGGCGCCTCAGCAGTGGCCTCACTGGCTGGAAAAAGAGCCTCCCAGCCCCTGTCCGCAGTATCACCGGGCGCGGCGCAGGGGGCGTGAGGACAGCTGGACCTATTGGCAGGTCACGCCGGGGGTGTGGTGGAACCAATGGCGTGAGCCCTGCGAAGACTCGCGTCTGTGTGAAGCCTTCGCGCGCCTGCCGGCAACGGTCTACAAGATCGAGGCCGACAGTCGCATGCTCGCTCTGTACTGGAGCGAGCGTGGCGACAAATCTGTTTTGCAGGATATTGCCCAGGTCCTCGATACCCTCGCCTGACATTTCGGCGTCTTCTTTCGCGGGCAGGCCTTGCTCCCGCAGCGTGCGGCGCCAGCCGCATGTTCTCTGTACGACAGCACAGCCCAAAAGGCTGCAGTAGTTCCTGGCCTCAATCCCCTCCCGCGTGCCGGAGCTCTTTTGGCGCGTCGAGTGTCTATCGTCCACATGAATGTGCGGCGATCACTGTCATCATGTTTCGTACCCGTGGGGTGCAGAATGACCGGAAAGTCGCGTTTTCAGGGTGCTTTCGAGCATTTGACAACGCCGATCTTTTCGGAGAATGTGTGCATACCCAAATCAAACGGGCGTATGAATTGAGCGTTTGTATGTCAGACCGCTCGTACAGAATCCCGACTCGCGCGCTGACGGGTGTGCCTGGAAACGGGGCCAACCGGCCCTCGCACCAGTGATCGGCGCGTACAGTTCAGCTTCCATATCGTGGAGATCAGTTGATGATTTACGAAGGTAAAGCCATCACGGTTAAGGCTCTTGAAAGCGGCATCGTCGAACTGAAGTTCGACCTCAAGGGTGAGTCCGTCA
>Ga0153917_1000176_pt1 | contig 57883 bp, 52 predicted proteins | sample TSFL001MetaG_FD_104695 | JGI IMG/M metagenome (GOLD analysis project Ga0153917, IMG submission 104695) | Attine ant fungus gardens microbial communities from Florida, USA - TSFL001 MetaG | ecosystem: Host-associated > Fungi > Mycelium > Unclassified | place: USA: Florida, Paynes Creek Historic...
TCTCCAACTTCGTCCTGGGCCGCGCACCGCGCGCCGAGCAGGAGAAGCTCGACGCCAGCATCGATTTTGCCCTCGGCGTGATGCCGGACGTGCTCGCCGGCGATTTCGCCAAGGCGATGCGCGAACTGCACAGCCAGAAGGCCTGATTTCCTAGAGAGGGGAATTCCCATGGGTTTCAATTGCGGCATCGTCGGCCTGCCCAACGTCGGCAAGTCCACCCTGTTCAACGCCCTGACCAAGTCCGGTATCGCGGCGGAGAACTTCCCCTTCTGCACCATCGAGCCGAACAGCGGCATCGTGCCGATGCCCGATGCGCGTCTCGACGCCCTGGCCGAGATCGTCAAGCCTGAGCGCGTGCTGCCCACCACCATGGAGTTCGTCGACATCGCAGGTCTCGTCGCCGGCGCCTCGAAGGGCGAAGGCCTGGGCAACAAGTTCCTCGCCAACATCCGCGAGACCGACGCCATCGCCCATGTGGTGCGCTGCTTCGAAGACGAGAACGTCATTCACGTCTCCAACAGCGTCGACCCCAAGCGTGACATCGAGATCATCGACCTGGAACTGATCTTCGCCGACCTGGACAGCTGCGAGAAGCAACTGCAGAAGGTCACGCGCAACGCCAAGGGCGGCGACAAGGAAGCCCTGGCGCAGAAAGCCCTCCTGGAAAAGCTCATTGCCCACTTCACCGACGGCAAGCCAGCACGCAGCCTGATGAAGAACATGAGCGCCGAGGAGAAGGCCGTGATCCGCGGCTTCCACCTGCTGACCAGCAAGCCGGTGATGTACATCGCCAACGTGGCCGAGGACGGCTTCGAGAACAACCCGCACCTGGACGTGGTCAAGGCCATCGCCGAAGAAGAAGGCGCAGTCGTGGTGCCGGTGTGCAACAAGATCGAGGCCGAGATCGCCGAGCTGGAAGAAGGCGAAGAGAAAGACATGTTCCTCGAGGCCCTGGGCCTGGAAGAGCCCGGCCTGAACCGCGTGATCCGCGCGGGCTACGCCCTGCTCAACCTGCAGACCTACTTCACCGCAGGTGTGAAGGAAGTCCGCGCCTGGACCGTGCGCATCGGCGCCACCGCGCCTCAAGCGGCCGCCGTGATCCACACCGATTTCGAGAAGGGCTTCATCCGCGCCGAAGTGGTGGCCTATGACGACTTCATCCAGTACAAGGGTGAAGGCGGAGCCAAGGAAGCCGGTAAATGGCGTCTGGAAGGCAAGGAATACATCGTCAAGGACGGCGATGTGATGCACTTCCGCTTTAACGTCTGACCCGCCTCCGTTCAACAAGAAACCCCTTGAGGCTTCCCGCCTCAAGGGGTTTCTTGTTTCTGCCCTTCGGCTTGCTGCTCGAACGCCTCGACCAGAAAGTCGATCAGCTTGCGCACCGCCGGCATCACCCCACGTCGTGACGGGAACAGCGCAACGATCTCCCCCATCCGCGGCATCCAGCCTTCCAGTGCATGCACCAGGCGTCCGGCAACCAGGTCGTCACGTACCAGCTCCTCCGGCAACAGCGCCACGCCGACGCCCGCCAGCGCCCCCTGGCGCAGCACGGTGACATCGTCCGACACCAGGCGGGGGCGGTAGCGAATGGATGCCACGGTGCCATCCGGCCCGTCCAGATCCCAGGTGTACTCCTGCACGTTGGCGCCCCACCCCAGGCTCGGCAGCTCGAACAGGTCGGACGGCCGCAGCGGCTGCTCATGACCGACCAGCAGCCTGGGCGCGACTACCAGACATTGCCTGCTCCGGGCCAGCTTGCGCATCACCAGCTCACTGCTCTCCAGCGGCCGATGGCGCACACTCAGGACCAGATCGAAGCCTTCGCCGATGACATCGACCCGCCGGTTGTAGCTCTTGACCAACAACTCCACCACCGGGCATTCGGCCATGAAGCGCGCCAGCATCGGAGCCAGGCGTGCGTCCAGCAGCGAGGTGCTACACGCCAGGCGGATGATGCCACTGGGCACGGCGCGGCTGCGCTCGATCGCGTCCTGGGCGGCATGGGCCCTGTCCATCATCGACACGCAGTGGTGGTAGTACTCCAGCCCCACCTCGGTGACCGCGAACTGGCGCGTCGAGCGCTGGATCAGGCGAACGCCCAAGCGCTCCTCCAGCTGTGCCACACGACGGCTAAGGCGCGACTTGGGCAGACCGAGGATACGGCCGGCCGGGGCGAAGCCACCGTGCTCGACCACCTTGGTGTACAGATACAGATCATTCAGATCGAACATGCGACAGGCTCACCCGCTCTCACTCCAGGATAGTGACCGTAGCCGTGGTTCCGGCGCGCAGCGGTGGTGCGTCGGCGCGGCGCTCGAGCCGCAGGCGCACCGGGATCCGCTGAGCCAGCTTGACCCAGGTGTAGCTTGGGTTGACGTTGGCCAGCAGACGGTTGCCCGGCTGGTTCTCGCGGTCGGTGATGGCGTAGGCGATGCTTTCCACCCTGCCCTCCAGAACCTCGCCGCTCATCAAGGCGATACGGGCACGGCTGCCCACCTTGATCTTCGGCAGCTTGGTTTCCTCGAAGTAGCCACTGACATGGAACGACGCGCTGTCGACCAAAGCCACCAGCGGCGTGCCGGTCTGGGCGAAGTCTCCCTGGCGGGTCAGCAGGTTGGTCACGTAGCCGCTGACCGGCGCAGTGACCTGGGTGCGTTCGAGGTCCAGGCGAGCCTGTTTCAGCGTGGCCTCGGCGAGCTGCACGTTGGCCTGGGCCAGGCCCAGGTTGGACTGCTCGCGCAACAGGTCGGCCTGGGCCACGGCCACATCCGTACCGGACTTCTCCCATTCTTCAGCGGAAATCGCCGACATGGACTGAAGCCTGCGACGGCGTTGCTCTTCGCTGCGCCGCTGCTTGAGCAGGGCTTCGTTGGCGACGATCGACGCCCGGGACTGGCCCAGCGTGGCACGCGCCACCTCGACCGCGCGTTCGGCATGCAGCACCGCCAGCTCATAACGGGCGGGGTCGATCTGCAGCAGCAGGTCACCTTGCCTGACGAACTGGTTGTCGTGAATCGGCAGTTCGAGGATGCGTCCAGCCACCTCGGCCGACAGCGTCACCACGTCCGCACGCACACGGGCGTCACGGGTCCAGGGCGCGCGGGTATAGTAGTCCCAGGCGAACCAGCCCAGCACCAGGGCAAGGGCCAGCACCGTCAGGGTCAGGGCCTTGGAAAGGACAGGTTTCAAGGCAGGCATCTTCAGGCACTCACTCCCATCGATAACACCAGCGCCGCGCAGATCGCGGCATACACGGCGCCCTGGAACAGGGCTGGATGCCACACCAGCGCCAGCACGCCGGCACGGCGCAGCAAAGCGTCCGCAAGCAGAAACAGCGGAAGGCCCAGCAACAGCGCTTGGGCAATCGGCGGCAGATAGACGCCGCCGAACTCGAAATCAATGGGCATGGACGCCCTCCTCCTCAGGCAGCCCGGCAGGTGCCAGCACCTGCCGGTAACGCTGCAGCAACTGTCCGGCGATCGCCAACGCCACCCTCAGGATGAACACCTGCCGCAGCGCGTCACGGCCCGCGTCGAAATGCGCCTGGTGCAAGGCATCCAGGGTTTCACCGAGCGCCTCCAGCTCCTGCAGCAACGCGTCCAGATGCACCGGGCGACGCGCCCCCATGACATCCGCTATCTCTTGCAACCCTAGGCGCAAACGCGTCTTGGCGCCTTCCGGCAGGGCCTCGCTGGTGACGCACTGGGCCTGCGCCTTGGCCAGGACGATGGCCAGCGCCGGGCACGCCAGGCTGCATTCGAACAACTCCCGCGAATGCGCATCGCTGGTGGCCGGCAACACGGCGATCATGGCCGAGAGGCGGTCCAGCATGCGGCTCTCGAAGTCGAACTGACGCACCAGATTGAACGGCGCCGTCACATGCTGGTAGACGTCTTTGCGGCTCAGGAGAAACAGCCGGGCCAAGCGTTTTTGCGGGTTGAACGGAAAGACCAGGGCAAACACCACCATCGCCAGCAGGCCACCGGCCAGGTACGCACCGGCGAACTCGAACCACTGGATGGCGCTGTTGTGGTACGCACCGACGTTCTGCGGACCGATCATCAACAGGCCGACCAGCCCGATGCCCATGCCGATCCCCGCGGTCATGGGGTTGGCCAGGCCAACGGCCGCCAGGTAGAGCAAGGGCACCAGGCACAGGGCGAGCATCTCGAAGTCGGTGAAGATCGGCAGCACGCCGAACTGGTAGATCGCCGACAACACCAACGCGACCAGCAGACCACGGTTGTAGTTCTGGCTGGCCAGCAATGGCCGAGGCAAGGTGGCCATCAGCGAGCACATGACACCGATCAGGATCACCCCGGAGCGGGCACCGTCCCAGGCCGTCTCGATCCACAACCATCCGGCCAGGAACAACGCCAGGAAGGCCCGTGCGGCATTCATGCCGGCCAGGCGAAAGTCCAGGTGCAGGGCGCTGGCCCGCCCTTGGGCATGGGGACAGCTGGCGGCCCTGCCCTGCTGGATCGCCTCGTTGAGATCGATCAGTTCATTCAGTTGCTGCAGCAGGCGGGCCTGCTCCCAACGCAGGGCCCAGGCCAGCGAGCGCAGGCGCGCCGGCAAGGGCTCGTTGAGGAACTCGGCACGGTCGGCGGCCTGTTCGAAGCGCCGGTGCAGGTTACCCATGGCCTCGCGAGAGGACGCCGACAGGGCCACGCCATCACGGGCCAGGGCCTCCAGGCTGTCCAGTTCGGCCTGGCGCAGCAGCTGGATGTCAGCCGGCAATGGCCCATGCCAGTGCTGCTTGATCAATGCACGCTGCTGTCGCAACACCAGCAGGCGCGACACCAGCAATACCAGCTGGTTGGCCAGCAGTTGCACCAGGCCATCGGCGCTGCGCAGGTGCGGGGCGTCGAAATAGAGATGACGACGCATGCCCTCCAGCGCACTGACCTGGGCAATCAATTGGGCTTGGCGCTGGTTGAATGCAGCTTCGTCTTCATCGGTCCTGACCACCTCGGCGGCGTGTCGGGCGAGCAGCTTGACCAGACTGTCGACCTGGGCGAAGTAGCCCTGGGCCACGGCCTGTGGGCGGGCTGTCAGCAGGCTCACCACAGCCACGCAGGCCACCGCCAGGAGCGTTTCGGTCAGGCGGGTGATGGCCAGCATGAGGATGCCATCGGGCTCCGGCACTGCCAGCATCGCCACCACCACGGCGGTGAATCCACTCAGGACGAAGGCATGGGAGTCGGTATAGCGCAGCAGCGTGCCGCCGGCGGTGCAGAACGCCAGCCACAGGGCCAGGCAAACGATGAAGGGCACCGGTGCCTGGGGGAACAGCGCCATGAGCACCACCGCCACGGCCGCTCCCGCCGCCGTGCCCAACACTTGGGCGAAACTGCGCTTGAGGGTCATGCCGGCCAGCGGCAGGCTGATGATGATCACGGTCATCAGCGCCCACTTGGGCTGTTCCAGATCGAATATGAACGCCAGGTACAGGCACAGCAGGCCCGCGACAATGGTGCGCAAGGTGAAGAGCAACACCCCGCGCCCGGGGTTCAGGGCCAGTTTGAAATAGGCAATCAGTGGACCCATCCGCTACCTCTGGACGTGGACGGAGAGCCTTGCCTGCAGGCAAGGCCCCCACGCCGGATCACTTCGTCAACGTGCTGAAGCTGGTCATCAGGTTGCGGTAGTCCGGGATGTGGTTGGAGAACAGCGTGCCCAGACCTTCGATGTCGTTGCGCCAGTCGCGGTGCAGCTCGCACGCCACGCCGAACCAGGTCATCAGCTGTGCACCGGCCGCCTCCATCCGGCGCCAGGCCGAGTCGCGGGTCAGTTCGTTGAAGGTACCGGAGGCATCGGTGACGACGAAGACATCGAAGCCTTCCTCCAGGGCGGACAACGCCGGGAAGGCCACACACACTTCGGTCACCACACCGGCGATGATCAGTTGCTTCTTGCCGGTGGCTTTCACCGCCTTGACGAAGTCCTCATTGTCCCAGGCGTTGATGTTGCCGGGGCGGGCGATGTAGGGCGCATCCGGGAACTGCGCCTTGAGCTCGGGCACCAGCGGGCCGTTGGGGCCGTTCTCGAAGCTGGTGGTGAGGATCGTCGGCAGCTTGAAGTACTTGGCCAGGTCCGAGAGGGCCAGCACGTTGTTCTTGAAGCGGTCCGGCTCGATGTCACGCACCAGCGAGAGCAGCCCCGTCTGGTGGTCGACCAGCAGGACAGCAGCGTCGTTCTTGTCCAGACGCTTGTATTGGAAAGCCATGGTAGTACTCCTTCTTCGGTAGGGGAGTTACTTGCGTTCGGAGTCCAGTTGTTCCTTGTTGGTCACAACCGCCTGCGCCTTCATGTAGCTCTCGATCAGCAGTTGGTAGTGCGGGAACACCGCGCTGTAGGCCTCGGCCCACTGGGCGGCATCCGGGCGGTTCCAGGTCTGCTGCACTTCGGAGCACACCGCGGCGGTATCCATCGGCACCACGCCGGCCTGGACGATGCGCGCCAAGGTGATCTCCTGGGCCATCTTGGAATAGGTACCTGACGCGTCGATGACAGCGAACACCTGGTAGCCGGCAGCCACCGCGCTGATGCTGGGGAAGGCCATGCACACACTGGTGATGGTGCCGGCGATGATCAGTTGCTTGCGTCCGGTCTTCTCCACGGCCGCGACGAACTCGGCGTTGTCCCAGGCGTTGATCTCGCCCTTGCGGGCCACGTACTGGGCGTGGGGTGCGGCTTCGTGGATTTGCGGAATCAACGGGCCGTTGGGGCCCTGGGGAACAGAGGCGGTGGTGATCACCGGGATATTGGCCAGGCTGGCGATCTTGGCCAGGGTGATGGCGTTGGATCGCAACTCGGTCATGGGCATGTCCTTGACCGTCTGGAACAGGCCACTCTGGTGATCGATCAAGAGCATCGCAGCCTTGCTCGGGTCGATTCTCGGGACCTGGCCATTGAAGTTGGCGATCTGGGCGAAGTTGCTCATCGTTCTCTCCTCTCTAAACGAGAACTGGCCATCCTGGCCATGGCGGATGTCCCGCGTGCCCACAAGTCGTGTGTGGGATTATCAGCGTAGGCAACACCGACCAACCCGAGCGACCGTCAGTCGGCTCGTTCAAGTGGCTGGCGAAGGCCTGTGAAATACATCAGGCCCCACGTTAGTTCGGGCAGCGGACAGCCGGTAGATGCCCAAACCAGACCTCAGCGTTCCATTTGGTGAACACTGGCCCCTGCCTTGCGGGGTGGCTGTTTCGCATCTTTACTCGTTCTAGACCTGCACGTGCCCCCCCACAGGAGCGCCAGCAACGCGATGAAAGAACAGCTCGCCGTATTTGCCAGGCAGTGCATCTCGCCGTCGGCCCGCTTCGAGCTCAGGGTCGCGTCAGCCAGGCTCAAGGACCTGCTCAGCCGGGCCTGCCTGTGGCGCTGGGAGCGCAGCCGCTTCAAGCCCGGCCAGCAGAGCAGCCACGATGTGATCTACCTGGGCCGAAAAGCCCATCGGGACCTGGCCAGGCTGCTGATGGACGCGGCACCACCGGCCAGCGAAGCCCTGCCCGTCAACGCAAGCTCCGACGCGGTGGTACTGGCCAGCGAAATGCCTGTGCCGGGCGCCTTGCAGGTACCGCATTTCCTGAGTGCAGTGGTTCCACTGGGACGCTCGCTGGACAGCATCGTCGCCACCTACAACAGCGAGCTACGGCGCAACCTGCGCAAACACCGGCCGCGCTACCAGATGCGCCCGGCACGGACCGACGAGGAGATCGCCCATGCAGACAAGGCGATGCTCCAGCCCTATGCCAAGGCGCGTCATGGGGAGTCCGCTTCGCAGATTGCCAGCGCCGAAGTCTTCAGGGTCGCCAAGTCCGCCGGACGCCTGGACCTGATCCTGCGCGACGATGAAGTGGTGGCCTGCCACCTGGGCTGTGTCATCACCCGGGCGGGCAAGCGCTACTGGAGCACCATCCGCTTCGGCTATCCCGAGTCGGTCTTCGCCGATACCCGGCAGTTGCGCGAGGTCAACTCGATCACCACCTTCATGGCCCTGGAGTGGGCGCTGGAAAACGGTTTCGACTACTACGACATCGGCTGCTGCCTGGCACGGCCCGACGATGGCTTGCTCGAATGGAAAAGACGACGCGGCGGTGATGTGGATACCTTGGGCAACCATGCCCACTTCTTCGTCAGGTTGCCTCGCACGGGCTCGGAGCGGTTCCTCTGGGGCACGCCGCTTTTCGCGGTCGAAGATGGCCAGTTGACCCTTCACCTGGGGCTGCCCGACGGGCCGAGCGATGAAGAGATCGCCAGCCGCTACCGGGAGATGGGGTTTGGCGGATTGTCCAAGGTGTACCTGCATTGCACCCGGGCGCCGAGCGAATCGCTGCTCGACACCTTGCGCAGCCGCTACGCGCACCTGGACCCGATGCCGTTGATCCAGACCCGCCTGGGCCGCTAATAGGCCTGCTTGCCGGTAAAGGCCGACAGCGTGCGCACGAGAATGATGAAGTCCAGCCACACCGACCAGTTGTTGATGTACTCGATGTCGGAGTCGACCCGCTGGATCATCTGCCCAAGGTCCTTGGTCTCCCCCCGGAAGCCACGCACCTGCGCAAGGCCCGTCATGCCGGGCTTGATGTTGTTGCGCGCAAAGTAGTCGGCGATGTCCCGGGAGTACTGGGTGTCGTGCTGGATAGCGTGCGGGCGAGGCCCCACCAGGGACATCTCGCCCACCAGCACATTGAACAGCTGCGGCAGCTCGTCGAGGCTGGTGCGGCGGATGAAGGCACCGACCCGGGTCATGCGCGGGTCATTCTTCTGTGCCTGCTTGAGCACACCGGACTCCGGCTGGTGGACGTACATGCTCCTGAATTTCCAGATGCGGAAGGTGCCACCGCTCCAGCCCATGCGCTCCTGGCGGAAGAACACCGGCCCCGGGCTGTCGAGCTTGATGGCGACGGCGATGATCAGCAGCAAGGGCGCGGCGCAGATCAGGATCAACGCGGCCAGCAGTTTGTCTTCGAGGTTCTTGAGGAACAGGCTGGTGCCGGTCAGCGGGGTTTCGGAGAGGGTCAGCACCGGGATGCCGGCAATCTCCCGCACACTGTGGTTGATCAGCCGCAGCGAGAAGATATCGGGTATCCAGTTGACCGAAACGCATTTGTCCAGCAGCCGCAGATAGACATCGCGGATCAGCTGCGAGCCTTCCAGGGGAGTGACCAGGTAGACGGTCTTGATGCCATGGCGCACGACGATGTCGTCGAGATGGGAAATGTCACCCAGTATCACCGGCCCGTCTTCCCCTTCCTGCGTACCGATCGCCTCGTCCCCCTCGCCGATGTGCACGCAACCGACGATCTTCTCGCCCAGCCAGGGGTTGTTGCTGATCTTCTTGTGAAGAAAGGTGGCCAGCTCTCCGGAGCCGATGATCAAGGCGCTTTCCTGGCTGTAGGGCAGTGTCAGGAACTTCACCTGGATCTCGCGCACCAGAAAATGCAGCAGCAGCTGGATGAAATAACCGATGACGAACAGTTCGCCCACCAGCAGACGCGAATACTGCTCGCTCTGCTTGGTGAGGAAGGCCATGGCCACGAGGAAACAGAACGTCACCGTCCAGGCCTTGAACAGTTTGAATGCCTTGATGGAAAGCCCGACATTGCTGCGGTAGATGGCGTAGTGGTCATAGACCACCGCCAGGGCACCGATCAGCAGCAGCAGCATGATGACGTAATCGGGGGTGATGTAGCCGACATGCAGGTAGATCAGGTACCAGGCGACTCCGGTCACCGCGATGCCATCGAGACCGGCCTGGACGGCGTTGCTGATACTGCGTCTGCGCTGGAGTAGGGAGCGGTTGCTTCTGGGTTCGAAAATCATTGTTCGTCCTCACCGATGCTGAGAAACCACACGCTTTCCTAGCAAGCCAAGAACAACCGCATTCGTCCTGAAAAGACAAATACCTGACGCGCACTTGGCAAGTGCCGCCTGGTAGATGACGTAGGAAGATCGTCCCCGTGAGCTATCGACCGCCTGGATCCGACGCCAATGCGCAGACCGCTTCCCAAGGGCGATAGTGCGTCCCGTTTGCCGAGGATCCCCGACACATGGGCGCGTTGATATCACTGTAGCAGTACTTTCGATCTGCGCCGGGGGATTTACCCCCCCTTTTGGGGATGCCTCAACCCACAAAGTTTTACACTGCTCTCAAAAGCACCGCAGAACCTGTGGGAGCGGGCTCACCCGCGAAGCAGTCACCGCGGTGCATCGCCCCTACTTGCGCCTGTCACTGACCACGGCCCCGCGCATAGCTCAGCGTACGCCACAGGAACAGGGGGTTGCCGACCACATACCGACCGAACAACCGCTTCGGCTCACGCACCAGCCGGAACAGCCACTCGCACCCCAGCCGCCGTATCCATCCCGGCGCCCGCGACACCTTGCCACCGAGAAAGTCCAGGATCGCCCCGCCGCACACCACCACGCCCGGCACGCCGCCATCGGCCAGGCAGGCAGCGACCGCTTCCTGCTTGGGCATGCCCATGCCCAGCACGATCAGCTCCGGCCGCTGCCGCCGGGCCAGATCGAGGTAGGTATCGACATCATCGAAGCCATGGTGCGCGGACACCACCTCGACCCCGAAGCGGGCCTGGCTGTTGCGCACCGCGTTACCCAGAAAAGGCTCCTCTGTGCCCCAGAAAGCCACTCGCCGCCCCTTGAAGGCCGCCAGCAACTTGGGAATGAAGTCGGTACCGTTCATGTTCAGCCCTGGCGCCAACCCCAGCCGATGCAATAGGATCGCCATGCCAGAACCATCGCGCAGCAGCACATCCGCTGACGCAAGCGCCTGGTGATAGGCACGGTCACAGGTCACCAGGTTCATGGCATGGGCATTGACGAAGCCGAGCACCAAGCGCGCCCCTGGTGTGGACAACTGCACCAGCAACTGCTGCTCGTCTCTGGCACTTGCCACCACGCGCAGCTTGTCGACGATGGTTTTCCAGTGCGCCTGCCAACCCCAGCTCGGCATCAGTTGTCATCCCGTTTGGAACGCACCCAGTCCACCTGGCGCCGGATCAGAAACCCCAGGTACAAGGGGATCTTCTTCGCCGCGTAGAGCGGCGCGTACAGCAACACCGAAAACGCGATCAGGCCCCGACAGAACCGGTACCAGGCCAACAGGACGGCAATGCCCAGCATCACCGTCGCGATGCTCGCAAGCCAGGCTGGCGCTCCCACATCCAGCAGCCACCAGGCCAGCCATGAGAGGCCGAGGATCACCCCCAGGGCCAGCACCAGCAATGCCAGCGGTGGCACCATCAGGTCCAGTGCCAGTGCCAGCAGCGCGCCATTGCGGCGGGCGATGCTCTCGACCAGCAGCCGGGGCGCATCCTTGAGCAACACACCCAGGTGCCCATGCTCCCAACGCCGGCGTTGGGCGCCCAGGCCCTCGTCGCCACCGGGGAACCAGCTCGTCACCTGGACATCCGGGCAGAATAGCGGCGGTTTGCCATTGCGGCACAGGTCCAGGCCCATCTTCAGGTCCTCGACCAGATGGCCACTGGCAAGCTCGAGCGAAGCCAGGTCACGCCAGGCGAACGCCATGCCGGTTCCCATCAACTGACAGGGCAGGCCAAGCCGCGCCCAACCGCGCGGACGCACCAGGTTCTTCACCCGCCAGGCAAACTCGGCCACCCGGGTCCTGAGCCCGGCCCCGGCAGGCGCCTGCATCAGGTAGAGCGCCTGAACCGGGCGCCCGGTGTCGATGCAGCAGGTCGCCAGACTCGTGAGCACGCCCTCGCCCAGATGGCAATCGGCGTCCACCACGATGACCACGTGCGCAGGGTCCAGGGCCAGGTGCCGCACCCCGAAATCCAGTGCATAGCCCTTGCCCCGCGCCTGCGCATCAAAGCGCTCGATCACCTCTGCACCGGCCGCACGCGCCAGCACGGCGGTATCGTCGGAACAATTGTCGGCGACCACCAGCAGCCGGTCGCCCTCGCGCAGTTGCGACCGGATGCTGTCCAGCGTGGCCGCGATGATCGAAGCCTCATCGTGTGCCGGCACCAACACCGCCAACCGCGGACGCGGCCCGCGCGCGGCAGGTGGCAAGCGCGTCGGCAGGCAGGCCGCCAGCACCTGGACGAACAGCACCAGTGTCGGCATCAGCACGAGCAACGCCAACGCGCCCAACACGCCCGCCAGCAGCAGCGTCATGTCGGCGCCCTGAACAGTTCGGCCAGCTTGCCGGCCTCGGTGTCGATATCGTGGCGCTCCAGCACCCGTGCATAGGCAGCCTCGCCCATGCGCTGCAACACCTCCGCAGGCTGGGCCAGGCAATCGGCCATGGCCTGTGTCAGTTCCTCCACCGCGCCTGCGCTGAACAACCAGCCGTTCTCTCCCTGGCGAACCAGCTCGGGAATGCCCGCCACACAGGTCGTCAGCACAGGCCTGCGCAGGGCCATGGCCTCCATGATCACCACCGGCAGCCCCTCGGCGAAACTCGGCAGCACCAGGGCGCGCGCCGCCAGGATCTGCGCGCGCACCTGCGCGCTGCTGATCCAGCCGGTGATGCTGACCTGGGCCTGCAAGCCATGCCGGGCAATCAGCGCCTCGATATCCGGGCGCATCTCGCCATCGCCGGCCAGCACCAGCTCGAAGTCCACCCCGCGCTCGGCCAGACGTCGCGCTGCCTCGAGCAGCAGCAACTGCCCTTTCTGCTCGCACAGCCGTCCCACGCAGACCAGGCGCGGCACGGATGGCGCCGGCACCGCCGGCACCTCATGGAACATCCGCTCCAGGCCGCAATGCACCACTTTCACCTTGGCCCAGTGTCCGTGGGCCACCCAACGAAACAGCTGGCTGCGCCCATAGGAGCTGATCGCGGCGACGAACGCCGCACGCCGGACCTTCTCGCCCAGGTGGATGAACTGGGGTTTGTCGAACTCTTCCGGGCCATGCACCGTGAAGCTGTATGCCGGCCCGCCGAGGGCGTTGGCCAGCATCACCACCTCGGTGGAGTTGGTGCCAAAGTGCGCATGCACACGCTCGCTGCCGAACGCCTGCAACCACTGCAGCACGCAACAGGCCTCGGCCAGGTAGACCAGGTGATATGGCAGCGGCCTGTCGGCGCGCAGCCCCAGGCGCAGCGCCAGCCAGAGCGTGGAGAAAAAGCGCCGTGGATTGGCACGCAGCACCTGCAGCAACGGCCCGCACAACCCCTTGAGACCGCCCTGAAGGACGTACTGGGTCCGATCCTGCTCGGTCACATCGTCGGCATCCAGCAACTGCGCATCCCAGCCCCGCAAGGCGATGCGCTGGATGGTGAAACCCTGGCGCTCCAGCGCCAGGATTTCGCGACGAATGAAGCTATGGCTGACCTTCGGATACTGATTGACGAAATACGTGATGCGCATAGGGATCCAGCTGAATGCGTGTCGATTGATTATTGGTGCACTCCTGACTCAGGGTAGCCTGCCTCCTTCAACCTGACCGTTTGTTTGCCTTGCAGGTGTAACGAGGCGTCCACCTGCGCGAATATTTCGTCCAGCAGTTCATGACGTCGACGGTACATGGCGCGCTTCTTGGGCGCGATATCGTCCAGGCTGCGCCGGGACGCTTCGATAGGCATGGCGTAGAAGTCCCGGCGCTGCGAAGGGGTCGCGCCGTGTTCCCGCCAGATGACATCGTAGTTGGTCGGCAGCTCCTGGGATTTTTCCGCGCCGAAATACGCATGGCGGTGGTGCCGGTAGCCGTCGCCCACCGCATAGAGCCGCGTGACGTCCAGGCGGGTGGCCAGGTGCCGAAGCACCTCGATCAACAGGCTGCGGGGCCGCAGCCCTTCGAAATCCTTGGTCAGCGTACGGTAGATCGACAGCGAGGTTTCGCTGTCGACGCCTTTGTGAATGCCCTGTACCGCGCCGATGAAGATGCACAACTCGCCCTCTTCAAGGCCCAGGCTGAATGCCAGCGAAGCCACCCGCAGGTCACCCTGGAACAGGTTCAGCACCAGCTCCCCTTCGCGCATGAACCAGAACGCGCGGTCCAGCACCAGCGAGCATCCCGGTGAATAGCGCGACAGATCATCGAGCAGCAAGCGCTCTTCGCGCCCCAGCAGCAACAGGCTGGGGCAATGGCGGCTGACCACTTCGTAATGCGAGGCCAGCGCATCGAAGCGCATCGACGCGGGCCAGTCCTTGCTGATGTATGGCCAGAGGACCAAACCGATGCAATCGACCCCCAGCCGCTTACGCCCGCTGTCGCCCAAGGTGCGCGACAGGCGCCGCAGGAATGCGCTGAGCCCTGACCACTCCCGCGCCATCTGTATCACCAGCCGGGCCTTGTTGTGCAGCGCTCGCAATGAATACCCAGGATGCAGAGTGAACACGCTTTTCACCAATGACCGATATGCCATGGAAGTCTCACTTGTATTCGATCAATACGGATTTGCCGACACCGAACCTTTTCAGCAAGAACTTCACCTGCCCGCACATCTCGGGAAACTTGCCCAACACCAGGAACCCCGCCTGCAATCCGTTCTGCTGCAACGAGCCCCGACCACGACGCACCAGCCGCGCCACCTGCAATGGGTAGGCGAGCAGCAGCGACAACCCTCCCCAACCGAACAACGTACAGCCCAACAGGGTCGCCAGGGGAATCCCCAGCCCCCACAGCCAGGCCCTGCGCGACTCGCGCAGCCAGTGGCGCTCCGGCGCCGCACCGTGCAGAAACGCCCCTTCGGCAAAGGCGTAGCCTGCGCGCAGGCTGCGCCGCCACCACTGACTGAAGCGGGTCATGGCCGCGTCATGCAGGGTCATTTCGGCATCCAGCCGCCAGATCTTCCAGCCCTGGGCGCGCAGGCGCACGCACAACTCGGGCTCCTCCCCGGCGATCAGGTCAGGGCGGTAACCGCCCACCTGCGTGAATGCCGGCGCGCGCATCAGCGCATCGCCGCCGCACGCCTTGGCCTGGCCCACCGGGGTGTCCCACTCGAGGTCGCACAACTGGTTGTAGATCGAGCGCCCGGGAAAGCGCTCCCGGCGTCGGCCACAGACCACGGCGATATCCGCGTGCCGATCGAGGAAAGCCCGGGCCGTCGGCAACCAACTAGCCACCACCTCGCAGTCGCCGTCGACGAACTGCACGTAGCGCACCGCAGGCAGCAATCGATGCAAACGCGCAAAGCCTTCGTTGCGCGCACGGGCAGCAGTGAAGGGCCGTGCCATGTCCAGCGCCAGCACCTCGACGCCGAGCCCCCGGGCCATCTGCACCGAACCGTCGGTGGAACCTGAGTCGACATACACCACCTGTTCCGCCGCGCCCGCCAGGGATGCCAGGCAACGTTCCAGCCGAGCGCCTTCGTTGCGCCCGATCACCACCACGCCGATCCCGGCCGTCATGGCTCACCCGCCACTGCGTCTGGGCTTGATGGTCGCCGGCACGCCGACAGCCAGCGAGTCGTCCGGCACATCGGTCAGCACCACTGCGTTGGCGCCGATGATCACGTTGTTGCCGATGCGGATATTGCCCAGCACCTTGGCTCCGGTGCCGATATCGACGTTGTTGCCGAACACCGGCGCGATGGGTTCCTGGACGTTTTTCAGGCCCACCACCACACCGTTGCGGATACGGCAGTCGTCACCGAAGCGGGCATAGCCGCTGACCACGATGCCGCCAAAATGATCGATGACGAAGTTGCGCCCCACTTCGACCTCGCAGGGCAACTCGATGCCGGTGAGTATCTGCACCAGCTTGAACAGCACCTTGTAGATGAACGACAACAGCTTGCGCAGCAACGCAGGCCTTACCCCGTAGCGCCAGCGCCCTAAACGGTAGACCAACATCACCCAGAAGCCCTGGGCCGCCCAGTCACCTGCGTAGGCCCGCAGGTCCGCGCGAACGTTCTCGAACATACGGCCCCCTTAGCGTGTCGGCTGGCTTGCGAAGCGGGTGTCGAACAACAAGGCCCAGGTGGCCCGGGCATGCTTCCAGCAGGCCTTGATGGCGCCCCAGCCGCGCCGCTTGAGCAACGCCTTGAGCGCCAGCAACGTGTCACCGAGGCTCACCAGCAGCATGTGCAGCGCAAGCCCGGGCACGCCGTGATGCTTGCGGAAATACAGCAGCTCGCTTTCGATCTGCATCGCCGAGATCTGCCGGCTGGCCGCTTCCAGCTCCGTCACCGACTTGGAGCTCTCGCCGCCGATATGCACCACCGTGGTATAGGGGTAGTACACGACTTTCCAGCCAGCCTGCTTGACCCGTTTGCAGTGGTCCACCTCCTCGTAATAGAGGAAGTAGCGCGGATCGAACAGGCCGACCTGCTCGATGACCTCGCGCCGCACCAGATAGAAGCAGCCCGGCAGCCAGTCGCATTCACGCACCGAGTCGTGGTCCCAGTTCATTTCGTCGATGGTCTGCAGGCCGGGGAAAAAGCGCTCCAGGCCCGTGCGTGCGGCAAACATGTTCAGCGGCGTCGGAAAGTACCGGCAACTGGGCTGCAGGTCGCCCTCCCGCCCGACCAGGCGCACCCCGAGCACGCCGCATTCAGGGTGTGCTTCCATGTAGTCGACCGTGCGTGCCAGGGTGTCGTCGGCAACGAAGGCGTCGGTGTTGAGCAGCAGCGCATACTTGCCCCGCAGGTGCTCGACCAGCTGATTGTTGGCGCGGCCGAAACCGACGTTCTTCGGGTTGGCCAGCAGCAGCGCCTCCGGGCACACCGCCGCCAGCCGTTCCAGCGAATCATCCACCGAGGCGTTGTCGACCACCAGGTAGCTCGCCAGCTCCGCCCCCTGCCCCCGGCGCAGGGCGTCGAACATCGGTTGCAGCAGCCCGGCCGTGTTGTAGTTGACGATCAGCACATCGACGAGCTTTTCGCTCATGTCTCCTGCCTCCCGCCTCCATAGAAGTACTCGGCGCGCATGGCCGCCAGCTTCGGCTCCAGCTGTGGGTCGAAGGCCTCGGTACGCTCCCTGATCAGGTGGATCCAGGGGTAGGCCTCGCAGCGCGCCTCGACCCGCTTGACCAGGTCCTCCATGGTGCAGATGACCTTGGCCGGGTTGCCGCCGACGACCGTGCCCGGCGGCACATCCTTGGTGACCACCGCGCCCGCAGCCACGATCGAGTTGGGCCCGATGGTCACGCGGGGCATGACGATCGCGCCATGGGCGACCCAGCTGTTGTCACGGATATCGATGAACCCCACCGAGTCGAGTCGCTTGCCGTAGATGATCTCGATCAGTTCCACCGCGCCGTCGTGCCCGATCAGGGTGCAATCGGAGAGCCCGGAGTTGTTGCCCAGCCGCACGAGCCTGGGGTCGGTGATGTTGCACCCCGGGTTTATCTGCACGTTGCGGCCAACCGAGTGGAAGCCCCCCCAGCGCGACAGGAATGCGCCCCAGTCGATACTGTTCGGTCTGCACAAACGTCTGTAGAGCGATCGTCCGCGTCCTGTGGACATGGCGTACTGCGCCACGATTTTTCTCAGCCATCCCATCATGCCGTTGCCCTCGCAAGCCTATCGATGTCGAGTCGCCCCAGGTCGCGCGTCTCCCGCGCACGCTACTCGGGCCCATCAGCAATAGCGCAACTGCGGGACATCCACAGAGTGCAGGCGCGCTGTCACAACCTTCAGGCGTACTCGCCCGCCTGAGACTTCATCTTCCCGTCCAGATGGTCCGCCAGTCGCAAGGCGAACTGAAGAAGCGGCATCGTCGGATTGCTGGCCCCGCCCTTGGCGAAGATGCTGCTGCCGGCGATGTACAGGTTTTCGGTACCGAACACCTTGCAGTCCGGGTCGACCACACCGGCATCGGGCGAGGCCGCCATGCGCGTCGTGCCCATGTGGTGGGCGTGCGGTGCCATTTTCAGTGGTACGGCGGTGTCGTAGACGAAGTCGTTCAGCTTCACGTAGGCCAGCCCGCTCTCGGCGAAACGCTTGGCCAGCTCGACACCGATGCACTTGATGGTCTGCCGGTCGTCGCCGCTCAACGCCCAGTTCAGGTTCACCTTCACCACGCCCAGTTCGTCCTTTTCGTCCAGTACCGAGAGGCGGCTCTGCAGGTTGGGGAACTGTTCGATCATGGTGCTCAACACACCGTCGCCAGGGCAGTTGAATTTGGTGATGAAATCGATCTTGTGGGCGATCCCGAGGTCGCAGCTCAGGGTCTCGAGGAAGTCCTTGACCTCGGCGGTCCGGCCGTAGGTCGTCACCGTATCCAGCACGGTCGCCGACACATTGCCCTTGCCGGCGTGGTACTCCGCCACGAAGGCATCGGTGGTGAAGTACTGGCGGGGCTCGCCGCCTTCTCCGCTCTTGAGGATGAAGGTGCCCAGGTCGATGTTCAGGTGCTCCATGAAACAACGCCCCACGAAACCGTCCCGCTTGACCACGCCCGCGGCGGCCAGGGACTCGCTGTTGAGCAGCTGCCGGGCATTTTCGATGGCGCCCATGGCCAGCACGAACTGCCGGGCGACCAGCCGTTCACGGTGCCGGTCGTAGTCGGACACCACCACCGCCTTGAGCTTGCCAGCGGTGTGGTCGAACTCCAGGTCGACGCAGTTGCAATGGATGAACACATCCAGCCCGGGAGTCTGCTCAAGTGCCTTGGCGTACTTCTGGGCAAAGCGTGTGGGGGGACTGAGCAGGAACTGGTCGGCCACGAAGTCGTCGCCGTCCAGGCCGGCATTGATCGCCTTGAAGCTTGCCCCCTCCGGGAGGTCGACGATCGCCATGGCCGCCGGCAGGTAGCGCTCGATCTCGGCATAGGCGATGGGCCAGCCAGGAATACCGCCAGGCGGCTGGACGGAAAAATCCGAGGTTTCAAATGGCCGGCAACGCCCGGCCCAATGGTTGGAGGTGCCGCCCAGATAGCGCAGGCGGGTGTCATGGACGTACGCTTCCAGCCCGGACGAGGTGCACTGGTAGAGGTTCTGGGACTGCAGCGAATATTCATGTCCGCCGCCTTCGAGCAGCACCACACGCCAGCCTGCGCCTGCCAGGCGCAGCGCCAGGGTGATGCCCGCCGGGCCACCGCCGACGATGCAGAAATCGTAGTCATCGCGCAGTTCTTTGTGCGTCTGATAGTCCTTGATCATGCTTATGCCTTCCGGAAGTGCTCGGCGGGCAGCACCCATCCGTTGATGACGACAAAGCCCCCGGTCTTGGCGGCTTTCCCGGTCGCACTCCCCGAAAGCCCGAAGACCAACCCACCCACACCCAACACCGCACATCCCTGGAGAAAGCCCCTGCGTCCGAGCAGCGGGGAAACAGAGTCACGCTTTCCCATGATTCCAAGACCCATGCCGTTGAAATTGACTTTGAATTCTAGTTTTCCGACGGCGACAGGCAGTGTGTTCGCGATGGAATCAGAACCCGTTGAAAAGCCGCGTCACCAGCTCACCGCACAACGCACCGACCGCGATGATCGGCAGTACCATCAGCTCACGCTTGAGGCTGAACATCTCCAGTTTGCGATTGACGTAGACGACCAGGACGATGGTCGGGAAGGTATGCAGCGCAACCCCCCAGATCGCGTAGTCCACCCCGCCGATGGCCAGCAGCAGCGGCAGCCCCACCCACAACGAAACGGCGCGGATGATGTTGTCCATGGCCTGGTACTTGGTCAGCCCCACGGCCAGCCAGACCTGATGGGCCAGGCTGTAGCGCAAGGTGAAGAACGACAATGAAAGGATAGACAGAATCCGGCCCGCGTCCTGGTAACGGTCGTCGTACAACAAACGGATAATCAGCGGACTGACGGTCAGGAACAGGCCGCAGGCAAACAGGCACGCCGTGTCGAAGTACAGCCTGAACTGGTTGTACAGCTTGAGCAGCCGCGCCTTGTCACCGGCGCGGGTGGCCTCGCTGAAGGCCGGCAGGACCACCGCCCCGCCCACCTTCAACAGACCGACCTGGGCGGCGGAGAGAATCAGCACGGCAATGGAGTAGACCCCCATGTAGGACGTGGACATGACGCCGCCGAACCAGATGCGGTCGCCATTCATGGCCAGCACGCCCACCATCGAGGACAACAGGATCCAGCGCCCATAGTTGATCAGTTCGGTCAGCGCCGAACGGTCCCAGCACAGCCGGCTGCGCGGTCCCTCGAAGATCAGGTGGCTCATCACGGTGGCGGTCAGCGTGGACACGATCCCGGCGGCGACCAGCGACCAGATGGAGCGGGTGAGATAGCCGAACACCAGCATGACCAGCAATCCGACGACCTGCGCTGTGAGTTCGAGGATCACCACGCGTTTTTGCTGGAACGCCCGCACGGCCAGGTCGACGTTGTTCGACTGCAAGCCATAGATCAACGCCGAGATACCGGTGACCGCCAGCACCATCGGCAGCTCCGGCGCGGCGTAGGAGGAGCCGGCCGGCCACAGGTTGGCCAGCTGCGCCAGCCAGGCACCGAAGGCAATGAGCAACGTCAGGGCGAACAGAAGGATGCCGCGCAGCAGTTGCACGGTCCAGGCAGTGTTCAGGAAGAGCGGATCTTCGCCGCGGGGGCTCTGGATGATGTTCTGACGCAGGCCGACATCCGACAGCAGGAGCAGGATGACCGTCACGGTGGTGGAAATGGCCATGATCCCGAACATGTCCGGCACCAGCAGGCGCGCCATGATCAGGTTGCCGCCAAGGCGCAGGGCTTGCGTCGCGACCAGGGAAACCACGTTCCAGGCACCCGCGCCCAACGCACGTTTGCGCAAACTGGTCGGCGGCGATAAGTCGACTGATGGCATGACTGCATTCCCTGACCTATTGGCTAAAGTCACTATAGTCTCAATATGACATGTCGCTAGCCGTCGCCCCATTTCAAAAGGGACAGGTATTTATCGCCTATGCCAGAACACCTTCGCGCACTCGTCGTCATCCTGTTCCTGGCCACGGTGGTGTTCACCATGGCGCGACGACCGGCACTCGACCTGATGCCCTCCGCCGATTACAAGCGCCGGCGCAATCTCTGGTTCGCCCTGACTTTGCTGGTGTTCATCAGCGGCAACTTCTGGATATATGCCGCGATCGCCGCGCTTGTACTGCTGGTTGCCGGGCGCCGCGAACACAACCCGCTGGCGCTGTTCTTCATGCTGTTGTTCCTGATGCCCGCTTCGCCGATACCGGTGCCGGGCTTTGGCGTGATCAACTACCTGATCGACCTGGACCATATCCGCCTGCTCAGCCTGAGCGTACTGCTGCCCGCCGCCTTCGCCCTGCGCCAGGCGCCCGATACCCTGCCGTTCGGACGTACCTGGCCCGACCGTTTCTTGCTGGCTAGCCTGGTGTTGATGAACCTGCTCTACCTGCGCGAAACCAGCCTCACCGACACCTTGCGCCAGTCGCTCTACCTGTTCCTGGACATCTTCCTGCCGTACTACGTGGCCAGCCGGGCGCTCAAGGAGCTCAGCCACTTCAAGGACGCCCTGCTGAGCTTCGTGATCGCCACGATGCTGCTGGCACTCATCGCGACCTTCGAATCCGTACGCCACTGGCTGCTGTACAACGCGCTGACTTACGTGCTGGGCATCCACATGGACATGACCAGCTACCTCAGCCGCGGCGGCGCGCTGCGGGCCAGCGCCACCACGGGCCAGGCGATCGCCCTGGGCTACGTCATGAGCGTGGGCATCGGCTTGTACCTGTACGTCCAGGGCTGTGTACGCAGCACTCTGCAACGCTGCCTGGGAGCGCTGCTGCTGGCCGCCGGGTTGTTCGTTCCGCTGTCGCGCGGCCCCTGGGTCGGCACCGGTGTGATCATCGTCGTGTTCATCGCCACCGGGCGCGGCGCGGTCAAGCGCCTCGCCATGCTGGCGATGGCGGGGCTGCTCTCGCTGCCCTTGCTCGCCGTGGTGCCGGGCGGCGAAAAAGTGATCGACATGCTGCCGTACATTGGCAACCTGGAAAAAGACAACATCACCTACCGGGAGCGGCTGCTCGACAACTCGCTGATCGTCATCAAGCGCAACCTCTGGTTCGGCTCGTTCGATTTTCGCAAGACGCCGGAAATGCAGTCGATGGTCCAGGGCCAGGGCATCATCGACATCGTCAACACCTACCTCAACCAGGCCCTGCGCTTTGGCGTGGTCGGCCTGGGCCTGTTCGTGGCGTTCTTCGCCTGCGCAGTACTGAGCGTGCGCAAGACCTTGCGCACGTTCACCGACAAGGACGACGAGATGTGTCGGCTCGGCCGCAGCCTGGCGGCGACACTGCTCGGCATCATGGTGACGATCTTCACTGTCAGCAGCATTACGTTCATTCCCGTGGTGTACTGGTCCATCACCGGTGTGGCGGTGGCCTATGTACAGATGGTGCGCAGACACAAGCTCGCCCACACTGCCGACATCGTACGTGCCGGCTTGCCCGCCAGGTGACCCGCATGACACGACACGATCTCCGTTCATTCCTGTTGCTGGCATTGCTGCTGGCCCTGACGCCCACCGCCCGCGCCGAAGAGTGGGCCGCCCGCATCGATGAAACCCAAGGCCTGCCCGAGCTGACCCGCGGCGGCAACCTGGCCATGCAGGCCAGGTTCAAGTTCTTTGCCGCCAACTGGGAGTGGGCGAACTTCGACAGTGGCGGGTTCAAGGTGAACGGCCCCTACGACTACAGCCTGCAGGCCAGGAACTCGACGCTGGACTTCGACCTGGCCGCGAAGATCGCCAGGACCTCGGAGCACGCCCTGACCTGGACATTCGACTTGCAGGCCCACAGCCGCAAGTCGAATGTGATAGGCGGCGGTATCTCGTTCCAGTTCGACCCTGCCCTATTCAGCGAGATGGGCACGCCCACCCTGCTCGCCGACAACCGCGGCTGGACCTGGGGCAACGGTGAGAAGGGGCAGCGCATGGAGATGCGTTTCGATCCGCCACTCAAGAGCGTATACATCGAACCGACAGACGCCTCGGAAGTACGGGCGTTCTTCTATAAAGACCACATCACCCCCGGGAAGCAACGGATCAAGGCGGTGCTCACGGTGTCCGAGGGCGTGCGGCTTGCGCAGACCGCCGATGAGCGCTTCGGCCTGGACGACCCCGGTCGCTGGCCGCTGGACCAGATCGACTGGCGCACCTCACCGGTGGACCTGTCGTTCCTCAATGCGCCGGAAAAACCGGCTGGCAAGCGTGGCTTCGTCAAGGTGGCGGGAGACCAGTTGCAGTTCGCCGACGGCACCCCAGCGCGCTTCTGGGGCACCAACGTGTCGGCGTATGCCTTGTTCAGGACCTCTGACGAGGAAATCTGCACCCAGGCCAGGCGCCTGTCGGCACTGGGCTTCAACCTGGTTCGCCTGCATCACCATGACTCGTACTGGGTGACGCCGAGCATCTTCGGCAGGCACGACCAGGTGCGTGACACGCAGAACCTGAGCCCCGACTCACTGCAAAAGATCGACCGCTGGATCAAGTGCCTGAAGGATGAAGGGATCTATGTATGGCTGGACCTGCACGTCCAGCGCGCCCTCATGGCCAGGGACAACATCCTCGACTTCGACGAACTGCCCAAGCGCGATGGTTTGGTCGACCGCGAGGGCAGCCCCATCGCCGACCTCAAGGGCTATGCCTACGTGAACGCCAGCATCACCAATGCGATGAAACGCTTCGCCGAGCAGTACCTGGGCCACGTGAATACCTATACCGGCCTTGCCTACAAGGACGATCCGGCGATCGCCGCAGTGCTGATCACCAATGAAAACGACCTCACCGGTCATTACGGCAATGCCCTGCTGCCGGACAAGAACGTGCCCAGGCACAGCAAGCGCTACATGGAAGAAGCCCAGAAGTTCGCCACGCAAAATGGACTGCCGCCGGACCTCACCTGGCGCTCTTGGGAACATGGCCCGTCCAAGCTGTTCCTCAACGATCTGGAGCGACGCTTCGACCAGCAGATGATCGAGCATCTGCACGCCCTGGGAGTCAAGGTTCCGATCGTCACCACCAGCACCTGGGGACTCAACGGCCTGAGCGCCTTGCCGGCACTGACCGCAGGCGACCTGATCGACGCCCACAGCTATGGCGGCGGTGAACAACTGGAGAAGAACCCCTTGACCAGCGACAACCTGGTCAACTGGCTTGCCGCCGCCCAGGTCGTCGGACGGCCGTTCAGCGTGACCGAATGGAACAACGAGTGGACCAACGGCGCGCCCCCCGTCGCCGAGCGCCACGCATTGCCGCTCTACGTCGCCGCCAGTGCGCGCTACCAGGGCTGGGATGCCTTGATGCAGTATGCCTACAGCCAGGAGGCGTTCAGCGCGCAGGGGCGCTCGGCCAGCAACTGGCATGCGTACAACGATCCCGGCGTGCTGGCCACCCTGCCTGCCGCCGCCCTGCTCTATCGACGCGGTGACGTGCGCGAAGCCGGCAAGACCTATGTCTTCGCCCCCACCTCCGACACCCTGTTCAACCAGTCCATTTCGCCGGCCAACTCGGTGCTGCTGCGCACCGCCATGGAAAAAGGCAAATTGCAGATCGCCATGCCGCAGACACCGGCGCTGCCGTGGCTCAAGGCAAGCACGTTGCCGGCCGGCGCGCAGATCCTGCATGACCCCAACCAGTCACTGCTGCCGGACGGGGCCAGCGAGGCCAGCAGCGACACCGGCGAACTCAAACGCAACTGGCAGCAAGGCGTCTACACCATCGACACGCCACTGACCCAGGCGGCCACCGGCTGGCTCGGCGGTCGCTCGGTCGCGCTGAAAGACATCCAGCTCAAACTCAAGACCCCCAACGCCAGCGTGGCGGTGCAGAGCCTGGATGCCAAACCGCTGGGGCAGTCACGGTCACTGCTGATATCCCTCGGCACCCGGGCGATTCCCCAGGCGGACGCACAGGTCCCGTTCCGCGTCGAACCGCTGGAAGGCTCCCTGGCGATCAAGGCGCCGCAAGGCCTGAAACTGTTCGCCGGCACTGGCCGGGGGCAACCCCAGGAGCATCCCGTCCGCTACGAGAACGGGCGCTATCTCATCCAGTTCGACGGCAGGCAGATGGCCAACTGGCTGTTCTTGAAATAGCCAGAACCGGCATCTAGGCTCCAAGAAACCAGGGCCAGCCGTGCAGACGGCCAACCCGCTGATGACCCCATCCGCTTGTTAGGGATGACCCGCCCGGAGGCTCCGGTGCGCGCTTGCACATCAACAGATTCCAGGAGAGTTGGATGAAGTTCTTGGTTGTCGGCGGCGCGGGCTACATAGGCTCGCACATGGTCAAGCACCTGCGCTGCGCAGGTCATGAAGTCATCGTGGCGGACAACTGCACCACCGGGCCGGGCCCGAACTGGGTCAGGCTGGACATTGCCGATGTCCATGCCCTGGATGCCTTGTTCGCCCAGCATCGGTTCCACGCCGTGTTCCACTTCGCCTCGTTCATTCAGGTCGGCGAGTCGGTGGCGGAGCCTTCCAAGTACTACCAGAACAACGTGGTCGCGACCCTGACCCTGTTGCAGGCCATGGTCCGCGCCAATGTGCGCAACCTGATCTTCTCCTCGACCGCCGCCGTGTACGGCGACCCGCAGCACGTGCCGATCGACGAGGCGCACCCCAAGACGCCGATCAACCCGTACGGGCGCAGCAAGTGGATGGTCGAACAGATCCTCGAGGATTTCGACCGCGCCTATGGCCTGCGGTCGGTGTGCCTGCGTTACTTCAACGCGGCGGGTGCGGACCCGGAAGGCGAGCTTGGGGAATGCCATGATCCCGAAACCCACCTGCTGCCGCTGATCCTGCAGGCCGCCTCCGGACGGCGCGAGGCAATCACGGTCTATGGTCGGGACTACGACACGCCAGATGGCACCTGTATCCGCGACTACATCCACGTGGCCGACCTTGCCGCCGCCCATTCACTGGCAGTGGACTACCTGCTCGCCGGTGGTACGAGCACGGCCTTCAACCTTGGCAATGGCCAGGGCTTTTCGGTGCAGCAGGTCATCGATACCGCACGCTGCGTGACCGGACGGGCGATCGCCACCAGTGACGCCCCCCGCCGCGCAGGCGACCCGCCCCGACTGGTGGCCGATGCCAGCCGGGCCAAGGCAACGCTCGGCTGGCGCCCGGCGTTCACCGCGCTGGAGCAGATCGTCTCGCATGCCTGGCAGTGGGAGCAGAAGTACCCGTGGCATACCTCAAAATCATAGGCCGCCAGCACTGGCATCTTCGCGGGTAAACCCGCTCCCACAAGCCCCTGCGGGAGCGGGTTTACCTGCGAAGATGACGCCACGGAGCAAGGCGCCGCCTGGAAGGCGGCCAATAACTTCAGTAGTAGGTGCGCACCTGCTCCTCGGCCTTGTTCAGCACCGTCCCGATCAGGTTGCTGGCGCCCAGGTGATACAGGCTGTCCTCGATGTCCTTCTTGCTGTTCATGCCATTGGCCACCACCAGCAGCACACAGTCGAACTTCGGCAACAGGGTGATGGCGTCATCGGAGCTCAGCAGCGGCGGCAGGTCGAAGATCGTGATGCGTGACTCGTAACGCTCGCGCAACTCGCTGATCAGGTTGCTGACCATCGGGGAGGACAGCAACTCGGTCGACAGCGGGATGGGCTGGCGCGTCGGCAGTACCACGAAGCGCGGCAGGGTCGGGTTGACCATGGCATCGCAGAGCTCGGCTTCGTTGGCCAGGTACTCGTTGAGCGACTTCTCCATCGGCAGGCCCAGACAGGCACCGACCCTCGGCCTGCGCAGATCGAAGTCCACCAGCAATGCGGTCTTGGTGGTGTGGTGGGCAATGCTCATCGCCAGGTTGATCGCCAGCACCGTCTTGCCGGCCTCAGGCGTGGGCGAGGTGATGGCCAGCGTGCGCCAGCCGTTTTCCTCCATGGCCTGCAACACCTGGGTGCGCAGCAGGTCGAAAGCCGAGCTGATTGCCGAGTTCTTCTTGTAGGCCACGATGCGGTGACGCTCCAGATGATCCGGGCGCAAGGGCACGACCTTGGTCCGCACATAGTCGAACAGGCCAGGCACTTCCGGGTGCTTGACCGGCACGATGGAGGAAGGCGCCGATGCGCCTGTCTTTTTCGTTTCGTCTATCGGCGTGATCTTGTTCATCGCAGCTGTCCCTATCCGAACCGACTCATGGCCTTCATCAGCAAGAGGTCAAACGGTATGTAGAAGAAGTGCAGCAACACCGCTCCCAGCAACGCCAGCACCAGGGACGCGACCACCAGCATCACGCGCCACTTGCGCCGCCGCGCAAGTTCGGCCTGGGTAGGGATATGCGGAATGCTGACCAGGACACGCTTGCCCACGATGCTTTCCAGGGCACCGACACCGCGTACCCGCTGGTTCAGCATCTCCAGCAGCATCACCAGTGCGCCGCCGCCGGCCGGGGCCAGGACGAAGCCCAGTGCGACGATCTTCTTGCGGTTCGGCTTCACCGGTTTTTCCGGCATCATCGGCGGTTCCAGGAGTACGAAGCGCTCGGCCTTGTTCTCCTGCTCCAGGCTCTCGGAGATCTTCGCCGCCATCTGCTTGGCGCGGATCTCTTCGTACTTCTTGCGGGCGTTGTCATGGTCACGCATCAGGTTGACCAGGCCACGCTCGACTTGTGGCGCCTCGAGGATCTCGGCCTCATAGGCATTGATCTTCTGCGACATGTCGCGCTTTTGCTGGGCCAGCGAGGCGATACGTTCCTGCGCCGCGGCCATGCGCGTACGCACCTTGGCCACGTCCAGGCTAACGTCGGCGCCAGCACCGCCGGCGGCGCCGCCAGCCTTCAGGGCGTCGATCTTGCGCTTGACCGCACGCACGTCCGGGTGCGCTTCCTTGTAGCGGGAGAGCAACTGCGTGTACTCGGCCTGCAGGCTGGCCAGGTCCTGCGGCTGCTCCGCCAACCTGGACCTGTTGCCTTCAAGCGTGCTGGGCACGCCAGCCTTGGCCCCGGCCAGCTCCAGGTCCAGGTAACGCAACTCCTCCTGGGCCGCCTTGTAGTCGCGGTCGATCTCCCGGAACTCCATCTCCGAACGCGACAGCATGTTCATGCGCAGGGTCTGGTGTTCGGGCAGGGCATTGGCATGGGCCTGCTTGAAGTCGGCCAGCTGGTTCTCCAGGCTCTGAAGCTCGGCACCCAGCTTGTCCGCCTCCTGGCTGAGGAACTCGGTGGTCTCGCTGGCGCGCTCGGTGCGCTGCCGGATGTTCTCGTTGAGGAACAGGGTGACCAGCTCGTTGGCGACCTCCTTGGCCACCTCGGGCTGCTTGTGCTCGAAGGATACGTTGAAAGCGACCGTGGCCTCGCCACGCCCCTTGATGATGGTGCTGATGGTCTCGACCAGGATCGCGGAACGCATCAGCTCGACCTTGTCGGCATCACTGAGCTGACGGGCCCTGCTGGAGTACAGTCCGTACTTCTCGATGATCCGCAGCAGGTTTTCGCGGGTCATCACCCGCTGGCGAATGACCTCGATGCGCTCGTCGGCAAAGCTGTTGTTGTTGTTGGCGACCAGATCGGGAGAAATCTGCTGGGACTCCACCAGGATGGTCCCGGTCGACTGGTAGACCGGTGGCACCGCCACGGCGACCGCCACGGTCGCCGCGAGGATCACCACGATAACGATCCCCAGCACCAAGGCCCGATCCTTGATGATGGAGATGTAGTCCCTGATCGACAGCTCGTATTCAGATTTCATAGTCACCACACCGCTGAAATATCAGTAGTCGGAGAATCTATAGGTCAAGCTCAATCCAATAACGGTACCTGTTGCATCTGGCAGGTTGTCTTGCTGGCGCTCTCTGTACTGCAAGGATAGGCGCGCCACCCAAAATGGCGAGAGCTCGCGGCTGGCCCAGGTGCCGACCGACCACAGTTTGTTGGGCGTCACCCCCTGGGCGTCCTGCCAGCTGGCGTCGAACCCGACCCGATCGGTGTCGGCGACCAGGTAGCTCCAGGAACCACGCAGTGTGTCGATCTGCGAAAAACCACCCTGGCCGCTGGCCAGCGAGCTGCGGTCCGCCTCGATGCTGGCGTCCATGCGCTCACCTCGGTAGCGCAGCGACACGCCCCCCTGGCCCTTGCGCCCGCCGCCATCGCCGGAGACCTGGTTGACCCCCACGTTCACGGAGCCTTCCAGGCGCTCGGTGAACTGGTGCTTCATGCCGATCACCGGTGTATAGCTGTTCGACGCGATCGCCGCGGTGCGGTCATCCGGCTCGTAGCGCCTGTAAATGAAACGCGTGAACACGTCGGTGCGCTCGGTCCAGGAGTAGGTGTAGCTCAGCCGGTTGGCGTACTCCTTGTAGCCGATCAGCGACGGCAAGTCGTAGGTGGCATCGTCGTACGAGGTCTCGTTTTCCAGGAGGCCCCGCTCGCTGAGCTGACGGCTCCAGTTTCCGGTCAGGGTGTAGAGTTTCTGCGTACCGTCGGTGGTGACCACACCGGTCTCCAGCACTGCGCTGGACAGCGTCGAGCTCTCGACGTAGGTCCCCACCAGGCCGTACCGGCCCTTTTCGTACTCACGTTGCCACCCCAGCCGCACGCGTGGGTCCTCACGGTCACCGATGATGTTGGGGTCCGAGGAACGCAACACATGAGCGCCCAGGCCGAACTCGAACTGGTCACGGTCCAAGGTGCCCAACAGGCCAACCGTCGGATCGATGTAGGTGCTGGTCACCGCCTTCTCTTGAGAGGTCAGCAGCAACGGGTTGCTGTCATGCTCGACGGTCATCGGTACGTCGACCGACGTGTGCCAGAGGGCCGCCTGGACCATGGCCGGAGACGGAAGAATCAGGATCGCGGCGGCGACCCGGGAAGTTTTCAATACGGACACGATAGGCTCAGAGCAAGATCAAGGTACGACCAGCGTATCGCCGGCCTGCAATTGGAAATTGGTGGACATGTCACGTCCGGAAATCAGGTCGCGGTAGCGCACCGGCAGCACTTGCTGGCTCTCGCCCTTGCGCCGGATCACTTTGATGGAGCCTTCGTCGGCGAACTTGTCCAGGCCGCCGGACATGCTCAGCGCCTGCAACACCGCCATCGGCCCTTCCATCAGGACCGGGCCCGGCTTGAGCACCTTGCCTTGCACATAGACAAGGTTGCCGGCGATGCTGGTGACGACCACGCTGACGTTCGGCTCGGGCAGGTACTGTTCGAGTTTCTTGGCGATTTTCTGGGCGACCGCACTGACATCGAGGCCCGCCACGTCGACTCGACCGGCAAGCGGGAAGGTGATGCTGCCATCGGGAAGCACCTTGACCTCCTGGCGAAGGTTTTCCTCCTGCCAGACCGAGACCAGGACCACATCGCCAGGGCTCAGCAGATAGGCGGGGTTCTGCTCCGTGGCGTTGGACACCGTGGGCAGGAGCATCAGGGCGCAGAGAGTGGAAAGCAGGAAACGGAACATCTGGATCCCTCCGATCAAGTAGCCATGCCCAGCGCTACACAAAAGAACGGGGCGAAAACGCTCGCCTTTGCCGTAAAACAAGTACCGACCGCAATCGCCTAGACCGTCCTGGAGGATGTTTCCGCGATGAGACACACCGACGAAGCTCCCTGCTTCGACACGCCCGGAGGGGCGTCGACAAATGGAATATAGCAACGGCTTGGGATTCCACAAGCCGTTGCTGGATCCTGTTAAAAACGCGGAAGCGCCCAGGAACTTTCACATCTTTTTCACTTGTTGGCGCAGGGCAATACGCCGCACGCCGACTTTATAAACGCACGCATTAAAACAAAAGTATTAATGCTCGGGAAAGCGAATAACTTTCACTATATTTTCGATCTGTTGGCGAGGGCGATAAACCCAATCACCGCAAAGGAAAACAGCCACCCCGCCGTCGCGACGGGCACTACACTCGCCTTGTTTATGTATGAGTCCGCAGCACCTGCTGCGCCACTCATCAGTATCAACAAGAAAATAGACTTGATGATCAGTGTCGAGCGCATGATCCCCTCCCTTAAAGAGGATTGAACGGTTAAACGGAACCCTCACTTTCTTCTTATATGGATTGAGATTATGGGCAGTGTGACACTACGTCAATAGACCGCCACCATGATAAATCTCAATGGCCCCCGGCCTGTTTCGTCAAAATCTCGACAGCCGATCTGTGGCTGAAAAACGATCACTGTTTCAGCAGCGTTGCAGCGGAACCTTGAGGCCGCGCAAAGCGTTGTACGGCATCTCCTGCCTCAGCGCCCGAATGACTTGGTTCACAGATTTCTGAACTGATTATTTATCCCCAGCGATTTTTCTCCCCGCCAAGGCTCACCAGAATCGCTTCACCCACAATCACAATAACCGTGAGGCCACTCCCGTGGACCAGACACTCCAGGTACGGCAGGCTGCCGCCGGCCTCGTTGCCGCATTCGCCAGCAACGACACCGCCCGCTACTTCGCGTGCTTCAGCGAAGACGCCACTTTCCTCTTCCACACCTTGGCCCAGCCACTGCTGTCACGCCGCGCCTATGAAGAACTGTGGGCCCAGTGGCAGGCCGAAGGCTTCGCCGTGCTGGACTGCCAGTCCAGCAACGACCACGTGAGCCTGCAGGGCGACGTGGCGATCTTCATGCATGACGTGGCCACGCGCATCCGCATCGCAAACCAGGAGCACCATCTGTCCGAACGCGAGACCATCGTCTTCCGTCGCCAGGGCGATGGCTGGCTGGCTTGCCATGAACACCTGTCGGTCGTCTCCGACGCCTGATGTTTTCCGCGGCCTTGCCGCACTGCCAACGCAACCACAATAAGGGTCGCGCCCCGCGACGGCCTACAACATGCGCGCTGGAGCCTTGCCATGAGTCAATCGACCGGTATCGAGACCAACGGCGTCGAGCAGATCCCCGACGATCAACGCGACGCCTCCCCGCTGGATCTGTTCCGCCTGATCTTCGGCGGTGCCAACACCTTCGCCACCGCCGTGCTGGGCAGCTTCCCGGTATTGTTCGGCCTGTCATTCCAGGCCGGGCTCTGGGCGATCCTGCTCGGGGTCGGGGTCGGCGCCCTGATCCTTGCGCCCATGGGCCTGTTCGGCGCGCTCAACGGCACCAACAACGCGGTGTCGTCCGGCGCGCACTTCGGCGTACACGGGCGCATCGTCGGCTCGTTCCTGTCGCTGCTCACCGCCGTGGCGTTCTTCTCCCTGTCGGTGTGGAGCTCGGGTGATGCCCTGGTGGGCGGCGCCAAGCGCCTGGCCGGGCTGCCGGAAACCGACCTGACCCTGGGCCTGGCCTACGGCCTGTTCGCGGTGCTGGTACTGGTGGTGTGCATCTTCGGCTTCCGCTTCATGCTGTGGGTCAACAAGATCGCGGTATGGGCGTCGAGCCTGCTGTTCCTGCTGGGTATCCTGGCCTTTGCCGGCCCGTTCGACATGGACTTCGCCGGCAGCGTCAACCTCGGCCAGCCAGGCTTCTGGGCGGCGTTCGTGGGTGCAGCGATCCTGGCCATGAGCAACCCGGTGTCGTTCGGCGCCTTCCTTGGCGACTGGTCACGCTACATCCCGCGCCAGACGCCCAAGGCGCGCATCATGCTGGCGGTGATCGCCGCCCAGGTGGCGACACTGATCCCGTTCCTGTTCGGCCTGTGCACCGCGACCCTGGTCGCCACCCAGGCGCCTGACTACATTGCGGCCAACAACTATGTGGGCGGCCTGCTGGCGATCTCGCCGGGCTGGTTCTTCCTGCCGGTGTGCCTGATCGCGGTGATCGGCGGCATGTCCACCGGCACCACGGCGCTGTACGGCACAGGGCTGGACATGTCCAGCGTGTTCCCGCGGCTGCTCAGCCGCGCTGGCGCCACCCTGCTGATCGGTGTCGCCGCCATCGCCTTCATCTTCATTGGCCGCTTCACCTTCAACCTGGTGCAGAGCGTGTCGACCTTCGCCGTGCTGATCATCACCTGCACCAGCCCATGGATGGTGATCATGATCCTCGGTCTGATCACCCGCCGCGGCTTCTACCACGCCGATGACCTGCAAGTGTTCACCCGCGGTCAGCGTGGCGGCCACTACTGGTTCCTGCATGGCTGGAACTGGCGCGGCATGGGCGCCTGGATCCCCAGCGCGGCAGTGGGCCTGTGCTTCGTCAACCTGCCGGGGCAGTTCGTCGGGCCGCTGGGCGAGCTGGCCGGTGGCATCGACCTGAGCCTGCCGGTCACCCTGGGCCTGGCCGGCGTGCTGTACCTCGTTCTGCTCAACCTGTTCCCTGAACCTGCTGGCGTCTATGGCCCGAACGGCCCGCGCTGGGTGCGCTGCAAAAGTGCGCCGCGCACGCCTGTGACCACCGCCGAAACCGCCTGACTGGAATCCGACCATGACCACACCCCATTACATCGACGGCCGCTGGGTCGAAGGCCAAGGCAACGATTGCATCGCCGTGCACGACCCTTCGCTGGGCCAGCCGTTCGCCGAACTGATGTCGGCCAGCACGGCCCAGGTCGACCAGGCCGTGGCCGCCGCCCGAGGCGCCCTGCCCGCCTGGAAGAACACCTGCCCGGCTGAACGCGCCGCACTGCTGCGTGGTTTCGCCGACCAGCTTGGCCAGCGCCGCGAGGCGCTGATCACCCTGCAGATGCGCAACAACGGCAAGCCACGCCACGAAGCCGAGATCGACCTAGACGATGCCATCGCCACCTTCGGCTACTACGCAGGCCTTGCCGAGCAACTGCCCGGCAAGAACCGCGACGTGCCTCTGGCCGTCCCGGGCTTCACTGCCCGAACCCGCCTGGAACCGGTCGGGGTGGTGGGCCTGATCGTCCCGTGGAACTTCCCGCTGGTGACCAGCGCCTGGAAGCTCGCCCCGGCCCTGGCCGCAGGCTGCACCGTGGTGCTCAAGCCCTCGGAGGTCACCCCGCTGATCGAACAGGCCTACGGCCAGATCGCCGAGGCCCTGAACCTGCCCGCCGGCGTGCTCAACATCGTCAACGGCAAGGCCGAGACCGGCGCCGCCCTGAGCAGCCACAACGGCCTGGACAAGCTGTCGTTCACCGGCAGCAATGGCGTCGGCAGCCAGGTGATGCGCGCCGCCGCGGCCCAATGCCGACCGGTAACCCTGGAGCTGGGCGGCAAATCGGCGATCGTGGTGTTCGATGACTGCGACGTGGACCAGGCAGTGGAGTGGATCGTCGCCGGCATCACCTGGAACGCCGGACAGATGTGTTCGGCCACCTCTCGCCTGTTGGTGCAGGACGGCATCGCCGACGCGCTGCTGCCACGCCTGCAGGCGGCCCTGGAGCAGATGCAGGTCGGCAATCCGCTGGTCGAGGACGTGGCCATGGGCCCGCTGACCAGCCAGGCGCAATGGCTCAAGGTCGCCGGCTACTTCGCCACCGCGCGTGAAGAAGGCCTGCGCTGCCTGGCCGGTGGCCAGGTGCTGGACCGTGACGGCTGGTTCGTAAGCCCGACGCTGTACGTGGACGTGCCCGAAACCAGCCGCCTATGGAGCGAGGAAATCTTCGGCCCGGTGCTGTGCGCCCGGCGCTTCGCCACCGAAGAACAGGCCATCGCCCAGGCCAACGACAGCCGCTTCGGCCTGGTCGCCACGGTCTGCAGCGCCGACCTCGAACGCGCCGAGCGCGTGGCCGATGCACTGGAGGTCGGTCACGTGTGGATCAACTCGGTGCAGGCGGTGTTCGTCGAAACCTCGTGGGGCGGCACCAAGGGCAGCGGCATTGGCCGCGAGCTCGGGCCTTGGGGGTTGTCGGCGTACCAGTCGGTCAAGCATGTGACGCGCTGCCTGGGCTGATGCCTCGACGCTGAAGATTCGGGGCCACTTCGTGGCCCTTTCGCGACGCAAGGCCCACAGGTTGGTTGCTCTCACGCATTGCGCAATATCTGTGGGCCTTGCGTCGCGATTGGGCGCGAAGCGGCCCAACATCCAGAAGATCGCGCCCCCCCCGCTGTCATCAGAAAAGCCGGTGTTTGAGGTGACTTTTACCTCCCACCGCGAAGTCCCATCCCTGGTAGCCCAACAATCACAACACCAGGCCAGACCTCCCATGCACCCGCAACGCACCGCCCTGCACAACGAGCTGCACGCCCGTCCTTCGCTGTACTTCAACGAGCCCGCCCATGTCCATCACCTGGCCCTGCTGGGCGATGAGGCCGCCTGCCAGGCACTGCTGCAACGCTGCTGCCCGGACGCCCTCGACACCGAAGCCGCCCAAGGCATTACCCGGATCGATGGCCATCCGTTCAAATGGGAGCGCCACGCCGAGTTCTTCACCCTGACGCTGGTGGTGCCCTGCGCCACCCACGATGCGGGCTGGCAGCCCCTGCCCCAGGTCCTGGCCGCGGCCATCGAGCCGCAGGCGGCGCAGGTGATCAACGCCGTGCAGGTACTGGTGCGCGGCGACCAGGACCTGGACCTGACGCGCTACGGTTTCAAAGACCCGTGCGGCTCCTGCGTCGGCGGTGGCGATGCGGTGGTGTGGAGCGATTTTCGCCTGACCGAGGACGGCACCAACCGCCTGCTGTTCGTCAACCGTCGGCTCAATGCCTACCGCCAGGGACGGATGATCCGTCGCCTGCTGGAGATCGAGACCTACCGCATGATGGCCTCGCTGACCCTGACCACGGCCAAGACCCTGAGCCAGGAGCTCGATACCTTCGACAGGACCCTGGTCAGCCTCTCCGAGCGTGGCGCCAGCGTCGACGGCCACGACTCCAAGGCCCTGCTCGAAGCCATCGCCCACCTCTCCCGCCAGGTGGTCAGCCGCACGGTGAAGACCCGCCACCGCTTCGGCGCCACCCAGGCCTATGCGCAGCTGGTCTTCGAACGCCTGGGCGAACTGCGCGAAAGCCATGTCGGCGATTGCCAGCGCCTGGGGGTGTTCATCGAACGGCGTTTCAAGCCGACCGTGCGTTATTGCGCGGCCACCGAGCAGCGTCTGGAGCAACTGGCCAAGAACGTGGCCAACCTGGGCGACCTGCTGCAGGCGCGGGTGCAGGTGGAGATGGAGGAGCAGAACGCCGAGATCCTGCGCAGCCTCAATGCCCGGGCCGATGCCCAGGTGAAGATCCAGCGGGCGGTGGAGGGGCTGTCGATCATCGCCATCACCTATTACCTGCTGAACCTGTTCAAGCTGCTGTATGGCGGGCTGAACGTGCTGGGGGCGGGGCTGACGGCGCGCGAGGCGTTGCTGGGGATGGCAGTGCCGGTGATGGTGCTGCTGGGGATGATCCTGCTGCGGATCCGACGGGCAAAGCGGCATTGAATTGACCGCGGGGCGCTTTGCCCCGCGATGGGCCTCACACCGACTCGCCAGCCGGCCGCGCGCTGTCCTGCAACAGCACCATGCTCTGCGGCGACGACAGGGCGATACCCTCGTCACGCAAACGCCCCAGGACCGTGAACAACAGGTCGCTGCGCGCGCCCGACACTTGTCGCGGGCTGCCCACATAACCGCTGACGCCGAGCACCATACCGCTGGCGGTGAGGTCCTTGAAGGTCACCGACACGGCCGGCGCATCGAGGATCGCCTCGTGTTCGTGGAACGCCGCCAGCAACAGCTCACGCACCTTGTTCGCGTCGGTCTCCAGCGGCAGGGTCAGGGTGATGCCGACCACGCCCAGGGCGTTGCCCATGGTGACGTTGCGCACGTTCTGCGAGATGAACTGCGAGTTGGGCACGATCACCGTGGAGCGGTCGGACATCTGGATCTCGGTCGCGCGGACGTTGATCCGGCGGATATCGCCCTCGACCCCGGCCAGGCTCACCCAGTCGCCCACCTTGACCGGGCGCTCGGTGAGCAGGATCAGGCCGGAGATGAAGTTCTGCACGATCTGCTGCAAGCCAAAGCCGATGCCCACCGACAGGGCACTGACCACCCAGGTCAGGCTGGTGAGGTTGATGTGCAGGGTGGTCATCACCAGCATGGCCAGGAACAGGAAGCCCAGGTAACCGACCAGGGTCACCAGGGAAGCACGCATGCCGGCGTCCATGTCCGTCTCAGGCAGCAGACGTTCGCTCAGCCAGCGTTTGACCACACGGATGGCGAACAGGCCGCCCAGGAACATGGCCACGGCCAGCAGGATGTCCTGGGGCACGATGTTCAGGTTGCCCAGTAGCTTGCCGCCGGTATCGTCCCAGTCCGCCAGGCTCAGCAGCAGCTCGCCCGGGCTGGTGCCCGACGGCATGAGCACCAGCAGGCCGGCGACGAACAACAACAACGTGCGGCCGATCCCTGCCAGGATGGTGCTGGCCTGGGCCTGGTGGCGCTGCTGCAGGCCCAGCGCCGAAGCGAGGGCCAGGCCCCCGGGCTGGCGAGGCGAGAGCAAGGTTTCGCAGATGTCGCCGAACACCGTGACCAGCAGATAGGCGCAGGTCGCCACCACGCTGACCCACAGCAGCTTGGCGGTGAGGAAGTAGGCCAGGGTCAGGTAACCGGTGAGCAGCGCCAGCAGGATCAGCCCCACCCACACCACGATCACGAACGGGATCAAGCCGGCCAGGCCAGGCGCCCGTTCAAGCTGATGCCGCGTCCGGGCACGGCGATAGCACACCAGCGCCGCGACGAAGATCAGCGACACGACCAGCGCGGTCAGTCCATTGGTGGCCACGGTCAGCGCCAGGCTGGTACCGATCACGCTGTTGATGCGTTCCTGGGTCAGCAGCACCATCAGGGCCAGGGCCAGGAGTTTCGGGAACCAGCCCAGGGCGCTGGCCACCTGGTCCGGAATCGGTGGCAGGCGCCAGGACGGGCGCTGCAGCATCAGCATGGCGCGGCCAAGGCCGGCGATGAAGGCACTGAACACCACCAACGCCAGGATGTGGTTGGCCAGGCTGCCGATATCGTTGCCCAGCTCGGCGCTGTTCTCCAGCCCCCAGCGCAACAGCGACACCGAACCGCCGATGGTGCCCAGAGTGGCCAGGCTGACGCTCAGGGCCAGGGCACTGCGACGCAGGCGCCCGACCGGCAGCCAGCGGACCATGGCAGCGGCCAGCAGGCGTTCGAGCACGCGACGCACCAAGGTCCAGACCAGCAGCGCCGCCACCAGACTACCGATGAACAACCAGCGGTGGTCGGCACTGAACGCACTGGCCACGGCATCGGCCGCCTCGCCACGCAGGTCGCGCAGGCGGGCGACATCCTCATCGGTCGGGCGGATCAGGCTCGACCAGAACGCCGGGGTCAAGGGGCTGGCTGCACGCGTGGTGACCTGGGAGTTGAACTGGCTACGGCGCAAGTTGACGATCTGGGTGGCCAGTTCCCGTGCCGACTGGGTCAGCTGGATGGCTTGCTGTTGCTCGGCCAGTACCTTGTTTTTCTCGTCACTGAGCTGCTTGCGCTGGCGGGTGATGCTCTCGGCCTCGTCCGGCAGTACCGGGCCCAGCACCTTGAGCTGGTCGTCCAGACGCTCCACGTCGGTGGTGCGCTGCGTGCCCAGGGCATCGGCCTGGCGCTGCACCTGCAAGGCGGCCTGGCGCAACTGCGACAGCAGATCGTCGTTGGCTTCGCTGGTGAGCCCCTGGCGGACCTGATCGAGCCGATCGCTCAAGTCATCCAGGCTGGCGCTTTCCTCCAGCACCGGCATTTCGCCAAGGGTCAGTGGCCCGACCGATGCCGACCAGGCCGGCATCGCCACCCACAGCAGCAAGGCGAGAATCCCCACGCAAAAACGGCAAAGGCTGATACGCCTCATCGAATTCCCCTATTCACAAGCTCGATTGGGCGGGAATTCTACGCCGCTCCCGGTGATCACGTGAGTGCCGTTTCTCGCGCCAGCAATTGCCGTTTGCGCTCGACACCCCAGCGGTAACCACTCAGGTCACCATCTCGGCGCACCACCCGGTGACAAGGGATGGCCACTGCGAGGTGGTTGGCCGCGCAGGCCTGGGCCACAGCGCGCACGGCCTTGGGTGCGCCGATGCGCTCGGCGATATCGGTGTAGCTGACCCGGCTGCCTGCCGGCACCTCGCGCAACGCCTGCCAGACCCGCTCCTGAAAGGCAGTGCCCTGCACATCCAGGGGCAAGGCAAGACCCAGTGCCGGCTGCTCGACAAAGCCCACCACCACCGCAACCCATTGCTCGAAGCCGGCATCGCCGCCGATCAACCGGGCCTGGCGGAACTGATCCTGCAACTCGCGCAGCAACTGCTCAGGATCGTCACCCAGCAGAATGGCGCAGATACCGCGCTCGCTCTGGGCCACCAGAATCGCCCCGAGCGAGCATTGGCCGATGGCGAAACGAATGGTCGCCCCCGCGCCACCGGCACGGTACTCGCGCGGACGCATGCCCAGGCGCTGACCGGCACTTTCATAGAAACGGCTGTTGGAGTTGTAACCGGCGTCGTAGATGGCCTCGGTCACCGAGCTGCCTTGATCGTCGAGCCGCTCGCGCAGGCGCCGGGCACGGAAGGCCGAGGCATAGGCCTTGGGCGTAAGCCCGGTCTCGGCCTTGAACAGCCGATGCAGGTGGAAAGGGCTCACCGCCAGCCGCTCGCCCAACTGCTCGAGGTTCGGCGCCGTGTCGCTGGCCTCGATCAAACGACAGGCCCGGGCGACCAGCTCGGTGCGCCGCGCGGTCTGTTCGGCCTTGGCCTCGGTGCAACGTCGGCAGGCTCGGTAACCCGCCGCCTCGGCGGCGCCGGCATCGGCGAAGAACTCGACGTTCTCGCGCTTGGCCAGGCGCGACTTGCAGCCAGGCTGGCAGTAGACGCCCGTGGTCCGCACGGCATAGACGAAGTGGCCGCAGGCCTCGACGTCGCGGGCCTGAACGGCCTGCCAGCGATCGCTGTCGGTGAGGTAGGTGGTGGCAGGCTTCATGGGGCATCTCCTGGCTGCGGATGGTTCAAGCCTGGCAGGGCAGATGGCGCCTGGCACTCCGTTTCTTGCAGATCAATCTGCGAGGAAGGCGGCCCCCATGGTTCAAGCCCGCCACAGATACCAGGACGCCACGGTCCGATAGGGGCTCCATCCGCCGCCCAGCGAACGCAGCTGCGCCGGCGTCGGCGCCTTGTCCATGCCCTTGAGCCGACGATACCCCTCACGCACACCGAAGTCGTCCACCGGCAGGATATCGGAACGCTCCAGACAATAGATCAGCAGCATCTCCACGGTCCAGCGACCGACGCCGCGCAGGCTGACCAAGCGCTCGATCAGCACATCGTCCGTCAGCGCCACGGCTTCGTCGCGACTGGGCACGATACCGTCCAGCCGCGCCTGGGCAATGCCTTGCACGGTGGCCAGCTTGCTCGCCGAGAAACCGCAGGCGCGCAACACCTCGGGAGGCGTGGCCAGCAGTTGTCCAGGGTCAGGGAATGTCGAACCAGGGAACAACGCCAGCATCCGCGCAAGAATCGCTTCGGCCGCACGGGCGTGCAGTTGCTGGTAGGCCACCGCACGCACCAGTGCCTCGAAGGGCTCGCGCTCGGGCGCCGCGCTGTGCAGGCAAGGCCCGATGGCGGCGATGTGCCGGGCCCAGTCGGGGTCCAGTGCGGCGAGAAAATCCGTGGCCTCCAGGTAGGCTTCGGGCGAGAGGTTGGCGTGGATCATGCGCACAGGCCTGCGGACAGTCGGAAAACACCCAGCTTAGACCAACCGCTGCCCGGCCAAACGACGGATCTTGCGCAGGTAATTCCTGTTCGCGAACAGGGCTCAGTCCGTAACGGCGCGCAGCTTCCCCACCCGTCGATACGAGTGCCGGGCAAAGCACACGAACAATCCCGCCATCAGGGCCAGCGCCATGGGCAGCCCGTGTGGCGCCACATCCATCGCAGCACCGCTGACCAATGGCCCGACCAGGCTGCCGACACCCCACAGCAGCCCGACGCTGGCATTGGCGGTGACCAGGTCCTGTCCCTTGAAGCGCTGGCCGATCAGTACCAGCGCCAGGGTGTAGATGCCACCGGCCACGGCGCCCAACACCACCAGCATCGGCCACAGCAACCAGGTCATCTGCAACAGCCATGGCAGGCCGATGCCGATCAGCATGGCCACCAGGCCGCACACCAGGTGCAGCCCGGTACGTTCGACCCGGTCGGCCAGCCAGCCCAAGGGTAACTGGAAGATCATGTCGCCGGCGAACACCACCGTCACCATCAGCGCCGCCACGCCCACGGCAAAGCCATGGCTGCTGGCATACACCGGCAGCAGCGACAGCACCACCGCGTCGAAGAACGAGAAGAACAGCACGGCCATGCACAGCGCCGGCGCCACGCGGAAGAATCCACCCAGGGTGAAGCTCTTTTCGCCCTCTTCGCCATGCTCCACATGATCATTGGGCACGGTCAGCAGGATGCACAGCAAGGCCAGGCCATAGCAGGCCGTCACCACACCGGTGACCCAAGGGCTGTTGGCACCGACCACCGCCAGCATCGCCGGGCCAAGCACCTGGAAGCCGGTGAAGCTGGTGGCGTACAACGCCATGATCTTGCCACGGTTGTGGTCCGGGCACAGCTCGTTGACCCAGGATTCGCCAAGAATGATCGCGATGCCCATGCCGACGCCCAGCGCCAGGCGCAGAAGGGCCAGATGCCAGATCGAGGCGAACGACCACTCCAGCAGGGCGATGCTCAGGGCGCACAGGCTGAAACACAGCAGATAGATGGTGCGCCGGGTCAGATGCCGGCAGCAGGCATCGACCATGAAGGCCGATAGCATCATCCCCGCCGCCGGAATGGCCGAGATGATGCCGATTTCAAGGGTGCTGGCCCCTGCCTCGTGCAAACGCAACGACACCAGCGGCAGGCTCGCCCCCAGGCTGAAGCCCACCACCGACACGGCGAACAACAGGCCCGCCAGCAAACGCATGTTCATGTACCACTCCTTGCACGCCGCCTTGGCGGCCCCCTCGGCCCTGGCCGGCGGGAAAATCACTGAAAAAGATGTACGAACGCAGATACCCAGCGTCACGCCGGGAAGGCGCGGCCAATGGGGCGCGGATCAGTTCAGGGCAAGGTGTGGCGAGAAGGTGAAGGCGAACAGCACGCTGCGTCGACGCTTGAGCACCGTGTCGCTCGGCCACGCGCGACGTGCAGCCCGGGAAGCAGGCTGGCGAACAGGGCGAAGGCACAGGGAACAGCGCATTACATCGACTACGTGGATAGAAAGGAGGCGGCACTCTAGCCAAGGGTGGTCGGCACGTCAATCTCGGGGCGGCGTCACCGCCCCGACGACATCAGCGCTTGCCGGTCGAAGGCAGGAACACCGCCAGCAGGCCGAACAACGGCAGGTACGAACACAGCCCGTACACGTACTCGATCCCCCGCAAGTCAGCCAGGTAACCCAGCAGTGCCGCCCCGATGCCACCGAATCCGAACATCAGGCCGAAGAAGATCCCGGCAATCATGCCGACACTCCCCGGCACCAGCTCCTGGGCATACACCACGATCGCCGAGAACGCCGATGCCAGGATGAAGCCGATCACCACGCTGAGCACGGTGGTCCAGAACAGGTCGGCATAGGGCAGCATCAGGGTGAATGGCGCCACCCCCAGGATGGAGAACCAGATCACGGCCTTGCGTCCGATGCGGTCGCCGATCGGCCCACCGAAAAAGGTACCGGCCGCCACCGCGCCGAGGAACAGGAACAAGTGCAACTGGGAGCTGGCCACCGACAGGTCGAACTTCTCGATCAGATAGAAAGTGAAGTAGCTGGTGAAGCTGGCCATGTAGAAGTACTTGGAGAATACCAGCAAGCCCAGCACCACCAGCGCCAGGATCACCCGCTGACGGGAGATGCCATGGCTGGCCTGCACGGCCTTGCGCGCCTTGAACTGGTTGAGGTGGCTCTTGTACCAGCGGCGCAGCAACACGGTCACGGCAAAGAAGAACAGCCCGGCCAGGCCGAACCAGGCCACATGGGCCTGGCCGAAAGGAATGACGATGGCAGCCGCCAGCAACGGGCCGAACGCAGAGCCTGCATTACCACCGACCTGGAACGTCGACTGGGCCAGGCCAAATCGCCCGCCCGAGGCCAGACGCGCGATTCGCGAGGTCTCCGGGTGGAAGGTCGAGGAGCCGATGCCCACCAGTGCCGAGGCCAGGAGAATCATCGGGAAACTGCCGACGAACGCCAGCATCACGATCCCCAGCAACGTGCACAGCGTGCCCAGCGGCAACAGGTTTGGCGCCGGTCGGCGGTCGGTGAAAAAGCCCACCCACGGTTGCAGCAACGAAGCGGTGACCTGGAAGGTCAGCGTGATCAGGCCGATCTGGGCGAAGCTCAGGTCGTAGTTCGCCTTGAGCATCGGATAGATCGCTGGCAGTACCGACTGGATCAGGTCGTTGATCAGGTGCGCCAGGGCACAGAAGGCGATGATGCGCATCACCAACGGGTTGTCTTGCGCCATTGTGCTGGCGGCAGTGGAAGTCTGGGCGCTGCTGGTGGCCATGGCAGGTATCCGTTCGCGGGTTTGGGATCCGATTATCAGGAAACAAGTAGATACATAGCTACCTTTTTATCATTCCCCACACGCGCACTTGCAAATGGTTCTCAATATATTTAGCATCTTTGCCATCTCCCCCCGTAAACACTGACCCAAACCGCCCTCCCGCGAGCAGCCCATGAACCCGATGCCCGCCCTCCAACACCAGGCAGACCCCGAGCGGGAGGCACTGGAGTGGTTCTCCCTCCTTCGCCAGCCAGGATGCGACGAACGGCAACGCCAAGCTTTCGCCGACTGGTGCCAGGCCCCCGAGAACGCCCGCGCCTACGCCAAGCTGGAGGCCTGCTGGCAACAACTGGGCGCCACCGCACGGCCTAGACCACGCCAGGTCAAGCCCCGGCGCAGTCGTGCAAGCACATGGCTGCTCGCCGTGATCCTGCTGATACTGGCGGGGCTGGCTTATTGTTATTGGCCACTGGTGCAGCGCCTGGGCAGCGAGCTGCACACCGACAGCGCGGAGCGCCGCAGCGTGCGCCTGGCCGACGGCTCCACCCTGCACCTGGACAGCGCCAGCGCCCTCAACATCGACCTGCGCGAACGCACCCGGCAATTGCAGTTGGTTCAGGGCCAGGTGTATCTGGAGATCATGCTCGACGGCCGGGCCATGCAGGTTCAGGTCGGCGACGCCCGTATCCAGGTCTATGGCAGCCGCCTCATGATTGCCCGGCACGCCGCCTACGACGAACTGGTGGTGTTCAATGGCAAGGCCACGGTGCTCCAGGGCGGCGATCAGCGCATGGTGTCGGCTGGCGAGCGGGTGACCTTCACCGATGGGCGTATCGGCCAGGTGGGCAAGCTGCAGACCAGGGCGGCGGACGCCTGGCGCAACGGCCTGTTGCTGGCAAGAGACATGCCGCTGGGCGAGGTGCTGGAGCGTTTGGCCGGTTACCAGGGCCGACGCGTCTGGCTGATGGACGAGCAGACCGCCGCTCGGCGCGTCAATGGTGATTTCGACCTCGATCATGCGGCCCAGAGCCTGGACAGGCTCGCCGCCGCCCAGCAGCTAAGCGTGTACAACCTGCTCGGTCACTGGCTGATCGTCCGCTGAGACGACCTTCCCGGCTAAGCACTTGAAAGGTTGGAAATTTTTTTTGCATCCAGTGTTGACAGCTTTGCGATTCGAGCTAATAATGCGCGCCAAGTTGGCTACATAGCTCAGTTGGTTAGAGCATAGCATTCATAATGCTGGGGTCCGGGGTTCAAGTCCCTGTGTAGCCACCACCTTCAAAAAGGGCTTATCGAAAGATAAGCCCTTTTTATTTGCCCGCCGAAAACTCCCAGCGGGAGCCTCTTCATCGCACTCCCGCGACCACCACCGTCAGACCCAGGCCGATCAAGGCCACGCCGATCACCCGGTCGACCACCACCTGCCGCTCGATCATCGCCTTGCGCAGCGCCGCACTGGAAAAGAACACCGCCACCAGGCTGAACCACAGCCAATGGGCGAAAGACATGAACGCACCATAGGCGAAGTCCAGCGCCAACGGACTGCCCGAGCGCACCACCTGGGTATAGGCACTGACCACGAACAACAGGGTCTTGGGATTCAGCGCATTGGTCAGAAAGCCCGTGCGCAGCGCCTGCCACACACTCGCCTGACGGCCCTGCACGATACCCTCGAGACCGATGCGGACGCTGTTGGTCAGTGACTTGTAGCCCAGGTAGATCAGGTAACCCGCCCCCACCACCTTCATGACCAGAAACAGCAGCGGGCTTTGACTGATGAGCACGGCGATGCCCAGCACGGTATACAGCACATGCACCTGCACGCCCAAGGCGATGCCAAGGGCAGCGGCAAGACCCGCCCTGCGCCCCTGTGCATAACTGCTGCGGGTGACCATGGCGAAGTCGGCCCCCGGGCTGATGACAGCCAACACGGTAAACAGGGCCACAGCGATCAGTTCATTCACGGGAAAAGCTCCTCGATAGGCGATGAAAATGCACATGGGTGCGAATTATCGATGGCTTATCCACAGGCAAAAATCGATTTATAGTGATGCAAATCCGCTAGTTTTCCTCACAGGTAGCCTTCGCCGTGGAGCGAGGATTTGCGCATTAACCGAGATCCACACTTCGCGGGCAAAGCCGCTCCCAGCGGGATGCCACAGGCCAGACATTTCATGAAACTGCCCCCACTCACCGCCTTGCGCTACTTCGACATCGCCGCCGAAACCGAAAGCTTCGTGCGCGCAGCCGAGCGCCTGCATGTGACCCATGGTGCTGTCAGCCGCCAGGTGCGACTGCTCGAAGAAAGCCTGGGCATCGAGCTGTTCGAGCGACGCAACCGGGCAATATTCCTCACGGCCGCAGGGCGCACCCTGCACAGCACCACCCAGTCGATCTTCGAACAGTTGGAAGGCACGGTGCAGCGCCTGCAAACGCAGGAACGCGACAGCGTCCTGGTGCTCTCGTGCGAGCCGACCATCGCCATGCGCTGGTTGATCCCTCGTCTGCCCCGCTTCCATGCCGCCCATCCGGAGCTGCAACTGCATCTGGTGGCCGCAGGCGGTCCGCTGGACTTCGCCCGCGCCGGGGTCGATCTGGCCCTGCGGCGTGACGACTTTCATTGGGACCGGCAGTTGCACAGCCTGAAAATCTGCGACGAATGGATTGGCCCCGTAGGCCATCCCGGGCAAAACGCCACCCTCGACAACCAACGCCTGCTGCACAGCGCCACCCGCCCCAACGCCTGGAGCACCTGGCTGCGCCTGGACGACAGGCAGGCCCGGCACACCGAACGCAGTGACTACGAGCACTTCTATCTGTCGATCCAGGCCGCCAGCGCAGGGCTGGGGCTCGCCATCGCATCGGCCCTGATGGTCCGTGACGAGCTCGACAGCGGGCAGCTACGAGCGCCGTTCGGCTTCCTGCGCGACGGCTCCGCCTACCACCTGCTCAGCCCTCGTCCGCTGGATGACGGCGGCAAGCGCCAGCGCTTTGCCCGATGGATACTGGAGGAGTGCCACGCTTGCCTGGCTCACTTGGGCTTGATGCAGAACGACGAGCCCGAACGGCCGTCGCCACCCCAGGTCCGATAACCGGCAGTGTCGAGGTGGATCCGCCCGGTCGGGTAGCGCCCCAGGCCCATGTTCCAGGCCTGGCCGTATTGCTGCCAGAAGCGGCACAACGGATTGGAATCGGCCCAACCGGGCAGCAGCACATCGACCGCGAAGGCCCGGGTATGAGCACTGCCCGCCGCACCACCTGCACAGGCGTTCAGGCGTGGATCACGGTAGGCCGAGACCACCTCGAACTGGTGCAGGATGCCTTGTTCACCGAGGGTCTTGAGCAGCATCAGGGTCGAGCGCACCTGGGGCCACTGGGTGGCCGGCGGCACAGCGAAGGGAGAGGCCCGGCACAGACGCCAGTCGGACGCCGAGCGCAGCAACTGATGGATCGGCACCACGCCATAAAGGCGCGCATCCACCAGCATCTGACGAAAGGCTCGTGTCTCGTGGTCGCCCGCCCATTGGGCGAACATCAACAGGTCGCGCTCGTCGGCGTGGGCAATGGCACCCATCGATAACGCCGTTGCCAGTGCCAGTAGCCTGATGCTTTTCATTCCCACACCCCATGCCCGTTCCGATGAATGGAGTTAAGCACGGGGGCAGCGGTACAGACCATTCGCGGGCAAGCCCCGCGCCCACAAGGATTGCGCTGTTCATGTGGGCACGGGCCTGCCCGCGACCGGGGTTATTCCAGCGGCCGCAGGCGATATTGCGGTGGCAGTTGGGCAAAACCGCTGATGGTGGTGTCCAGGCTCTTCCAGCGGCCATCCTTGATGCCGTAGATGCAGCCATGGATGGACAGGTCCTGGCCCCGGTGCCAGGCGTTCTGCACGATGCTGGTGTGGGCCACGTTGGCCACCTGCTGGATGACGTTGAGCTCGCACAGACGGTCGACCCTGGCCTCCTCGCTCTCCAGCTTGGCCAGCTCACCGCGTTTTTCGTAATACAGGTCGCGGATCGAGCGCAGCCAGCCATCGATCAGGCCCAGCTGGCGGTCCTGCATCGCCGCGCGCACCCCGCCGCAGCCATAGTGGCCGGTGACCAGGATGTGCTTGACCTTGAGCACCTCCACCGCGTACTGGATCACCGACAGGCAGTTCAGGTCGGTGTGCAGCACCACGTTGGCGACATTGCGGTGAACGAACAGGTCGCCCGGCAGCATGCCGACGATCTCGTTGGCCGGTACACGCGCGTCGGAGCAGCCGATCCAGAGGAATTCGGGGGTTTGCTGACGGGCCAGCTTGGCGAAGAAGTCCGGGTCGCGCTGCTTGATTGCATCGGCCCAGCGCTCGTTGTTGTCGATCAGTTCCTGCAGGTCATGCATGGTCGTTGCCTCATCAGGGTATGCCGGTGTGACAGGGCCAGCCCCTGCGAGGTCACTCTTCGAGCAGGGTGCAGGCCATCACCAGGGCGTCTTCGCGTCCGCCGGCGACCGGGTAGTAGTCCCGGCGGCGACCGACTTCGTTGAATCCGTAGCGTTCGTATAGACGATAGGCCGACTGGTTGCTGGCGCGCACTTCCAGGAAGCATTCGCGGCCATTGAGCTGGTAGGCCCGCGCCATCAGGTACTCGAGCAGGCGCAGGCCCAGGCCGCGCCCCTGGTTCTCCGGCTTGACGGTGATGTTGAGCAGGTGCGCCTCATCGATGATCACATTGATCACGCCATGGCCAACCTGCTGCTGGCCGTCGAACATCAGCCACACTTCGTAGGACTTGAGCGCATCCTGGAAGATACCGCGGGTCCAGGGATGACTGAACGCGGCATATTCGATCTTAAGCACGGCATCCAGATCCGCCTCGGTCATCCGGCGGAAACTGATCGAGTCACTCATTCAACGCTCTTCCAGCGCGCCATCAGCCGGCGCATCGCTTGCCAGACGTCCGCCTTGCGCTGCGGCTCGTCCATCAACAGTTCAAGGCCCGGCAAGGCCCAGGCATCGCCCAGGCCTTCGACCTTCAGTTCTTGGTAATAGGCCTCGCCGTCGGCCTGGCCGGCGAAACGCACGGCGGGCAGGCCGATCAGCCACAGGCAGGTGCAGGGCGCCTCTTCCAGGCGGGCCTGGATGAAGCCTTGGACGAAGTCTCGCGCCGCGTCCGGGCCCTGGTCCATGTTGCCGCGCACCAGCAGCGGCCAGCGCACCGGCTCGCCGATGATCTGCGGCGCGTCCGGCAGGCCCGCGGCACGCAGCATGTCCTTGAGCAGCAGGTACGACGGATCGCGGCTCTGGAACGGCTGGCCGGTGGCCAGCTCCACCAACAGCAGGCAACTGCCGGCGCGCAGCAACTGGAGAGCGAAGCGCGGCGGCGGAACCGGCGCCGGCCGAGGGGCTGGCGCCTGCTCCTCGATCTCGACCGGCTTGCTGGCTGGCTTGGGCATGCTGCCCGGTCGGGGAATCTCGATCTTCGGTCGCTCGACAACGCGGGCCTGTGGCGCGACCGGTGTTTCGACCGACGGCTGCGCAGGGGGCCGTGCCTCTATCTCGAAATCTTCGAGCGGCACCACGGGCGCCAGCAGCTCCGGACGCGACGGCGCGGCGAACGGCAGTTCGGCGCGCGGCAGCCAATGCACCACTTGCATGGCGGAAAGGTAGGCGCGGCGGCGGGGCTCGGTCAGCAAGGCACAGGCATCCGGGGAACGAAATCAGTCGGCCATTCTAACGCCGTTGCCTTTGATGTGCCGCAACTGATCGGCGGAAAATGGCACCGCTGGGAGCGGCCTTGCGCCCGAGCGCGACGCAAGGCCGCACAGAGAGCTAGCGCCAGGCTTTCTATTACAGACCAAGGGGTGAAATCCTCCCCCCCGGATGCAGTACAATCGCCCCTTTTATTTGGCAACGAGTCGACCCGCCAATGATCGAACCCAAGCGCGTCCTGCGCGCCCTAGCCGAACACTGGGCCCTGATCGAGCCGCTGTGCGAGCGCTTCGACCAGGGCACCCTGAGCCTGGTCGAGCTGCGCCAGCAACTGGCCCGGCAGCAGGTGGAGAGCACGCCGCAGGACATCACCCAGCTGCTGGACGTATGGATACGCCTGGATATCCTGGTCCCGGTGGCCAAGAGCCCGAACCGCTTCGAGCTCAACGCCCAGATCCATGATTTCCTCGCCTACCTGCGCCGTGAGCACCGCCTGGGCCTGTGCCTGGAGATCGAGGCCTACCTGCGCCACCTGGAGCGTCTGGCCGGGCACATCCAGGACGCCTTCGACAACCGCGACAGCGACGACCTCGCCCGCCAGTTGCGCCTGCTCGACATGCGCGTGCGCGATGTCCTGAAGAAACTCGACAACGACGAACAGGCGCTGGTCGCCGTGGCCGAGCGGGCCAAGACCAGCAACCGCCAGATCCCGCTGCGCCAGCGTTACGCCGAGGTCCTGGCGACCTGGGACGAATACGTCGAGCCGATGATCCAGCTGGTCAACGCCGACGGCGCCTTCGAGCAGGGCGTGCGCAAGGTCGAGACCGTGCTGCTGCGCCTTTTGGGCGAGCAGGCACGCCTGGGTCACCTGGTCGACGACGACATGCTACTGCGTACCCACGCGCGCATCCTCGAGATGCAGACCAGCGCCCAGCTCACCCTGCGCCACGCCCGCGAGCTGCTGCTGCCGCTGCGCGAGGAAGCACGCCGGCACAACGCCGTCACCCGGGGCGCCGCCCTGGCCCTGTCGGTGATCCGCCGAAAAGGCATCGACGCCGTGCCCCACGCGGCCATGCCGATGTTCACCCGCCCGCAGAGCACCTTCCTCGGCAGCGCCAGCCAGGTCGAGGCCTATGTCTACGCCCTGGCCCGCTTCGAGCCCAAGCCCGCGCGCTTCCCCAAGGCGCACAAGAGCCAGAAGGGCCCTGTGCCCCGCGCGCCGCGCACGGTCAAGGAAATGCTCGAGCGCTGCGAAGACGCCCTGCCCCTGCCGGACCTGATGGTCTGGCTGCTGGAGCAGGAGCCCGAAGGCGCCACCGACGAATTGCTGTACTGGTTCTCGCGCCTGTCGCGGGAGAAGCGCTTTAGCCGCGAACGCCTGGACCGCCGCGAGTACACCACCCGCGAGCACCTGGTCAGCCTGCGCTCCTTCGCCCTGACCTCCAGCCGCGAAACCACGCCCGAATCCAACGCGAGCCCAGCCAATGCATCTTGATCTTTCCGAACTGTCCCAGCTCGCGCCCATCTTCCGCGAGCTGTTCAAGGGTTTTCACATCAGTCGCCGCGACCCTGAGCTGTACGCCCAGCTGTCGAACTTCCAGGACCAGTACCGCACCCTGTTCAAGGCCCTGGGCTTCGAGCTGGTGTGCGATACCCGCGGTTTCTACTACTTCGTCCCCGAGCAGGCCGCCGCGCAGGTCAACAAGACCGCCCAGCGCCTGTCGCTGTTCACCTTCATCCTGGTCGAGCACCTGGCCGACCAAGGCCGTGACCCGATGGCCGTGCTCGATGGCGGCAGCATCGGCCGCGACGAGCTGCCGTCGCTGCTGGACAAGTACCGCGACCTGTTCATCCAGGCCGAAGTGCAGACCGTCGACGAGCTGGAAGAAAAGATCCTGCGCCGCATGACCCAGCTGGGCTTCGCCCATGAAGAAGGCGGCATCTATCGCTTCCTGCCGCCGATGCACCGCTTCCTGGATGTGTGCCTGTCGGTCCAGCAAGACCGGGACCTTGCCGCCAGCCTGCACAGCGACCTGCCGCTGCCGACGCCGGTACTGGTCGAGGAAGAAAGCCCGGAAGAACTCAACCGCACCGACGACCCGCTCGACCTGTCCTCGTTCGACAGCGAAGAGAGCGAGGAAGAAGCCCTGGCCCGGGCCATCCGCGAAGAGCAACAGGAGATTGACGCATGAGCCAGGAACGCTACGGAATCCGCCGCTTCGCACTGCTCAACACCGCCGGCTACAGCCTGGGCCTGTTCCCCCTGGAGCAGCCGCTGTCGGTCTACGGTGCCAACAACCTCGGCAAGTCCGCCTCGATCAACGCCTTGCAGTTCCCGATCCTGGCACGCATGTCCGACATGAGCTTCGGCAAGTACAGCCTGGAGCAGTCGCGCCGGTTCTACTTCGCCAGCGATACCAGCTACATCCTCTGCGAGCTGAACCTGCCCCACGGCCCTCACGTGATCGGCGTGGTCGGTCGCGGCCCGGGCGGCGGCTTCGGCCACCAGTTCTTCGCCTACCAGGGCCAGCTGGACCTGGCGCACTACCAGAAGAACGACACCTGCCTGCGCCAGAAGGAGCTGTTCACCAACCTGGAGCAGCACGGCCTGAAAGCCTACGAGCTCAAGCCGGACGAGCTGCGCCGGCTGCTGGTCGGCGGCCATACCTCGGTGCCGCTGGACCTGACCCTGATCCCGCTGCGCTCGACCAGCGAGCAGAGCCTCAAGACCTTCCGCTCGCTGTTCATCAACCTGCTGCACATGCGCGAAATCACCGCGGCCAAGCTCAAGCAGCTGTTCCTCGATGCCTTCGAGCACAGCCTGCGCTCGGGCAGCGTTGACTACATCGCCGCCTGCGAGGAAGCCTTCCGCGACGTGCGCCGCATGGAACAGGACTACAACGCCCTGGTCGCCGCAGGCCCGCTGGTCGAGGCCCTGGCCGGCGGCGTGGCCCAGCGCGACATCCTGCGCGGCAAGCTGCACCGCCTCTCGCCGCTGCTCGACAACCTGCTGGGCACCTGGCAGGAATACGCCATGGCGCGCAAGGAAGAGCTGGTCATCCAGTCCGAGCACTACCGTGGCGAGCAGGACCGCCTGCAGAACGACCAACGCGGCGGTACCCAGGAGCTGATGCGCCTGGAGCGCGAGATCACCGGCATCCAGCGCTGGCTCGGCGAGCTGTCGGTACTCAAGCACCGCTTCGCCCTGGTCGAGGACGCCAAGGTCCTGGAGCAGCAGTTGCTGGCTGCCAAGGACGCCCACGACGAACTGGCCGGTGCCCTGGCCCAGTCGCGCCAGTTCTCCGCCGAGGACCTCGACGAGCGCGTGCGCGACCTGGAAAAACGCCTCAAGCAGGTCAGGCAGCAGCTCGACCACGCCGACAACAACAGCTACGCCCGCCTGCGCGAAGAGTTCTCCCAGCAGGATGTCGATCGCCTGATGCGCCTGTTCAACGGTGCGCTGTTCAGCCTGCCGCTGGGTGATCGCGGCATCGAGCTGGACGACAGCGACGTCTGGGTCAAGACCCTCGAAGCAGTGCTCGACAGCTTCAAGGGCGAGCGCTTCGAAGTGCCGGGCCTGTCCATCGATCTGTCGCACATCGACCCGCCAGCCTTGCAGGCCCTGGCCGACCGCGCCGCCCTGCGCGACCAGAAGGAACGCCTGGAGAAAGAGCTCAAGCAACTCAAGACCCAGCAGGCGGTCGCCGCCGACCGCAGCGCGAGCAAGGCCCAGACCGAAGCCTTGTACCAGCAGGTGCTCGACGCCCAGAAAGCCCTGGAAGACTTCCGCCGCAGCGAGACCCTGAGCGCCGAAGAGCCGGAGAAGCTGGAGCAGTTGGCCCAGCTGGAAGCCGCCCAGGACGAGCTCAAGCGCTCCAGCGACGCCTTCACCGAACGCGTCCAGCAACTGTCGGCCAAGCTGCAACTGGTCGGCCGCCAGATCGCCGACCTCGAAGCCAAGCAGCGCACCCTCGACGACGCCCTGCGCCGTCGCCAGCTGCTGCCGGCCGACCTGCCGTTCGGCACACCGTTCATGGAAGCGGTCGACGACTCCATGGACAACCTGCTGCCCCTGCTCAACGACTACCAGGACAGCTGGCAGGCGCTGCAGCGCGTGGACAACCAGATCGAAGCACTGTACGCCCAGGTACGCCTCAAGGGCGTGGCCAAGTTCGACAGCGAAGACGACATGGAGCGCCGTCTGCAACTGCTGATCAACGCCTACTCGCACCGCACCGAAGAGGCCCTGACCCTGGCCAAGGCACGCCGCGCGGCAGTCACCGACATTGCCCGGACCCTGCGCAACATCCGCAGCGACTACGACAGCCTTGAGCACCAGCTGGCCCTGTTCAACCGCGAGATCAACAAGCGCCAGGTCTCCAACCTGGAGAGCTTCCGCGTGGTCCTGGCACCGAACAAGGAAGCGCTCAAGCACATCGACCAGATCATCCACAGCGCCGGTCAGTACGAGGAAGGCGAAACCCTTTCGGTGTTCGACCTGACCCAGAGCGCCGAGCAGGATCACAAGAACGAAGAGGCCAAGGAGTACCTGGCGCGACTGGTGGCCGCCAACCACAACCAGCTGGGCCTCAAGGACCTGTTCGAGCTGGCCTTCGAGATCACCAAGATCAACAGCCAACCGGTGATCCACGCCGACATCGACGGCGCCGCATCCAACGGCACCACCATGACCATCAAGGCGCTGACCAACATGTACCTGTTGCTGCACCTGATGGACCGCGACCTGGCCGGGCGCATCCGCCTGCCCTACTACCTCGACGAAGCAGCGGACATCGACGAACGCAACCAGGCAGCCCTGCTGGAAACCAGCCAGCAGCTGGGCTTCGTGCCTATCCTGGCGAGCGTGAAGCCGCAGGTATCGGCACGGGTGGCGATCGATCTGGAAGGCGGTAGCGGGCCGAACGGCATCTACATCGACGAGGCAGACTGGAAGTTCATCAGCCGTATCGATGAAGTGAAGGCGATCGTGCGTGAGGATCAGGCCGAAGAGCTGGCCTGAGGTCATTGGGGCCGCTTTGCGGCCCTTTCGCGGCACAAGGCCGCCCCCACATGACCGGCGTAGACAGGACCTTTGGACTGCCCCCAAGGGTTGGATTAGTGTCCAACTTCTTGGGGGCAGTCCACTTTGTGGGAGCGGCCCTGTGTCGCGAAAGGAGGCCGAAGGCCTCCCGGCGATCTACCAGGCTATCAGTGAGCCCAAGGCAGGATCGGGATCGCAGTCACCGCATTCTGCGGGCTACCCTCGATCATGCGGTCGCTGTACACCAGGTACACCAGCGTATTGCGCTTCTTGTCCAGGAAGCGCACCACCTGCATGGTCTTGAACACCAGCGAGGTGCGCTCCTTGAACACTTCCTCGCCGTCCTTGAGCTCACCCTTGAAGTTGATCGGCCCAACCTGACGGCACGCGATCGACGCCTCCGCCCGATCCTCGGCCAGGCCCAACCCACCTTTCACACCGCCGGTCTTGGCCCGCGACAGGTAGCAGGTCACGCCCTCGACCTTGGGGTCATCGAAAGCCTCGACCACGATGCGATCGTTCGGCCCGATGAACTTGAACACGGTGGAGACCTGGCCGATCTCCTCGGCCGCGGCCAGCATCGGCAGTGCCAACGCTGCCACGGCAATCATCCTCTTCAGCACGCTTGCCTCCTCAGACCAGCACCAGGTTGTCACGGTGCACCAGCTCCGGCTCGGCGCTGTAGCCCAACAGGCTTTCAATGGCGTCGGAAGGCTGACCGATGATCTTCTGGGCCTCCAGGGCGCTGTAGTTGGCCAGGCCACGGGCCACTTCGCGACCATCGGGGCCAACACAGACCACCATCTCGCCGCGGCGGAAGCTGCCTTGCACGGTCTTCACACCGACGGGCAACAGGCTCTTGTTGGCTTGGCGAAGGGCCTGCACCGCACCGTCGTCAAGCACCAGGGTCCCACGGGTCTGCAGGTGCCCGGCCAGCCACTGCTTGCGTGCGGCGAGCATCCCGCGCTCGGGCGACAGCAGGGTGCCCAGACGCTCACCGGCCTTCAGGCGGTCCAGCACGCGCTCGATGCGACCACCGATGATGATGGTGTGGGCGCCGGAGCGGGCAGCCAGACGCGCGGCACGCAGCTTGGTCTGCATGCCGCCGCGCCCGAGGGCCCCACCGGTGCCGCCAGCGACGGCATCGAGCGACGGATCGTCGGCGCGGGCTTCATGGATCAGTTGGGCCTCGGGGTTGTTGCGCGGGTCAGCGTCGAACATGCCGTCACGGTCGGTGAGGATCACCAGCAGGTCGGCCTCCACGAGGTTGGCCACCAGCGCGGCCAGGGTGTCGTTGTCACCAAAGCGGATCTCGTCGGTGACCACGGTGTCGTTCTCGTTGATCACCGGCACCACGCCCAGGTCGACCAAGGTCCGCAGGGTGCTGCGAGCGTTGAGGTAACGCTTGCGATCGGAAAGGTCGTCGTGGGTCAGAAGAATCTGCGCGGTGTGCTTGCCATGCTCGCCGAAGCTCGACTCCCAGGCTTGCACCAGGCGCATCTGACCGAGAGATGCGGCGGCCTGCAGCTCGTTCATCGCGCTCGGTCGGGACGTCCAGCCCAGCTGGCTCATGCCCGCTGCCACGGCCCCGGAGGAGACCAGCACCAACTCCACGCCCGCTTCCCGCAGCGCGACCATCTGCTCGACCCAGACGGCCATGGCGCCGCGGTCGAGGCCCTTGCCATCCGCCGTCAGCAGGGCGCTGCCGATCTTCACGACCCAGCGCTTGGCGCCTGTCACCTTGCTTCGCATCTTCTCTTCCAACCTATGTCGAATCTGTAGATACCGTAGATACAAAAACGCCGCTCGTTTGAGCGGCGTTTAGTGTACTGCAACCGATCAGTCGCGCACGTAAATGATTTCCGGGCCGTCTTCGTCGTCCTCGAAATCATCCCAGTCATCGTCGTCGCCGATGTCGTGAACGCTCTTGACGCCGGTGCGGCGCAGGGTGCGGGCATCGTCCAACGCCTGCAGCTGGGCACGGGCTTCGTCTTCGATGCGCTGGTCGAGCTCGGCCAGCTCCTCGGCGTAGGCCGGATCGTTGGCCAGGCGGTCGGCGCGGTCTTCCAGGTAGCGCATCAGGTCGTGGCTGAGCTTTTCGGTGCCCTGCTTGGCAATGGCCGAGATGACATACACCGGGCCGTCCCAGTTCAGGCGCTCGACCACTTCCTTGACGCGCTCGTCGCGCTCTTCGTCCATGATCATGTCGGCCTTGTTCAGCACCAGCCAGCGCTCGCGATCGACCAGCGCCGGGCTGAACTGCGCCAGCTCGTTGAGGATGATTTCAGCGGCATCGGCCGGGCTGCTGCCATCGAGCGGCGCCAGGTCGACCAGGTGCAACAGCACGCGGGTGCGCGCCAGGTGCTTGAGGAAACGGATGCCCAGGCCGGCACCGTCGGAAGCACCTTCGATCAGGCCAGGGATGTCGGCGATGACGAAGCTCTTCCAGCGATCGACACTGACCACGCCCAGGTTCGGCACCAGAGTGGTGAACGGGTAGTCGGCGACTTTCGGCTTGGCCGCCGAGACCGCGCGGATGAAGGTGCTCTTGCCGGCGTTCGGCAAGCCCAGCAGGCCGACGTCGGCCAGTACCTTCAGCTCCATCTTCAGGTCACGCTGGTCGCCCGGCTTGCCTGGGGTGGTCTGGCGTGGCGCACGGTTGGTGCTCGACTTGAAGCGGGTGTTGCCCAGGCCGTGCCATCCGCCCTGGGCGACCATCAGCTTCTGGCCCGGAGTGACCAGGTCACCGATCACTTCCTGGGTCGAGGCGTCGATCACGGTGGTGCCGACCGGCACGCGCAGGAACAGGTCTTCACCCTTCTTGCCAGTGCAGTCGGTGCTGCCACCGTTCTGACCACGCTGGGCTTCATGGTGACGGGTGTAGCGGTAGTCGACCAGGGTGTTGAGGTTCTCGTCGGCAACCATGTACACCGAGCCACCGTCGCCACCGTCGCCACCGTTGGGGCCACCGTTCTCGATGAACTTCTCGCGACGGAAGCTCATGCAACCATTGCCGCCGTCGCCTGCCTTGACCCGGATCGATACTTCGTCAACAAACTTCATAAAAACCGCCTCTCGCCTTCCGACGAGCTGAATACCTGAAAACCTGAGGCTCTTGCAAAAATGAGCGCGGCGGCCCCGTACGACCGTAGAAACCCACGCCGGCAGCCCATACAAACAGCTTTGCAAGAGGCTCACCACAAACGAAAAAGCCCCGTCGCATGACGGGGCTTCTGAAGCGACGTCGCGATTAGGCTGCGACGATGCTCACGTAACGGCGGTTGAACTCGCCTTTCTTCTCGAACTTGATCACGCCTTCGATCTTGGCGAACAGGGTGTGATCCTTGCCCATACCAACACCGTAGCCGGCGTGGAATTCGGTGCCGCGCTGGCGGACGATGATGTTGCCTGGCTTGATAACCTGGCCACCATACATCTTCACGCCAAGGCGTTTCGATTCTGAGTCGCGACCGTTACGAGTACTACCACCAGCCTTTTTGTGTGCCATGGTTCAATTCTCCAATAAATTCAGGGGATCGTGGCGATTAAGCCTGGATACCGGTGATTTTGATTTCGGTGAACCACTGGCGGTGGCCCATGCGCTTCATGTGGTGCTTACGACGACGGAACTTGATGATGCGAACCTTGTCGTGACGACCTTGCGAAACGACTTCAGCCACAACCTTGGCACCTGCGACGACTGGAGCGCCGATGGTGACTTCTTCGCCGTTGGCGACCAGCAGAACGCGATCGAAGGTCACGGATTCGCCAGTGGCGACTTCCAGCTTCTCGATCTTGAGGAATTCACCTTCAGCGACTTTGTACTGCTTGCCGCCGGTAACGATTACTGCGTAAGACATTGGGTATTTCTCCGATAATCCTGCTCACCCAGCGCTTTATATGATGAGAATTGGCTGGCATGGCTGCACTGGGCTGGAACGGCCCGGTGCA